>Ga0163154_10008209_pt1 | contig 12242 bp, 9 predicted proteins | sample OliLakLV19MP9P1_FD_148649 | JGI IMG/M metagenome (GOLD analysis project Ga0163154, IMG submission 148649) | Freshwater microbial mat bacterial communities from Lake Vanda, McMurdo Dry Valleys, Antarctica - Oligotrophic Lake LV.19.MP9.P1 | ecosystem: Environmental > Aquatic > Freshwater > Lake >... | reverse complement strand
GCGGAAATGGGCTGCTATTCGACGGCATTTCCGGGCGGAGTCGCGATCGATGCGGAGAGCGCGCGCCACTTCTCCGCGCTCTGGGGCTTCGACGTGCCGAGCCGTGTCGGACGCACGACGCCCGAGTACCTCGACGCGGCGCACGATGGCCTGATCGACGCGTTCTGGTGCATCGGCGGCAATTTCCTCGAGACGATGCCCGATCCGGCGCGGTACGCACGCGCCATCGGCCGCATCGGCTTGCGCGTGCACGCGGACCTCGTCGTCACGACGCAAATGCTCGTCGAGCCCGCGGACGTCGTCTTCTTGCTGCCGTCGCGCACGCGCTACGAGCAAGAAGGCGGCGGAACGGAGACTTCCACCGAGCGTCGCGTGATCTTCAGCCCGGAGATCCCGGGTCACACGATCGGCGAGGCGGAGAGTGAGTGGCGCATGCTACTCGCGCTGGCTCGCGCTGTGAAACCCGAGACCTATGCACGCGTCCACTTCGAGGACTCCGCCGCGATCCGCGCCGACATCGAGCGCGCGAACCCGGCCTATCGCGGGATCGCGAAACTCTCGAAACAGGGTGATCAGTTCCAGTGGGGCGGCCCGCATCTGTGCGCGGATCGCCGGTTCCCGACGGAGGACGGAAAGGCCCACTTTCAGCCCGTTTCGCCGCCGACGCCGGTTCGCGCGCCCGGGACCTTCCTTCTCGCGACGCGCCGTGGCAAGCAGTTCAACTCGATGATCCAGCGCGATCACGATCCGCTGACCGGCGCGGATCGCGACCACGTGTTCGTGTCGGCGCGCGACGCCGCACGCCTGGGACTAGAGCAGGACGATCGGGTGGTCGTGAAGAACGCGAGTGGATTGCTGCGCGGCCGTGCGTTCCTCGCAGATGTCGCCGAGGGGACGCTGCAAGCGCACTGGCCCGAAGCCAACGTCCTGCTCGCTGCCGGACGAGTCGATCCCTTCGGCGGCGTGCCGGACTACAACGCCGAGGTGGTGCTCGAGAAGGATCGCAGCCTCACGGCTTGACGGACGGCGGAGCGCCGAGCAAGAGGCGCGTCATCGCGTCGAGATCCAGCACGTTCGGCACGCGCACGTCGTTCGCGTTCAACGTGACGCTCTTCAGGTTCAGGTTCTCGGCCGCCTTCTTCGCCAAGAGGATCCGACCGCCTTCCGAGTCGTAGAGCTCGTTCGAGAGAATATCCGGCAAGCCCTGCGCCCACGCCAAGGCGCGATCGCCTTCCGCGACGAGGCGGTCGTACTCGGCCTGCGCCTGGACCTTGCGGCGTCGGTCGTACTCCTTGGCCTCTTGCTCGAGCGTGATGATGCGCGTGCGACCTTCCGCGTACCGGGATTGGATCACGGCATCGCGCTCGGCGCGGATGCGCTTCTCGGAGGATTCGATCCGCACCTCTTGTAGCTTGATCTCCTCGCGCGCTTCTTCGAGTTCTTGCTGAGCCGCCGTCATGAGCTCCTGCTGCGCCAGAAGCTGTTTTTCCTGCAGTTTCACCTCGTATTGCATCGCAAAGAGGAATTGCGTGACGAGCAGCGACTCTGCTTCGACGTGGTACTCGGCCAGCAGCACGTTGAGCCGCGCCAGCGTCGCGTCGCAACGCGCGAGACGCGTGTCGGTGTCGGTGTACTCGGTGCTCGTGAGCTTCCCGAACTCTTCCAGCACGATCTTGCCGGTCGTCGCGCGCACGCGTTGGTGGAACGCGGTGCGCAGTCCGTCGCGGACGAGCGCGTGCGCTTCGCCCGGCTTCACCCGGTACAGCATGGACACCGCCAGGTGACACACGTTCCCGTCCTTCGTGCGCACCTCGATCGGCGGGTGATCACCCCCTTCGCTCTCCCACGCGAAGTCGAGCACGAACGTGCGGCGCTCGACGTGTTGCCATGTCACGAATCCGCGCGGAGCGAAGTGGATGCCGGCCGGATGATCGACCGCGACGATCCCCGCGCCGAAGTTGTCTTGGCGCACGCCGATGAAGCCGGCGGGCACGCGCTGGAACAGCAGCCACCCGAGGCCGAGCGAAAGTCCGATGAAGAGGGCCGTGAAGAGTGCAACACGCACGATCGCGAGCAGACCAGCGATCCCGGTGCGCACCGTTCGACTCCTCCCGGCCGCGAGGATCGCGGTGCACATCCAACGCAGAACGCGCACGTACGCAGCCAGGAACTGGCCCAACGCTCGGAAGAAGGAACGCATGACGATGTGCCTCATGGCTTCGGGGTCGGGGTCTCGTACTCGATGCGCTGTGGCGCTGAGTCGCGGCTGTACGGCACGATCTGGAACGCGATCCGACCCAGCCCGTCGACGAGCGCCGCGCGCACCGCCCCGGATCCGTGCGCCAAAAGCGCATCGGCGCGAGTGCGTGCATCCTCGGCCAGACCGCGGAACTTCGTCGCGAGCACGGAAGCCTGCAGCTCTTTCTCCGCCTTCGCGATCCGAGCGTGGCTCAGACGTTCGGCGAAGACGATGTCGGCCTCGGACAACGCGCGCACCTTCTCGCGCTCCGCCTTGCCGATGTCCTGGGCGAGGTTACCTTCGAGTGTGAGGAGCTCAGCGTCCTTCGAGCGACGCACGTTGTCCTCGCGCAGTCGGCCTCGATCGGCGAACGTCGCGATCTGCGCGCGCAATTTCTCGGACTCCTGATTGGCGAGCTTGCGCCGATTGATCAGGTCCTCGTAGCCCTTGTCGAAAGCGGGTTTCGGCGAGCTCACCTCCAGGACCTCGATGCCGTGACGCTCGAGCGCCGCGTTCATGCGTTCCAAGCTCGCGAGCGTCGCTCTGGCGACGGACTCCGGCCGCGCCGAGTCACCCGCGACGAACCGACCGAACTCGTCGCGCAGGATCGCGCGCGCGTGACAGCGCAAGAACTCCTCCTCGAACGCTTCGCCGCCTCCCGAGTCGTCGAGCACTTCGGCTGCGCGCTCGACGCGCAGCGCGTACTGCAGCGTCACCTCCTCGAACCAGAAGCTCGATCCGTCGCGTGCGCGGATGAGCAAGCGCGGGACGTGATTCACGGAGACAGTCGAATTGCCCTGGAAGAGAAGGGCATTCGGGCTCTTGTCCACCACGTGCACTTCCTGGAACCAAGGCCAATAGGCTCGGTAACCGGGCGTGTCCACGACTCGGGTTTCGCTCGACCACGCATCGAGGACGATGCCGACTTGATCGTCACGGATCGCGGCGAGCCCTGAGTCGCGACCGATGCGCCGCAAGCATTCGACCGCCGCGATGGGCGTGATCACGAGCGCGAGGGTCAGTTCGATCCAACGCCCTCGCCGTTTCGGTTTGGAAACCGGAGCCGGCGGAGTCGTGAAAAGGATGGCGTCTTGAGTCATGGTTTCCTCGTTGGAACCGTGAACCGACGCACGCGCCCGATTCTCGGCAGCAAACACCACGAAAAAGTGCGGCTCCTCGTCTTGGCGGCGCTTGCGCGAATCACGCGTGGTCGCCAACCTGCTCGCGTCGCAACCAAACCAAAGACACACGCACACATGAAACCGATCCTCGTTCCCTCTCTCGCGCTCGTCGGCGTCGCGCTCGCCGGCACGTTCCTCACCGCCGCGAAGGCGCCGACCCGCGTGGTCGCGTCGATCCCTGCCGCGACGAGCTACACCGTCGATGCCGTCCACTCGGCGGTGATCTTCTCGACGACTCACCTGAACACGAGCCGTGCCTACGGCCGCTTCAACGACATCGCCGGGACGTTCACGGTGGACATGGAGAAGCCCGAGAACTCCAAAGTCGACATCCAGATCAAGGTCGAGAGCGTGGACACCGCGCACGGCGGCCGCGACGACCATTTGAGGGGGCCGGATTTCTTCGACGTGAAGCAGTTCCCGATGGCCACGTTCACCAGCACGAGCGTGAAGAAGACCGCCGACAAGAAGTGGAGCGTCACGGGCCCGTTGAGCCTCCACGGCGTCAAGAAGGACGTCACGATCCCCCTCGAGTTCACGGGCGAAGGCAAGGGTCGCAACGGCGAAGCCTTGATCGGCTTCCACGGCACGTTCCAGATCCGACGTAGCGATTTCGGCATGAAGTTCATGCCCGACATGCTCGGCGACGCGATCGATCTGACCGTCAGCGTCGAGGCCGCGGCCGAAGCGAAGAAGTAGCGGCTCGCGACGGCACTCGACATGGACGGCCCTGCTCTTTTGTTCGGCGTTCTGATCCCCGCGATCTTCGCCGTGGTCGTCCTTCTCTTCTCGGCCCGCCGCGCGCGGGCCGAGCCGTCGATCGCGCGACCGTTCGCCGGCGCGCTGGCGCTCGGCGTCGCGTTTCTCGTCGCGAAAGCCGGCCTCGACTCGGTGCCCCCGCTGCCCTTCGGCCCGGACGCGCTCGGTGTCCTCGGGATGATCTTCTGGTGTGTCGTCGCCGCGATCGTGCTCGCGCCGCTGCGGAACGCGCCGGTCATCGGACGGTTCGGGAACGCCTTCTACGTCGCGCTGTTCTCGATCCTCCCTTACCACCTGATCCGCGACAGCTCGAAGCCGGCCTCCGCGTTCGACGCCGGTGGGTTCGCGACCGTTCTCATCGTCTACGCACTGTGGAGTTCGCTCGAGCGCCTGGCCCGTCGTCGGCCGGGTCCGTCACTTCCGCTGGCCCTGTGGGCCGCGTGCGCCGGGACCGCGGTCGTGCTGCTGGAGAATCGCAGCGCATTGCAGGCGCAACTCGCCGGTTCGCTGGCGGCGGCGCTCGGCGCGGCGGTCGTGGTGACTTTCCTCGTGCGCGGCTCACATCTCTCGACGGGTGCGATCGCGATCCTGGCGATCGTCGTGAGCGCGCTGCTCCGGCAAGCGACGATCTACGATTTGCCCACACCGTGTTGGGCGCTCTTGGCCGTAGCGTTCGCGGCACCCTGGATCGGCGAGATCAAGGCACTGCGCCGACGATCTCCGCTCCTCGCGGGCGTCGCCGCCTTCTTGGGTGCGCTCATCCCGACCGCGATCGCCGCTTGGCTCGTGCACGACCTGCGCGCGCTGCCTGTTTACTAGTCGGAGAGTGGAATCCGCTGGCGCGCCCCGAACGAAGACCTCCGGATGTCGAAGTCCGTCCCCGCGCTGCGCATCGACGCGAAGAACGACCGACCGATCCGCGCACGCGGCGAGTTCGTCCTGTACTGGATGATCGCGAGCCGGCGCACGAGCTGGAATTTCGCGCTCGATCGCGCCGTCGAGCTGGGTCGACAACACGAGAAGCCCGTTCTCGTCCTCGAAGCGCTGCGCTGCGGTCACCGTTGGAACAGCGCGCGCTTTCATCGTTTCGCCCTCGATGGAATGCGCGCGAACCGCGACGCGTGCGCGGCCGCCGGTGTCGCGTACTACCCGTACGTGGAGCCCGAAGCCGGCGCCGGATCGGGATTGCTCGAAGCGCTCGCGGAGCGCGCCGTCGCGATCGTGACGGACGACTACCCGTGCTTCTTCTTGCCGCGCATGGTCGAGAGCGCGGCGCGACGCGTGTCCGTCCGCATCGAAGCCGTCGATGCGAACGGGCTGCTGCCGATGCGCGCTTGCGATGTCACGCAACCGACCGCCTACGCCTTCCGTCGTTTTCTGCAGAAGAACCTGCGCCCACATCTCGCCGAGCAACCGCACGCGAGCCCGCTCGCGCTCGCCGCGAAGCTCGGTGGAGCCGTCGACGTGCCCGCGACGATCCTGGAGCGCTGGCCGCGCGCCTCCGATGCGTTGATCGACGGCGACGACCATCTCTTGGCCGCGCTGCCCATCGATCCCACCGTGCCGGTCGCGCCGAAGACCGGCGGTTCCGTCGCGGCGACGCTTTCCCTGCGCGAGTTCGTGCGGCACAAGTTGCCGCGCTACGCCGAAGAGCGCAGCGAACCGTCGCAGGATGTCGCCTCGGGCTTCTCGCCGTGGTTGCACTTCGGGCACCTCTCCGTGCACGCGGTGTTGGCGGAGGTCGCGAGGCTCGAGAACTGGACTCCCGAGAGTACGGCGCAGACGACGAGCGGGAAGAAGGACGGCTGGTGGAATCTCTCCCCCTCCTCCGAAGCGTTCCTGGACGAACTCGTCACTTGGCGCGAACTCGGTTTCAACTTCTGTTCACGTGTCGCGAACTACGACCGCTACGAATCGCTGCCGGCGTGGGCGCGCAAGACGTTGGACGAGCACGCGACGGATCCGCGTGAACACCACTATTCACTCGAGGAATTCGCACGTTCCGAGACCCATGACCCGCTGTGGAATGCGGCGCAACGCCAGCTCGTTCGCGAGGGTCGCATCCACAACTACCTGCGCATGCTGTGGGGGAAGAAGATCCTCGAGTGGACACCGAGTCCGCGCGCGGCGCTCGACGTCCTGATCGAGCTCAACAATCGCTTCGCCCTCGACGGCCGCGATCCGAACAGCTACAGCGGCATTTTCTGGACTCTCGGCCGCTACGACCGTCCGTGGGGCCCGGTCCGCCCGATCTTCGGCACGATCCGCTACATGACGTCCGCGAACACAGCGCGCAAGATGGACGTGAAGCCCTACCTCGCGCGGTACGGCGCAACGCCTGCGCGCACCTTGTTCACACCCTGAACGCCGCGCGATCTACCGAACCACGCGCGATCGATGGATGGCGATCCCTTGGCGGCGACCCACAGTCGGGATTCACCACGTGAGCTGCCACACGAGCGGCTCCTTGCCCTCGCGCGCGGCTTGGATCGGGATCGTGAGCGTCGCCACGTTGCCGTCCGAATCGTTCCTCGAGCCGCGCAACTTCCCCTTCGTGCCGTTGCTCACGACGGCGGCCGGCAGCTCGATTCGGATCTGGAAAGTGCGCCCGAGATCCTGAGCTCCGCCCGACAACTCGAAGGCCTCCGCTGCGGAACGGCGCTCGGCCTCGTTGAGCGGTACGAACAGCGCGGGCCAGCGTGCGTCCGGCCCTGTCGGCAACTCGACCCGCGCGTAGGAGAAACCGCTGTCGGTCGTGCCCGCCGTGAAGCGCACGTCGCCCACCGTGAGGCCATCCAACTTCGGGAATCGGCCCTTCGCGCCGCGCAACGCGACTTGGCGCTCGAAAGTCACACCCGTAGCGGCCGCTTCGACTGCATCCGGTGCTACCGGCTGGGCCAGTGCGCTCGTGACGAGCGTGCCGGCGAGGTCCTTGTCGAGTCGCACGCGGATGGAGACCGCGTCGTCCTCGTCGCAGGCGGTCGCCAGGAAGGCCAAGGACAGAACGGCGAGAAAGCGCGGGAGCGTCATGGTCGCCGGAGTCTAGAGCCCGAAAAGTCGGAAAGGGAGAAGGATCGACTCGCCCGGAGTCACGCTGGACATGTCCCCCATGACCCTCCCCGCACCGACACCGCGCAGTCGCTCTGCAACAAGGGAACCCGATGGCCTCCAATGGAAGGCGCGGATCCTGGCGGGTGACGCGAGCGCGGCCGGGGACCTGCTCGCCGCGCACCTGACTCCGATCCACCAGTTCGTGCACTTTCGGATCGGGCGCGACGCGGAGCTCGTCGAGGACGTCGTGCAGGACACCTTCCTCACGGCGCTCCAGTCGATCCGCAACTTCGACGGGCGTTCGGACCTGCGCGGTTGGCTCGTCGGCATCGCGAAGAACAAGATCCGCGAAGTGCGTCGGAAGAAGGCGCCGCGCAGGATCGAGGACGTCCTGGCCGAATCCGACGCCGACATCGACGCGATCCTGGCCGACGTCTCGCGCGAGCCATTGCCCGATCACGTTCTCGAGCTGCGGGAAACGCAGGAGCTCGTCGGCGCGGCACTGTCCTCGTTGCCCGCCGACTACCAGAGGGCGCTCATCGACAAGTACGTCGAGGGCCTGTCGACGGCGGACATCGGTCGTGCGGTCGGCAAGAGCGAGAAGGCCGCCGAATCCTTGCTCACCCGTTCGCGCGTCGCGTTCGCACGCGTTCTCGAACTCCTCGCGACGAAGCGCGGAGGTCTCACGTGAACCAGGACGTCCTCGAACAGAACGTCGCGCGGCTCCTCAGGACGAGTTGGCGGCCACTCGTCCCGTCGGCACGACTCGTGGACGGATTGCGGGATCGCATGGAGCGCGAGATCCGAGACGGTGCGGGGTCGCGCTCGCTCCTCGCGCGCACTTCGCCGCGGCTACGCATCGCCGCATCCATCCTGCTCATGCTCGTCGGCATGGCGGCCGCGTGGTTCCTGCGCCGCGACGAAAGCGCGGCAGTGAACGCGGAGAGCCTCGTCGGCCAGGGCTGCGTCGCCGTGCGGGTCGATGGCGTGTGGCGCGCGGCGAGCGAACACGAACTCGTGCACGGCCTCGACGTCGGCGCGCGCGACGCGGACGTCGCCACCGCGACCGACGCCGGGTTCACGCTGCACCTCGGATCCACGGGCCGCGTCGAAGTGGAACCGCGGAGCACGGCTTCCGTCACGACCCAGGGCGTGACCAGCGCGGAGCGCGCGGATCCCGTGCCGCGCGGGGATCCCGTGCCGCGCGGGGAACCCGTGCCGCGCGGGGAACCCGATCGCCGGGCACGAACGATCGAAGTCGCCGGACAGGGTGCCAGCATTCGGCGCGACGACTCCGGCGCGCCGTGGATCGTGCGCACGAAGGACGCGAGCATCGCGCTCGAGCGCGGTGTGCTCCGCTGGACTCATGCACCGGGCGGGCCGCTCGACGCGCAGAGCTACGTCGAGCTCGCCGTGGGTCGCGCGTGGGTCGCGGACGATCCGACCAATCTGCTCGCACTCGGTCAACGCGCTTGGATCGCGGGCGGCCGCGTGGTCGCCGCCGCGGTCATTCTCGATGACGCCCCTCGGCACGGCCCTGCACGTCACGCCGGTGTGTCGGAGGCCGCATCGACTTCGGCCGAGCCCACCGTCGCGGCGCTCGTCAACGTGTCGGGAACGCTGACGTTCCCGACGGGCATCGAACCTCCGCAGACCTTCAGGCTCACGCTGCTGCGACATGTGGCGCTGCCGGACGTCAGCGAGCCCGAAACCACGGTTTTCGCGGGACGAACGGCGGTTTTCGCGCTCGAGAACGTGCGCGCCGGTCTGTACGACGTCTTCGTCGAAGCGCAAGGCTGCGCGGTAGCGCGCCAGCTCGGCGTCGACATCCAACGGGAGCGCGCCACCGTTCTCGCGTTCGAGCTCCAGCCCGCGCGTCGCGTTTCGGGGCGCGTGCACGATGCCGAGACAGGTGCGCCGATCGCGAAGGCGGCGGTCGTCGCCGAAACGATGCTGCCCGCGCAAGTCGTGCCGTTCGACGTGGACGTCGAGACCGCCGGGTGGCTCGCCGCAACGCGCACGGATGCGGACGGCGCGTTCGTCCTCGAGGGTCTCGACCTGGGCGAGCTCGAGTTGCGGATCACTGCCGCAGGGCGTGCCGCCCGGTGGATTCGGGCGCAGGCGTCCGACAGCACCGCGGACCTCGGAACGATCGAACTGCAGCGCGGTGGCGCCGTTCGCGGCCGCGTTTCGCGCTCCGACGGATCCGCTTGGCGGCGTGCGATCGTGGTCGCCAGCCGTTTGGGTTCGGGCACGCTCGGCGAGCGGATGAGCTTCGCTTCGACGCAGAGCGACGCGGACGGCATCTACGCGATCCCCGACTTGCCGCCCGGTGGGTACGTCGTCTTCGCCATCGATCCCGCGGTCGGCGGCACGCCGGCGACGCGCGAGCTCACGATCCGTGGCACGGAAGTCGTCGAGAAGGACCTCGGTCCCTCCGAGCGTCGTACGCGCGTCGTGGGCATCGTGCGCGATGCCGCCGGCCGACCCCTCCCGGCGATGGATCTCATGCTCGGCCAAGACGACGACGTCAGCGGTGGTGTCACGACGTGGATCTCCTCGCGCACCAACGCCGACGGCTCGTTCGCGGTCGAAGGCGTCGAACCCCGTAAGTACACGTTGTTCGTCGGTCGGGGACTCGGAACGAGCTTCGCGATCGTCGGCGAGCTGGACGTGCCTCTCGCACCCGAGATCCGCCACGACGTCACGTTGGCTCCAGGGTCGATCCGCGCGCGCGTCCTCGCGATCGACGGCACTCCGGCGAAGGAAGCGTGGATCATCCTCTTGCGCGGCGCGGACGACGACTTCGTCGGCCGAGCGCGAACCGACGCGTCGGGATTCGTCGAGGTGCTCGGCCTCGAACCGGACGTCTACGCGATCACGGCGCACGATGTGCGGACAGGTGTCGCCGCGGTCCGTGCCGACGCGATCGAGGTGCGCACGGAACCTCGTGACGTGACTTTGGCCTTCGTGCCCGGAGTCGAACTCCGCGTGCGCGTCGTCGACGCGAACGGCACACCGCGCGCCGGAGTCCGCGTGCGCTTCACGGACGAACTCGGCGTGAAGTGGCAATTCTCGGCCGAGAGCACGACGCACGCGGACGGCGTGCTCGTGGTCCCCGGCGCGCGACCGGGTCGCTGGCGCGTCGCGGTCGATGGAGCCGCGGAACAGGAACACGACCTCGAGATCGGGCCACGGCGCGAACTCGAGTTCGAGACGATCGACGACAACCGGAAGGAAGAACGAAGATGAAGAACGGCAATGTGCTCATGGTGGTCTTGGCAGCGGTTTGCGGCATCGGCGGCGGCGTGCTCGGCGCGCGCTTCGGCGCTGCGCGCGGAGCGGAGGTCGCGGCGACGAACGCGAGTGTCGCGCCCGAAGCTCACACGACGCCGGCGATCGCTGCTCTCGAGGCACGTCAAACTGCGGTCGAACGCGGGATCGAGGAACTCCGCCTCGGCCTGGCCGACGTCGCCGCGCTGCAGCGTCGCGCGGTGGCCGAACGGGTCGAGGCTCCGACCATCGCGCGCGAGGAAACCCGGTCCGCGACGACGACGTCCGCCGCGACGGGCATCGCCGCGACCATGGAGCGACTCCTCGCCGGGGACCTCGATTACGAAGCGGAGCAAGCCGCGTGGAAGGAAATCGCGGACGCTGGCCAGCTCGACGAACTCGTCGCGCGCATGGAAGAACGCGCGGCGGCGCGTGGCAACGATCCCGACGCGCAGACGGAACTCGGCAAGGCCTACTTGCAGAAGACCTTCCGCGCCGGTGGCGGCCCCGAAGCCGGTCTCTGGGCCACGAAAGCCGACAAGGCGTTCGACAAGGCTCTTGGCGTGGACGACCACCACTGGGAATCCCGTTTCCAGAAGGCCGTTTCGCTCTCGTTCTGGCCGCCGATGCTCGGAAAGCAGACGGACGCCGTGAGGCAGTTCGAGACGCTCGTCGCGCAGCAAGAAGCCAGCGGAATGAAGTCGAAGGGCTACGCCGAGACGTACCTCTTCCTCGGGAACATGCACCTGCAAATGGGCGCGAAGGACAAAGCACTCGGCGCGTGGAAGCAGGGTTACGCGCAGTTTCCCGACAACGCGGACCTCGCGAAGAAGCTCTCCGACGTTCAGTAGCCGGACGCGCGGGATTGACCCGCGGCCCCGCGTGTGTTGCGGTGCAGGGCGATGGGCGTTCCCCCCACTGTCGTGCGCGCGTTCGGGCCGATCGCGGTCGAGAGCGAACTGTGCGCGCGCCTCCGATCCGAGCGTGACCGCGTGCGCAGCGATCCGCGACTCCTCTCCAGTCCGCTCGTCGTCGTGACACCGTCGGACGGCCTGCGCGTCCACCTCGCTGGACTCGCGGCGCGCGCGGTCGGGGCACTCGCCGGGGTGCGCTTCGTGACGATCGCGCGCCTCGCGCACGAGACGCTCGCGCGAGCGGGAGTTCCGGCCGCACGCGGGGCGGCAGCGGCGGAGATCCTCGTCGACCGCGCTGCCCGCGCGTGCTTTCCCGGTGGGGACGAACGATTCGGGACCGCCGCAGCCGCGTCGATCGTGGACTTGCTCGATGCCGGCCTCGCCGCCGAGTCCGGGCCGGCGCTCCACGATGCGCTCGACGACGCTTCGGATCGGCAGCCGCTCGCACGATCTGCGCGTGAAGTCTCCACGGCGATCGTGCGCGGTGCGCTCGCAGCTCGCGCGGCGTTGGACGCAACGAACGCGTGTCGGACGTCCGACGTCTTGGCACGCGCCACCCTCACGCTCCAGAACGACGATGGAGCCGCGGGATGCCGTTCGGTGCTGATCCACGGTTTCACGGACGCGACCGGAGTCCAGGCCGACTTCCTCCAAGCACTGTCCGCCGCGCGACCGACGACGATCCTCTGGGACGAAGTCGCGACCGCGCGGCGCTACGGCGCAGCCTTGCGCGCGCGTTTCGCGATTCCGGAACGCGACGCGGACGGACGTGCTCGTTCGAGACCCACGGCGTTCCGAGCGCGCGGAGCGGAGGCCGAAGTGCGC
>Ga0163154_10008207_pt1 | contig 12242 bp, 22 predicted proteins | sample OliLakLV19MP9P1_FD_148649 | JGI IMG/M metagenome (GOLD analysis project Ga0163154, IMG submission 148649) | Freshwater microbial mat bacterial communities from Lake Vanda, McMurdo Dry Valleys, Antarctica - Oligotrophic Lake LV.19.MP9.P1 | ecosystem: Environmental > Aquatic > Freshwater > Lake >... | reverse complement strand
GAGACGGACACGCCGTAGGGCAGGGCAGAGTGAAACCTGCCCAGCAATCGTTCTATCATGCTCTGGCTGGTGGTTTTAACATGATATAAGACCCTGTCTGGTTTGATGAAAATGTCAACGATGTGGGGCGTTTCCGTACGCCAGTTGCCCCGTTGATCCTGATAGCGGTGGTGAAGGCGAGGCAGTTGCGAAAATGCAGCCTGCAATTGCTGCTCCCACAGACGAGATTCACGTGCCATCGCGTTTTGCCTTTCCACATCCTCGCGATACCACACCGAAAAATCTCGATGATTTCGCAGTGCATCCAAATCATGCTCGAATATTGATAAAATGCGAGACAATCCGACCAATCGTTTATCTATTCGTTTACCATGACGCGCGATTTTATTTATCTCGTTTAAGGTGATATCGCGTTTCTTTCGATAGCGTTTAATCGAATGAAGGTATTGCGTCCATACCGCCGCTCGTTTTTTGACGAGATTGTTATATCCGATGGCATTCAAAATTATCCACAAAATTCGAATACGAATTGTGTAGATAATCAGCACTCTGCTACTCAGCCTCGACCCAGCTCGTGCTATACGCTCTGCGATTTCAGCGTCAATGATCCGCTGATTTTCGTCAGCGATTTTGGCGCTAAATGGTTCGAGAGGGGCTAGTACGTCCTCAGACATCTCAAACTCTCTATCCATTCGTAACCTCTACGATTCTGCCCCCTCTTTGCCCAGAGCTATGTATCCGTATGAGACCAGCCGAGTTAAGGCGTTTGAGTATTGCCTGGGCTGTGTTTTGGTGACACTGAAACTCGTTTGCTATCTGTATTGCAGAGACTCGAGAACACCGTGGCAATGTTTCCAGGTATCTCAAAACCCGTTCGTCCCGTATGTGCATATCTATGATCACAATCATTTCTAACCCCCTAATCAAATTGTGATTATATTTTACCACGTTGTTCAACAACAATTGTTCAATAAATCAGTTATTCAACAACAATTGTTGAATAATTCGATGTCTATGTGTGAGACAATTGAGCGCGGAGGCGCTATGCACATTTTGGCACTAATTGTGATCGCAATTTACGTATTACCCGCAAACGCTCAGGCTGTTTATGCAACCGTCACCACCCCCGACGGCGACATAAACACCAGGTTTGACTATGTGGTTAGCGTATCTGATGTGTTTTTACACAATGCGATCATAGCAATCGCTCTGAGTGCGTGGGCGATATTTTTCGTAGGAGTATTGTTGAGGAGAAGGTAATGGAGGTGGTGGCAGTACAAATAATAACACCAGTTTTGGTCATGTTTATGCTCGCGCTAATCGCGGAGCGCCTAATGTTCGCGGTCATATCCGTCGCGCGGACAGTCTGGAGTTTACTCACATGATAGTAAATACGACCGGGGTACTGGTAATCATGAACTCAGTGTTCATGGAGGCAGTACCATATATCGCAGGGGGCATTATCGCATTAATGCTCACCATTTTGTTCTATATTCAATTCAGAGATGATTTACTAGGAGATTTTGATGACAAGTAAGATTCTACTGGCGGTTTTAACCGTCGTTTTGATTGCAGGCAGTGCCATGGCACAAACCCCTGTGCCGATTGTCGTCGATACGAACGCAATTTTTACACAAACAAACAACTGGATCTCCGTATTCACACCCATCATCGCCATCGGCGTGGGCATCAGCATTGCTCTGGCAATCTTGACGTTCATAGGCAACCAAATCTTGAAGGCTTTTCGCGGCGGCGGTAGATAAAAATGACTCGTGGTCTGTGCGTTGCAACAGTTTTTTTATGCTCTATTGTTCTGTCTAACGCACAGACCGCAACGCCCACTGTCTCCCCCGCATTCAAAGAGGGGATTTTTCAGGCAGAGGAATTTACTGCACCCCAGGTGCAGATCTCGGGATCTGTAATAACCTCGGTATTCGGCGGAATACCGACGCTGATGATAAACAATGGAGGCATCGTCAGGTTTTCCACAGATGCGACGTTCATCGTTTTGTATGCCGCGGGAAACGGTGGCACTCTGCAAACGTGCGTCAACAACACCGGTTGTGTAAACCGCGTGATGACCGGTGGCAGTTCCGATTTTTTCGCAATCATCAGAGAGCTGACTGGCGTGAACGAAATACGGTTAACCGCGTCGGGTGGGGCAGTTCACATAGACTATCTGTTACTGTTGCAGGGCAGTATCATTGCAGTACCCACAAACACGCCGTCGCCCCCGACAAACACGCCCACCGTCACTCCAACCGCAACAATCACCCCAACGCCAACGCTTACACCAACGCCAACATTGGAGCCGTGGGTGATGGCGACTATCACCACCGCAGACGGCGACATTAACACGCGGTTTGACTATGTGGTTACGGTCGGCGACATCGCACTGCACAATGCATTGATGTTTTTATTCTTAAGTGTGTGGGCTATCGGTTTGTTGGTGTTGCTGGAGAGTCGCCGTGGCTAAAATTCACATGATACGCGCCGGCTATAAACCAGAGCTGGATAGATTGCCAGCCTCCAGCAACCAGGGTTGTAGCGAGTTTTTGAAATGGCTGACAATACTCGCAATATTGTTAGCCATTGGCGTTGGCATTTTTGCCTACATCACAACACCGCAAATCCCCGACATTTCTAGCGAACGAATCACCCTCGTGCCGATGGGCGGTGGAGTGGTCATTGAGCCAACATACACAGCCACGACTACTCCAGATTCTTGGAGCGCAACCGGCACGGCATTGAGTTTCGTTACAGCTACCGTAGCTGAAACGGAAACGACGGAAACGATTGATTACTGCTGGTTTTTAACACCGTCACCGCAGCCGCGACAAACCGCCATACCCGTGACCCCAGACTCGTGGAGTGCAACCGGTACACACATCGCGCTTATGACCGCAACGGTTGCCCCCCCAGCACCACCCACCCAAGCCCCGCCACGGGCGTGGTGCGATATTTTATTGACTCCTACCGCGACATTTACGCCATATCCCATTACAGACGATACAGACGGGACGAGACCCACATCATTGCCACTCTTGGTTGATGAGGCTACCAATGTTCCCGTAATTTTCGCCACGTCAACCCCGCTACCGACAATCATGCTCAGAGACGCACCTACATCGCTACCGATTGTGATTATTCAGACTCAAATCGTACGCGATGAGGTTCAAATTATCGTTATACAGACTCACGTCATTAACGTTGTCGTGACCACAACGCCTAGCGCTACACCTTCAGCGACCATAACGCCTAGCGCTACACCTTCAGCGACCACAACGCCCAGCGTTACGCCTTCAGCGACCACAACGCCCAGCGCTACACCTTCAGCGACCATAACGCCCAGCGCTACACCTTCAGCCACCATAACGCCCAGCGCTACACCTTCAGCGACCATAACGCCCAGCTCAACAGAAACGATTACGCCATGAATAGAGTTCTGGTCGTTATTTTTTTGTCAATTGTTTTGGCATCCTGTGCCACAAACGAGACGTATGATTGGTGTTATGCATACGATTTCAGAGAAAGCAGTTCGCTGTTTAATGTCGCCATCGGCGAGTGGGTAGAGGACGTCGGGTTGGTTAGCGATAATGGCGTTATCTCGATCTCGTTTGAGAACAACAATTTCATCAACGCACGAAAAACGATTATTGGAGTTAGTCGCACAGCGAATAGCACTGCGGGGATTATTGATATCAGTGCAGCTGGGTCTATATACAACATAAATGCTTTTCTTAGCGCAACGCTAAACCCAGATCTGTACGAGGCTGATGCGCAGATTGTGGCATCGGACACCACCAGCGAAGGCAAATTAATTAACGCGTCAATCGAGGCAAATGACAGAGTAACGTTGTCTCGCACTGAAATCGCGGTGGAATATATTCAACTGTTTGGCTACGGCTCATCTCCCTTCCCAGACGCGCTCACGCTATGTGATAGTGGGATACCGCCATCACAAACGGCTGCGCCCCCCGCACCGACCGCAACCGGCACATCGACGCTGACGCAAACACCTAACCTGACTGCCAGCTCGACCCCTAGCGTTACATCAACATCTACTGTTACTGCAACTCCCAGCACCACGCCCAGCCCTAGCCCTAGCTCAACCTGGGCGTGCGTTTGGGATTTCCAAAACGGTGGAGCATACGGCTGGACCGGGGTTAACAACTCCTTCGGTCAACCGCAGGGCGACTTAATTTCTGGGGAGGGCTGGCGTCACGTTTTGAGCCAGGCGACCTTAAATAGATATATGTCAGTCAACATTTTAGGAGTAAACACAAACTCTACGACAATGACTGAGATGTCAGTAACGCTAAATGTCGTTACTAACGGCTCATGGAATGGTACAGCTGGCGAGAGAGTGTTGTATGACACGATTACGGCTAGACGCGACGAATCGACTGGGATAGGGGCGACCACGTTCAACTGGTCTGGTTCCGTAACCGTGGGCGATTTCAACGTCTCCCAATTCAACGGTCGTGGAACTACTGCCTATACAGGCGATGGTCTCGCCTACGTACAAATGGTCACAGCAGAGGGGACGGGTACTGTGCCGTCTACAGCCGGGTGCACTAACACAACGCCACCGACCCCAACACCACTACCAACCATCACTAATACACCACTACCCAGCCCAACTTCGCTTGCGACCGGCACGCCTGGCACGCCATCCCGCACGCCTATTGTGACTGCGACCCCGCAATCAACTGCAATCGTTGTTACGAGTACACCCATAACGCCCATTCCCACGTCAATAATTAATACCGCGACACTCATACCGTCTCCAACGCGGTTTGTCACCGGCACACCCGACCCATCGGTCACCGGCACACCCGACCCGTCCGTCACCGAGAACGAGGCAGAATGGGAAATTCTGGATGTGGTTAACCAGGGGTTCAATTCGATCGCTAACGCGATAGGCGCGTTTTTCGCATGGATAGGCGCGTTTTTCGCATGGTTGGCAGCGACTATTGAGAACATTCTGCAGCAGATAGCCAATTTTTTCGGTCAGTTGCTGGCGTTCTTAGAAACGATACTCAGGTTTGTCATAGAACTATTGGAGATAGCGTGGCTAATCATACAGCTCCTGTTCGGTTTGCTGGGATTGTTGATAAACTGGCTGTTTCAGATAGTTCTCAGAATCGGGTCGCTGGTAGGCTCATTTTTCTCAGCCCCGTTACAGGCAATCCCTGGTCTACCACAATGTTTTTCTAGTCCGCTCTCGTACGATATCTGTGCGATTTACTACATTATGGACTGGACATTGTTTGCGCCCACCACGCCAGGTCAATTGATTATTCCGCTCGTGCTGACGATGATGAATATCATCATCATCATTCGATTTATACGACTAGTGTTAGGAGTGATTAGGAGTGGTGACAATGCGGCTGATTAGTGCGCTCGTTATTGTGATGATAAGTGGCGTCGTTGTCGTGGCTCAGTTGGATGAGATTCCGCGCACTCCCACCCCTATCGCGCCGGTTATGACGCAGGTTTTCGTCATACCCGAGAATATCGTTGACAAAAACCTCGTCTATACGTTTTTGTCAACAGCAGTGGCACAGGTTAATTCGCTGCCTGATGACCCCTCGTTTTACCAGGGGGTGCAGATCGTGCCGAACGACACCGCTACAACTATGTTTGGATATGCCAAATGGCTTTTTAGCGGAAATTCGGCGAACGAACTCCTGGGAGTATCGCTCGCACCCGTGGCAATGAATCTCTACGTTGTACTAATCATTATCGTCATCATCATGAGTGTGATGATGACCGTGCGCGTAGTTTCGTTAATTATCAGATTTGTGACATTTATCATCAATTGGGCATTGAAACTGATACCAGGACTAGGATAGAGATGCTAACTCCAACCCCGTTACCCCCCATGGTGGGTACACCCATGATAAACATAAACGCTGCGGACTGGGGGATCTGGCAATACACCGGGTATGCGCTCCAGTCGTGGAATCGCCTTGAGTCTGGCACTGATGTGATCCAGATTGCGGTTTTAATCGTGATCGTGATCGGGTTCGTTTCGTTGCTGATAATTTGGCTACCAAAAATCAACAATAATCAGGATGAGTAATGAAAATAATCTACGATTTGGTATGGAGAATTAGAAACAGAGACAGGATTGCACGAGTGCCTACAACCTATCGCACTGATTATCAGGTGGAAGGCGTAAGCGAGACGCAATGGCACGTTTTAATTAAATACGGCGCTCGTGACCCTGCTGGCATCGCACGCGCAATGCGAAAACACAAATGCGCATCTATTGAGGAGCTCGTGGGCGTGCTGAAATACTATGTTCCAGAACGAAAACCATGGTCTCGTCTTTTGAGTGGCATTGGGCGGTTGTGGGGCGGAAAATCGTATGATCCTCATGCACAGCAGATCTCTACTGTTTTTCGCAATAAAACGCAAAATTCAGAGATTATAGCGCGGGTAGAGTCAGCATCGCGCAGGTATCGAAACAAAGAGTGAGGTTAGACATGAGACGATTAGGATTAGGATTGTGACCGGCACAGTACACCTTGGCGCAGGTATCGTTTTGGGCATTGCATATGCCCAATACAGCAACGCTGATACACTGGGGAGCATTTCCATAGTCGCCGTTACTGCGCTGGGAGCATTGCTACCAGACATTGATCATGAAAATAGTAAGCTCGGTCGTAGGGTGTGGCTTATTTCATGGTCATTGAGGCGATTGCTGGGACATCGCGGGCTAACACACAGTGCGCTCGCTTTGGTGGCGTTGGTGGCGTTGGTGGCGCGTACCAACAGCACCTATGTCATCGCGCTGTTAGTGGGCGTGGCGTCCCACATCTTGCTGGATATGCTGACGCGACGGGGAGTTAGGTTGCTATATCCCCTGCCAGGATTTTGGCGGCTGATACCATGAGGCTGCATCCAGCGGTTCATATGGTCGCAGCAGTTATTATTATCGCGTGGTGGGCATTGCAGCTCGTATGTATTGCTGCCTACCGGTTAGCTCCCAAACTATACTCCTGGACATGGTGGGTAGTATCGGGAGCATTTGCCGTTTTAGTAGTGAGGTTAATTATTTGAGAACATTGTTTTGATTGTTTTGCCTGGATTTTTTGACCCCTAATTGTAGGGGTTTTTGTTTTACGCCATGATCGACACAATCATCAGTGTTGACAATTCGTAAACAACGCTATAAACTAATCAGAGAAAGGAGGTTAACAACGATGATTATCAAAAAACAAACGTTAGTGAATGTGGCGGTACGAATCCCTGATCAGGTACGATTTCAGGCGCGGAAACTAGCATCTGATCATGGTGTTAGTGAGTCTGTGATTTATCGCACCATACTCAGCGATTTTTTTTCTGTAGAGCGGTCTACATTTGTCAATGAAAATGAATCTGTTGACAACGAGAAAAAAACCTAGTTGTACGCTAGGTTTGTCGGAGCGACGGCTGTCGCTATTGGAATTATCAAAATTTTAGATAACAACAATTATAACAGAAGTGAGGAATGGCGTGGCAATGAAAATAAAAAGGGTCGAGTTTTCGGAAATTGAGCAGAAGGTCTATTTTGTATATGGAACGGGTTACAACGTTTGGGAATTTACGCTGATTGTGACACCCAACAACGTTAGCATTGTTGCTGGCGATGAAATTGTTTGCGTACCGGCGCTTGTGCCATATATCGACGTAAACAGCATTGACATCATCGCATTTCAGGCATGGTTCAATGATTTACTGACGGAAAATAACGCATTGATTGTACACATAAAAAAACACGGGAAACTAGAAAATGAATAAGTCACTCAGTCTCAGCGCGACGCTGATAAAAATTAAACACGAACTTGGGTCAATGACGGTTGACGAGGACTTAGCAGCAGTCGGGCTACAGCTGATGTATCTAGTCGATGTGGTTAGCGAACTTAATCGCGAGCTAAACCGTATGAAGGATGACCTAAACGGAATTAACGACAAGCCAATGACCGATGACGAGATAGACAATTTTGCCGCGGGAGAGGTGTCGGAATGAAATTCATGCGATTTGATTCACCACAACGAATTGTCATGAGACAGGACCTTATCACAGGTCTGTGGCTTAGTGATGATATGAGAATCTGCTTTGATAGAGAAACGAATTTTCTAACACTAAATATGGACGCATTCTCATTCTCGACGGATGAGTTTGATGATGTCCAGATTTTCGAGCTTAACCTCACGTTCGTTTTTCAAGAGAGTACGAAAAATGCCGACGTTATCGCTGATGACGTATTGTCAGAGACCGAACCAGACGAATCGCATGAAGTGACGGATGCAGACGTCACGCGTTACGCCACGATCGCCGACATCGTCGCCAGCAACAAATTCTACGTGCTAGACACCGAGACTACGGGGCTAGGTCTATTCGGGGGCAGGAGAAACTATGAAAAGTGCATTTAAACACCTTGTAGAAAATCCATTCATCACGGCGACCGGTGCGGCTGCACTTGTACACAGTACTTGGTCACTCGGCACGCTGATGAGTGGCACACAACCCGCGGCAGGTATGTCAATTCAGTTCATGGGTTGGCTGATACCCGCGCTCCTAATTGCGTTTGCCCTAGATGTCGGGCAAATCGTGACATCGGCAAGAATACGTAACGGCGGCATGACCGTCCAGATGGCAGTGACGTTTGGCGTTTTTTCATTCGCAACGTACTATCTGCAGCTGCTGTACATGATCCATCATGTGCCACAGCTGGAGCTCGCCAGTGGCGTACGCGCCGAATGGTCTGGCATGGTAACGCTAATTCGTGATGCTAGCATCTGGCTCATCCCCGCCCTGTTACCCCTCTCTACCCTGCTATACACACTGTCTGCAGAGAATCGCCACCACGAGGCGCCTAGCGTGCCTAGCGTGGTGGCTATACCGATGTGGGACGTAGCTGACACGCAACCACTGATCATCTACGATGAACCTTTGCTCATAGAGCGGGGTGAAGATGCGCTCCCCCCGCTGCACGCCTGGTCTGGCATGAGCAGTCACCACGAACCGGGCGACATCGAAAATATTCCAGTGATGCAGAAAAACAGCTTGCTTATAGACGCAGACAACGCAACCCAGCAATAAACCAACTCTCTCTCTTATAGCGTTACGAAATAGGGCGTGCAGAACTCCTGACACGCCCCAGGAGGCATAAAAATGAGCTTTACACCACTGCACGTTTCCAAGCTTCGCGACGTTTTGGCACTGCCCAGTGCAGCGACAAAGTTAGCAATCTATCTCGCAAGTCGCTCTGACGCGTTTGGTGTGTCGTTTCCCTCGGTGTCAACAATTGCTGCCGAATGTTTCATGAGTATCGCTAGCGTTTATCGGGGTTTGGCGATTCTCAAAGCGCGCGATATTGTGCGTGTTGTTAGAGAGAACGCGCGCGACGCATTCACTGGGAAACCAGTTCCCAATGTCTACATGCTCACCGATTTACTCATCGTCATTCGACCAGAGTGCCGTGATGAATACAATGCGTTGTGGGGTCATAGAGGTTCAGGAGAGAGGGACGATTCTCACCACGGATACACTAACCAACAACAGAACCAAATACATGAACCAAATACAGAGGACCAGATACAAAAACCAACAACAACAACCAGCGAAATGCCTCTGGAGCGCGGTGATGACGTTGTTCTGCTCGATGACAACACGCAAACAAAATCACCCGACATGCACGATGCTGGTGAAAAAAGCAAAAGCAAAAAAGCGAAAAACAGGAACACGCAAACAAAACTTCCAGACACCCCCCCAGGTTCCGCGCGTCCCCCCCAATCTGGCAAATCGCCATCGCCATTTAAAACAGGGGGAGGTTATATTGACCCTGACGCAATTCAGGACGCGTTACTGGACTCTGATGAGTCGGTAGCGGTAAACATCGCAGCTCTGGGCATCCCCGTGCAGTTGGCGAGGGGGTTTGTGCTGCAATACGGCGCAGACGTCTGTAAATCAACGGTTGGCGTGGTACGCCAGCAACGTGATTCAACCAACCCGCCAGGACTGTTTAGATACCTGATCCAAAAACGGTTAACTGTGATAAAGACCCAGTCGCAGCTCGAGGGCGGCGATCGCTATACCGGCGGAAAATACGCCGAGTTTGTGGAGAGTTAAATGAGTTGCCCGTACTGCAGAATGATGATGACTGGATGTAAATGCGGTCGCTATGAAAATGGCACGTTTATCCAGATGGACGGTTACCGGTGTGTGAATAGAGGTTGCAGTCTGCATGACGAACTCATGACAGTTGAACAGATAAACAACGCGACTTATGTTAGATTGGTCGCGAAAATAAAAAACAATCGGAAAAGGAGATAGCTATGTCACGTGTTACTAAACTCACAGGATACGAATTGTCGTCATACACTACTGATGGAAACGTTTTGCCCTGCCTGGTGGGCATTTATTTCGCAATGGTAGACCCAGAGTGCACAGACGAATTAGATTATGAGGACGAAATACGTGAGATAATGTTCGTTTTTCATAATGGGACATGGATAAACATGTACCGTTACCGTATGCAGCACATGAAAAGCGTCATTTTCAGTCGTAACGACGGAAATTATTTGAGTACAGAGTGGTTGGAGGCTAAGATTCTCGATGATTAGTTAAATAAAAACGGGGCGCACACCGCGCCCCTACGTGTGATGTGATTCATGATTCTATTTCTCGGTGTCACCCCACGACACCAGCAACCAATAGACGAACATCCATATGTAACTCGAAAAAACTAGCGCCCCAATGACACCTATAAAATTTTGGGTAAAAAACCCCGTGACAACAATTGGCATGCTAACTACTGTTGCTATTGCGAAAACTGCGTAAGCCTTCATTTAACTCTCCTCTGTCTCAACTGTAATCGTGGGTGTGACTAGCAAATCCACATCTACCGGTTCAGCTACTGGTTCAGCAATCAGCTGGTAGCTGTTGCGCGATTTTTTTACGCTATATCTAACTCCATCGTATTCAACACCGCCATCATCAACGATGTCATCAACGATAAATCGGATATTTCTCAGAGTGCACATCTCGTTATTGTTGTTGATTGCGTCGTGTATGCGGATCGGGCTGAGTTTGCCATCCATCCTCTCTAGTGAGATTTTCACTAGATCCTCGCGTGAAAACTTCGGTTTTGCCTGAATTGTCTGCTCGTCGATTTTTTCAAGCTCATTAAGACTGTTCTTGACGACAGACTCAATGACCGCGTCTGAAATATACGGACTCTGGGCGATCGTCTCGCTACGACCGACGCTGAAAACCATGCGCCCAGGTACGTCGGGCAACAGCGACGCCGAGATGCTGTCTAAAATTACGAGGCTCGCGGTGTGTGACGGCATTTTCGCCGACACACGCAATCCCATGTTGGTTTTTATCCACCCGGGCAGCACATCCACGCTGCTATGCTGTGTGCATAAAATCAAATGAATGCCCACGGCTCGCCCCTGCGATGACAACACGCGCAACTCTGCATGAATCTGGGTTGTTAAATCGCCGAGACCGATGAGCGTCGCCATCTCATCAACCACTAAAATGATGCGCGCCAGCTTAGTATCAGCCTTTGAGTTATAGCTCATCAGGTTTTTTGCTCGTATACGCTCAAATATCGCTAATCGCGACTCCATGACGCCACGCAAATACCGCAGCTCGCCTAAAATTTGCAAGGAGTCTTTAACCATGGGTCGCAGCTGGTGTTTTAATCCTGTCCAGTGAGTGAACTCGATCCCGCCTTTTAAATCGACTAATATGAATTGGACTTCTCGGGGTGTATTCATTGTCGCGATCAGTGCAATCATCTGATTAATGTGATTTGATTTACCACCCAGAGTGGAGCCAGCGATCAACACATGTGGCTGATCCTCGAAATTATAAAATTTGACCATGCGATTTTCTGTCACACCCGCAATCCACGGGGTTTTCGCATGATCTTTGGCTGGATACCAATCAATTAATGACTGATACATGACCTTACTTTGAATCCCGTCGGGACTGTCTGCACGGTTGATGACGTAAAAAATATTTGTACCGGCGGAGCTTCGCTCCACTGTCACAACTCGATTAGTAAATGCAGAGAGATTCTCCAGTGTCTCGCGTTCAATCAGTGCCGAGACGGACACGCCGTAGGGCAGGGCAGAGTGAAACCTGCCCAGCAATCGTTCTATCATGCTCTGGCTGGTGGTTTTAACATGATATAAGACCCTGTCTGGTTTGATGAAAATGTCAACGATGTGGG
>Ga0163154_10008203_pt1 | contig 12248 bp, 10 predicted proteins | sample OliLakLV19MP9P1_FD_148649 | JGI IMG/M metagenome (GOLD analysis project Ga0163154, IMG submission 148649) | Freshwater microbial mat bacterial communities from Lake Vanda, McMurdo Dry Valleys, Antarctica - Oligotrophic Lake LV.19.MP9.P1 | ecosystem: Environmental > Aquatic > Freshwater > Lake >... | reverse complement strand
ACGATGCGGTGCTCGCGCGCGCGTCGCCCGCGAGGCCGCCATCCGCCGCAGGGCGCGCGAGCACCGCATCGTAGTGCGCGCGCGCCTCGGCATGCCGGCCGAGGCTGTGCAGCGCGTGGCCCATGTGACGCGTGCGCTGGACCTCCGCCGGCGCATGCTCGAGGAACCGTAGATAGGCCTGGACGGCGTCGTCGTATCGGCGCAGTCGGAAGTGCATGCCGCCGAGCATCAGGAGCGCCGGCGGCAAGTCGGGGTCACGCTGCAACAGGAGCGTGAGGAGCTCGACCGCGCGCGGCGTGTCGCCTCGTCCGTAGCTCGCGACTGCAAGGTCGTAGAGCGGCGGCGAAGCGCGTGTTTGCCAGCCCGCGTGCGCGCCGAGCGGCGCGCGGGGCAGGTCTGCGACGCGTCCGGCCAGGGCGCCCAGAGCCCTGCCCGCGGGGGCGGGTTCCTGTGCCTCGGCGCCAGCGACGACGCCGAACACGGCCACGAGCGCCAGCACGAGCGCACCGACCGAGCGTGAAGCCGCGCTCAACGCCCGTCCCCCTTCGACGTGGCGTCGCGCTCGACCGTGATCCACGCGCCGCCCGTGATGGGGACGTCGGGTGCGACGAGCTGCTCGGCCCCATCGGGCCAGCGCACGCGCAGCACGGCCGACGCCGCGGGCGTTGTGGCGCCCTCGGCGCGCCATGTGAAGTGCACACTCGCGGGCGCCGCGGCCTGGAATCCGCCGCTCGCGCGCACCTCGCGCACGAGCGAGCGCTCGCCCACCGTCAGCGTCACCTTGGCGCCCAGCCCAGCCGTGTTGCCCGCGCGCGCGCGGAGCCGCACCCCCAGCCACCGCGCCGTCGGCGGCCGCGCGGCGTCGTTCTGCAACACGCGCACAAGCCCGTCGAGCGTCAATTGGACGAGGTCCAGGTCCCCGTCCCCATCGAGGTCGCCCTGCACACCTGCGCGCGACACGGCGGGCGGCGCGCTGGAGAGTGGCTGCGCTGCGAAGCGCCCGTGCGCGCCCTGCAGCAGGAGCTGGTCCTCCTGCGCATAACTCGTGTCCGTCCCCGCCAGGTCGGCCTCGGGGTACACGTGGCCGTTGAGCACCCACAGATCGAGGTCGCCGTCGAGGTCCGCGTCCATGAGGCCGGTGCCCCAACCCAGCCTGTGCAGGCTCGGCGCGACGAGCCCGCGACGGCCCGAGTGGTCGCGGAACATGCCGCCCACGCGCGCCATGTAGAGCGCATTGGCCTCGCTCGAGAAGTTCGTGACGAAGAGGTCCTCGCGGCCGTCGCCGTCGACGTCCCCCGCGGCGATCCCCATCGAGGCCTGCGCGCGACCCTCGGCGTCGTGCGAGACGCCCGCTTCGAGGCCGCGCTCGACGAACTTGCCGCCGCCCTCGTTGCGCCACAAGTGGTTCGGCGTCGAGTCGTTGGCGACGAAGACGTCCGTGTCACCGTCGCCGTCGGCATCGAGCGTCAGCACGCCGAGGCCGAACCCGGCTGGCACGGCGCAAAGGCCGGCCACCTCGCTGACGTCCTCGAACGTCCCGTCGCCGCGCCCGCGCAGGAGCTGGTCGTGCACGGGCAATAGGCCGCGGGGGCCGATCATGACGGCGTGCCCTTTCCAGAGCCCGGCGTGCGCCGCAGCCGGCGCATGGTCGGGTGTCAGGTAACGCGTGATGAAGAGGTCGAGGCGCCCGTCCGCGTCGAAGTCGAGGAAGGTCGCGCTCGTCGCCCAGGCCGCTGCCTCGCCGCCGGGCGCCGCTGGCAGCGCACGCGGCGACTCGAAGCCCCGTGCACCTGAGTTCAGGAAGAGGCGGCTCGTCCCCCACTCCAGCACGACCAGGTCGAGGTCGCCGTCGCCGTCGACGTCGCCGAGCGCGCAGCCCGTGCCCCAACGACCGCCGGCGAGCTGCCACGCCTCCCCGCCGGACGCGAAGCGCCCGCGGCCATCGTTCAGGAACACCCGGGTCGGAAGGCCCGGTTCGCCCGCCGCCGCGCGCGTCAGCGTCGAGCCATCGACAACGACGAGGTCGAGGTCCCCGTCGAGATCGAGGTCCCCAAGCCCGAGGCCACCGCCGTTGACCTCGCTGATGTAGTCTTTGGCTGGCGAGCCACAGGTCGTCGTCACGTTCGGCAGTGCGTCCGCGGTGACATCGGTGAAGAGCGAGCCCTGAGCGAGTCCCGCGGGAGCGAGCGCCGCGCCTCCCAGCCACGCCACGGCTCGCGCTCGCCAGGCTGCCCTCGAGGCCCTGGCGGGCGGTTGCTCGATCGCTGCCTGCTCCATGCGGAGCGAGCGTACGCGATGTCGCTCGCCCACTCCAAGGCCGTCGACAGTGGAGTCGACCCGCACGGGCAGGGGCACCAGGGGCGATTCCGATGCCACGAGGCCGAGCTACCGACTTCTGCCGAGGGGTGCTGCACCTAGAAATGGGGTAGAGTGGGCCTAGATATACGGCGAGATCAGTGATGATGGCCTCAGCCGCGCTCGTGCGCCATCCTCCCCCATGCGTCCTACATTGGCCGAGAACCGCCACGATCAATCGAGCGATGGTGCCCGGACGCGCGCCAGCGCGGGACGGGGACGGGCCAACGGAACTGCGCATGCGCCTGACCTCGAACTGCAATACGACCTCGCAGACGTGCTCGCGAAGGCGCAGGATGCGCAAGATCTGGCCCCAGCGCTGCTGCAATTACTGGTCGCACGACTCGGGTTCGCAGCGGCTGAGCTATGGATCGAGAGCGTCGACGGCGTGCGGGAATCCCATATAGGCCACTGGCTGGTCCGCGCCGTCAATGGATCGACGACTGCGCGCCATTCGTCTGCGTCACCCGTGGGTGGCCTCAGGGCCACGAACGGACAAGCAGTAACGGCGACAGTCGGCGAGTGGGCGCTGATACCTGACCTGAGCTGCTCCTCGGAGCAATCGTACCCGATCAATCACGGGGAAGGACGCGCCTTGCTCCGCTCCTACTCGGATTCACCGAGCCCCCTCGAGGTCGCCACACTGCGCTTCCTGCGCTCGACCGGCCTACAGATCGCACGCTTTTTCGAGGCGCGCATGCAGTTCCGCCCGGGCCGAGGGCGAGCCGACAGCGGGCGCCGCATCGATGCCTACCAAGAGCGTCTCCGATCGTTGACCGCCGAGCTCCTCCTGGCAGAGGAGCGCGAGAGACGCCAACAGGCGCTCGATCTCCACGACGGACTCAGCCAGACGATCGCATTGATACAAATGCGAATCGCGGCCCTCGAGCTCGGCGCGGACCGCGAGCAATCCGCAGCGCTCCGCACGATCAGAGATCTGATCGCTCAGGCCAATCACGCCGTGCGCTCGGTCAGCTTCGAGCTCAGCCCGCCGGTGCTGCACGATCTCGGGCTGGAGCCGGCCCTCGAATGGCTCGTGGAGCACATCAGCACGCGCTACGGACTGAAGATCGACTTCGACCACGACGAGCAGCCGAAGCCCACGGACGAGAAGACACGCGTCATCCTCTTCCGCTCGATCCGCGAGCTCTTGATCAATGCGGCGAAGCACGCCAAGGCAAGAGTCGTCAAGGTCACGCAGCAACGTGTCGGGGGCGAGCTCCAGACCTCGGTGGACGACGATGGAATTGGTATGGAGCCCGTGTCGGAGCAGGGCCAAGGCTCTGGGCTTTTCAGCATAGGTGAGCGCCTACACCATGTAGGTGGCGACATGTCGATCCTGTCGGAGCGAGAGCGAGGGACCTCCATCAAGCTGCGGGCGCGCATCGCGAACGAAGCCGCCATCGGTCCTGATCCGCGCTTCGATGGAGGCGCGCGACACGCTGCGCACAGAACAGGGCCCGAAACGAACCAAGGAGAGAGACCATGACCATCCGTGTATTGCTCGTCGACGATCACAAGCTCATGCGCGAAGGCATCGAGTCGATGCTGGAAGGAGTGGCCGACGTCGTCGTCGTCGGCGGCGCATCCGACGGTAGGACCGCCCTCGATCTCGTACGCACTCTGAAGCCAGATGTCGTCGTGATGGATGTCGGCATGACCGAAATGAATGGCATCGAGGCCACCCGTAGCATCCGAGCGGCCTTCCCGGACGTCCGCGTCGTCGCGCTCTCGACGCACACCGATCGACGTTATGTCCTCCACATGCTCGACGCAGGCGCTTGCGCGTACGTCCTGAAGGTCGGCGCGCACGAGGAGCTGTTGCGCGCGATTCGCGCAGCAAGCCGCGGACAGACCCACCTCTCCCCCGAGGTGGCTGGCTTCGTCGTCGCTCGATCGCAGGCGCCCGAGGACAGTGCTGGTCGCTCGGTGTACTCGACCCTCGGTGCTCGCGAGCGAGAGGTCCTGCAGCTCGTCGCCGAGGGCAAGACCTCCGCCGAAGCGGCGCGACATATGCACCTCTCGATCAAGACGATCGAGACACACCGGCGCAACATCGTCCAGAAGCTCGGCTTGCACGGCACCGCCGAGCTCACCAAGTACGCCATCCGCGAGGGCCTGACTTCGGTCGAGCAATGAGCCGAGGATCCGGTCGCTTGCGCGCACAGGGTCGCTTGCGCGCACAGGGTCGCTTGCGCGCACAGGGTCGCTTGCGCGCACAGGGTCGCTTGCGCGCACAGGGTCGCTTGCGCGCACAGGGTCGCCTGCGCGCACAGGGTCGCCTGCGCGCACAGGGTCGCTTGCGATCGAGGGCGGCCGCACTGGCCTTGCGGGAAGAGGCGCTCCGGCACTCGCTCGCGGCCGAGATCGATTTCGGAATCTGTTGAGCGCTCGCGCTGGCGAAGCTGAGGCTGTCGCTGCGGCGCACCAGCGCGCGGGCGCCACACGACCGCGTCCGATCCAGGTGGTCAACCCGCCCGTCTGAGCGTTACTTCATCAAACGTTCAGTACTTGTGCCGATGCCTCGGAGTGCCACGTTCCGCGTACAACGGCGGCGCGGGGGAACTAGCGATGGAACAAGCCCAGCATGGTCGCCTTCAGACCCAGCTCACCCTCGTCTTCACTGCTGCGATGGCACTCTTTGGCGCGCTCGTTGTCATTGCGTTGTGTGCATCACCGCCTGACTCGGGCGCGACACTTCGGAGTTCGTCAGGTGTCGCTATTTGGCTGCTCTGCGGTGCCACGCTGGCCGTCTGGTTGGTCCTCGGCCGTGCGTTGCGCCCGCTAGCGCAGCTCGCGGCCTGCGCGGACGAGATCAATGGCAGCTGGGTGCGCAAGTCGATGAACGTCGCGGGCGACCGCGCCGAGATCCACCGCGCGCGCTGCGCACTGGACAGCGCGTTGGAGCGACTCCGGGAGTCACACGAGGCCCTCGAGCTGTTCGTCTCCAACGTCGCGCACGAGCTGCAGGTCCAGTGACTACGGTCCTCGTCGAGGCCCAGGGCTTGACGTTCGGCGCGCAGTCCCCCGATGCGCTGGCGGGCTTCGTTCGCTCGACACAGGACGAGCTGACTCGGATCGGGAAGATCATCTCGGGCTCGCTGACCCTCGCCCGCCTCGATTCAACACCGCATGTCGGTGACCGGGACTGCATCTCCATATTGGACATCGCGCTCGATATCCTGAAGCACGCGCATGCACACGCGGGTGAGCAAGACGTCCGATTGGAGCTGATGCTGCCCGAGTCGGGCGAACTCGACGTTCGTGGGGACGCCGATTTAGTGACTTCGATGCTCGAGAACGTCGTCAGCAATGCGATCGAGCACTCGCCGCCAGGTGAGGTGATTCGGATCCAGCTGGCGCGCGCCGACGAGAACCTCGAGATCACTATCCGTGATCGAGGCCCTGGCATCCCAGAGCTGCTCCTCCCTCACGTCCTCAATGCGCACATCCACGGGTCGCGCAAGAGCCACGGCGCTCGCGGGCGGGGACTCGGCCTGGCAATCGCGACTAGGGTCGCGCGTTATCACGGCGGCGTCATTCGCATCGCGAACCACGTGGACGGCGGCTGCGAGGTCGTGATCGTGCTCCCGCTGCACCGGCCGATATCGTTGTTGCCGAGGCGTGGGCAGCCGTCTATCCGCGTCGCTACAGCATGACGCCGTCGCACGGACGCTCGCTGTCCGCGCGCGCGTCGCAGAGCCGAGCGTCGCTGGGCGCACCGATCCAACGGCCGATGTGATCGCGCGCGGCTGCGAGCGCGATCGCTGAGTTGGGCCCGTCGACATCGCCCTCCGCACGCTGCAGCAGATGGAACCGGCTCCATGTGCGCCCACATGCCTCGAGCTCGCGGACGATGAGGAGTCCGCTGGGTGAGACGACCATCCAGCGCTCTTCGAGTCGCGGGTCACTCACGACGAGCGCCATGGGGGGCACGAGGCTCAGCAGCGTGTGGTACCCCGCACGCTCCAGCGCCACGCGCCATTCCATCAGTAGAACGAGCCGCCGGTATCCGAGGCGATCGTCCGCCTTCGGATGATCGTCCGGCAGCGAATTGTCACGCTTGGCGCTCGTGCGCACTGCAAACACTTCAGTGGTCGAACGTGGCCGCTTCATGTGCCCAATTGTCAGCTGTTGCGTCGAGTGCACCATCGAACACTCCACTGATTCGGTCTCGAAGCGGAAAAAATACCGAGATTTGCTGATCATCCCCTGCCGGGCGATAAGCACATTAAAGACACCACCGCGAGGCGCTAAAACGCGCCGCGCAGTGGCATTCGAAACGACCGCTGCTTCCCGAGGGCGCCGCGGTCACACTCTCGGTCACCTACGGCCGTTACTGCCGGCGTTAGCAGCGCTGCTCTCGCCGATTGGAGTCGACTTGATGCGTCCGTAGTACTCGGTAATGGACTTGCGGAAGTCCGCGTTATCGAGCGTCAGGTTGGCCTTCTCGTCGACCGCTGGCGCCGCGGCGAGATGGGCGAGCGTGCACGGCGTCTCGAAGTAGAGCGTCTTCTTCTGCGTATCCGCCATCGGTGTGAGCGAGGTCATGGGCACCACGACTGAGCGCTTGTTGTGCTGCAGCGTCACGTAAGCGACGCTCCCGGTCGAGCAGTCGATCCACGCCTCTTCGACCGAGCCGATTGACTCGCCGACGACGGAGTCGCCCTTTTCAACGTCCGACCCAGCCATGGCCCGCACGTCGAAGTCATCGAGCTCGGACGCGAGCATCAGCATGCTCATGTTTCCGTCGGCGATCACGCCGTCCTTTGGCTGCGCGTTCGCGCTCGCCTCGCGGGCATTCGTCTTGTGACCGAGGTGGGCCGCGGCGATTGTCTTGCAGCTATAAGCGTCGAGCGCTTCCTTCGTGAGCTTGGCGCTCGCGTCGAAGTCGGCTTCGGTGACGTCGAGCCAGAGCTTGGGCGCCGTCGGGTCCGTACGGTCGACGCGCAGGTCGGAGAACGGACGGAGGCGGAGGGAGTCGCCGATCGAGCCGACACCGCCGCTGGAGACGATGACCTGCGTCACCTTGCCCGTGGCGCCGTCCACGACGAAGTCGCGGACGTCGCCGATGTCGTTGCGCTCACCATCCGTGGTGGCGCGCGCGAGGACGTCCATACCGATGAGCTTGCTCGCGCTCGCGAAGTGCGGCGCTTTCTCGTTCTGGGCGGCGACTTGCCCGGCGCGAGCCTTGGGGGCCTTCGGCACCTCCTGCGCTTGGGCGAAGGAGAGCGAGGGCGCGGCGAGGAGCGCGAAAGCTGCAGTGATGTGCTTGGATTGCATGATTTCTTCTGAGTAGCTGGAGCCTATGGCCTTCGTCCGGAGATCCGGCGTCCACATGCGGCTCCACGACATCTATGGCGTGCCCGCGTGGCGCACGCATGAGGGCGCTGTTGAAATCGGCTCATGCTCGGCGCGTGCGGTGCAGGCTGTGGGTGCGACCTGCGACGATTCGGTCCAGAGAGGCTAGATTCCGGAAATGGCAGCCCACCTCGACCAGAACGCCACGACCGCCGCCGCGCCCGAGGTCGTCGCGGCCATGCTGCCGTGGCTCTCCGCGCCCTCCGCGAACCCGTCGGCGGGCCACGCGGCGGGCCAGGCTGCGGCCGACGCTGTCCGCGCTGCTCGCGGGGAGGTCGCGCGCCTCTGCCGCGCGCGGCACACGAGCGAGGTGGTCTTCACGTCGGGTGGCACCGAGTCGATCCTCACCGCGATCCACGCCGCCTGCGTGGCACAGCCGACGCGCCGCAAGCTCGTGACGAGCACCGTCGAGCACAGCGCGACCCGCCGCGCCCTGGAGGTGCGCGAGGCCGCTGGCACCCACGACGTGGTGCGGATCGGCGTCGACGCGGAGGGGCGCCTCGACCGCGCCGCGTTGTTCGCGGCGCTCGACCGGGAGACGGCGTGCGTGACGCTCCTCGCCGCGAACAACGAGACAGGAGTGGTGTTCGACCTGGTCGGCGTCGGCGAGGCCTGCGCGCGCGTCGGCGCAGCCTTCCACGTCGACGCGGTGCAGGTGCCCGGCAAGCTGCCGCTCGACGTGCGCGCGCTCGCGTGCGACCTGGCCTCGATCTCGGGCCACAAGTTCCACGGGCCGCGTGGCACTGGGGCGCTCTTCGTGCGCGATGGCTTCCGGTTCACGCCCTCGATCGTCGGTGGGCCACAAGAGGGCGAACGCCGCGCCGGCACCGAGAACCTCCCCGGCATCGTCGGCCTGGGCGTCGCCGCGCGCCTCGCGCGCCAGAAGGCCGAGGACCCCGCCACCCGCGCCGCCCTCGCCGCGCAGCGCGACCGGCTCGAGCGCGCGCTCGTGGCGCTCTTGCCCGGCGCCCACGTCCACGGGGCCGGCGCCCCACGGGTCCCGAACACCACGAACGTCGGCTTCGACTTCGGCGCCGCGGCCGATGCGCCCGACGCCGCGACCCTCCTGGCGCTGCTCTTCGAGGCTGGCGTCGAGGCCTCCGCTGGCTCCGCTTGCAACGCACGGAAGGTCGCGCCCTCGCCGGTGCTCCTCGCCCTGGGTCGCACCCCGCGCCAGGCCGCGAGCGCCCTGCGCTTCTCGCTCTCCCACGGGACGACCGAGGCCGAGCTCGACCGGGCCATCTCGGCGACCGAGGCCGCGCTCTCCGCCCTGCGCTCCAGCCCGTGAGGCGCTCAGCCAGTGCCCCAGCGAAGTTCGGTCCAGGGGTAGACTGCTCGGCGCCCAGCGACCGATAGGACTGACGCCAGCCACCAGACGCCCGACCCGCTCCGCCCATGCCCGAGACGACCGAGACTTACCGCACCCGGGTGTCCGGGTTCTGGCGCCCCGAGCACACCCTCCTCGATGCAGAGGGCAAGCCGCTCGGCGTGCTGAGCGTGCGCCGCAACCGCGTCGGCCTGGTCGTCGGGGCGGATTACCGCCCCACCCAGGGCGAAGTGCTGCACTTCCGGCGCGAACCCGGCCTCTTGCGCGCCCAGTTCTCGCTCTGGACCGAGGGCAAGGAGTGGCTCGGCTCGTCGATCCGCCAGGGCGTCGTGCGCCGCACGATCGAGCTCTGGACGAGCACGCGCCCTTACCGCCTCGTGCCGCGCCTCGGGCTCGGTAAGGGCTGGCGCATGGTCGGCGCGAAGACTGGCCTCGTCGCCGAGATCGCCCATCCGTGGTTCGGCCGCGGAGCGACCTTGAGCGTGTACCGCAAGCTCGACTTCGAGCTCCTGCTCCTCGGGTACTTCGTCGGGATCCTCGCGCTGTGGGAGAGTGTCCCGCCGACGTCCCTCGAGGCGGCCGAGCAGGCCGGCTCCGGCGCCGCCGCCGCGGCCGGTTGAAGCCCGCGGCAGTGCCGCGCCCGGATCTCCCGCTCGCAGGCCCGGGTAGGTCCCACCCCGGAACACTCCCGATACAAAAACACGTACCCCCGGGGAAGAGCCCCTGACCCGGATCGTCGGAGACCCCGAGGGACACTCTGCGCCCTCCGCCGCTCCGCTCCTCGACCAACTCCTTCGCCCCAACTCGCGATGCGTCCGCTCCTCGTCCTACTCCTCGTCCTGGCCGCAGCCGGCGGCTTCTTCTTCGTCCTCATGAAGGACGGAGCGAAGGAACCCGGGACCCAGGCCCCGATCACTGGCCCCGCCACGACCGAAGCCGTCGTGCCCACCACCACGCCTGGCCAAGCCGATCTCGCGCCGGTCCCCACGCCGGCGTCCCGTGAGGTGGCCCCTGAGAGCGTGCAACCGGCCGGCGCCGCCTCCCTCAACGCGCCCCGGGATGGTGGCAGCGGCTCCGTCAAGGGCACCGTTGTCGATGAAGGTGGCAGCCCGATCCCGGGCGCGGACGTGCGCTTGACGCGCTACGGCCTCGAGAGCTTCATCTTCCCCGACATCGGCGGCGAGGTCGTGCCGGACATCAAGACGAAGACTGGCAAGGACGGCCGTTACGAGCTCGAGAACGTGCCCGTCTACGAGAGCTATGCGCTCGTCGTCACGCACTCCAAATTCAGCCGCGCCGAGCGCAACCCGGTCGCAGTCCGTGAGGGCCGCGCGACCGAGGAGCCGAGCGTCGTCCTCGGCCCCGGCGTCGGGCTCAGCGGACGGATCCTGGACACGGGCGGCAACAACGTGCCCGGCGCGATCGTCCGAGTCTCCCTCACCCCCTTCGCCTCGCTGCTCGGCAGCGACGCGGATACGCTCGAGACGAAGAGCGACAACGAAGGTCGCTATGCGTTCACCAACCTCGCCGCGGGCAACTACGGCATGAGCGTCGTCGCCGACGGCTACGGCCGCATCGACGTGCCGAACATCAACGTCGACGGCAAGGAGCCCGCGGTCAAGGACCTCACCCTCGAGATCGCGTACATGATCGCCGGCAGCGTGCGCACCTTGGAAGGCGCGCCGCTCGCCGAGGTCGCGATCAACGCGTACTCGATGGACAGCCGCACGAATCAATCGCGGTCGCAGGTGCTCTCCGACCTCAAGGGGGAGTTCATCATCCAGGATGTCCCCCAGGGCCGCTACCTGATCCAGGCGCAGGTCGTGGGCTTCGAGATGGCGGTGAACAACCTGCGCGTCGAGACCGGGGACATGTCCGTCCAGGTGCAGATGCGCGCCCTGCCGCGCGTCCGCGGCCAGGTCATCTCGGCGGTGACGGGCCAGGCCATCCCGAACTTCACGGCCCAGCTCCGCCAGCCCATCCAGGGCAGCGCCTCCGCGACAGCCGCCGTGCCCAGCACGCGCAAGGCCGTCTCCGACCCCGAGGGTCGCTTCGAGCTCGGCGTGCCGAAGGGTGGGGAATACCGCGTGCACATCATCGCGCCGGACCACGCGGACACGCTCTCGACGCAGTTCACCGTGACCCCGGGCACCGACGTGAACAACCTCGTCGTGCGTTGCATCCAGGGTGGCAGAGTGCGCGGCAGGGTCATGGACGCCGCAGGCCAGCCCGTCGTCGGCGCGCGCGTGTCGAGCCACCACAAGGACTGGTCGGACGACATGTTCTCGGCGTCGCTCGGCGAGCTCGCGCCGTGGCTCGCGACCGAGGCCTCGGCCGTCACCGACGGCGAGGGCCGCTACAAGCTCTCGAACTTGATGCCCGAGACGTACCAGATCCTCGTCAAGCACCCCGAGTACGCCGGCGCGAGCCAGGGCGACATCCAGGTCAGCGACGGCAACGAAACGATCACGCGCGACATCGTCCTCCCGCTCGGCTCGACCGTCTCCGGCATCGTCTACGGCCCGAACGGTCGCCCGCTGCCGGGCGCGCTCGTACGGCTCCAGGGTGAGGGCCAATTCGCCGGCTCGGTGCCGGGCGGCCCCTACACGGGGCGCGCCGACGACACCGGCCGGTACGTCATCCAGAACGTCAAGCAGGGCTCGTACGGCGCCTGGGCGGAGCGCCCGCGCGGCGCGAACTCGAACCCGTTCCAGGCGAGCGTAGACATGAAGCAATTGAAGCGTACGCTGACGGTCACTGAAGGTGGCAAGTACGACAGCGAGGACTTCAAGCTCAAGGATCAGTGAGCGCGACGCGGGAGCCGCATCGGACACGATGACTCGCGGCGTCGGCGGGACGACTTCGTCCCTCCGGCGCCGCGCGCTCGTCCACGATGAAGCCTCCGCCGAGTGGAGCGCCTGGCTCACCACCGTCCTCGGCGCGCCCTGGTCCGTCAGCTTCGGCCGCGCGCGCTCGACCCCGGTACAGGCCCGCCACAGCGCGTCGGGGGGCTGCGCCGACCTGCGCCTGCACGAGATGTTCCGCGCTGCGCCTGGCGAGGTGCGCGACGCGCTGGGGCGGTGGCTGCGCGCGGGCCGCAGGGCGAAGCGCGCGAGCGCGTTGCTCGACCGTTGGATCCACGACCAGCTCGCCAGCCTGCCTCCGCCGGCGCGCAGGATCGAGCTCGCGCCGGCGGAGGCAGGCT
>Ga0163154_10008198_pt1 | contig 12257 bp, 10 predicted proteins | sample OliLakLV19MP9P1_FD_148649 | JGI IMG/M metagenome (GOLD analysis project Ga0163154, IMG submission 148649) | Freshwater microbial mat bacterial communities from Lake Vanda, McMurdo Dry Valleys, Antarctica - Oligotrophic Lake LV.19.MP9.P1 | ecosystem: Environmental > Aquatic > Freshwater > Lake >... | reverse complement strand
TATAAAGTGAATTGCGAACTCCTGTCATTGACCTTTATTTACATTTTTCATTGGTAATCACCGACTTATAAATAATAAAATGGCAAAAAAATAGCGGAGAAAAACGACGTTTCCCCGCTGGGTGCCCCCGATGAGTATAAATTTGAACCCCTTCACCTTATTGAAAGTTAGGCAACTTTAATAACAAAAGCTAATTCACAGCACTACAGGAGTGAGCCGCCCAAATCTCAACGCAATCACACCTGTATTGCAACAACCCACATTCCAACCCGCTCATGCAGCCTGCTTCTGACAAATTGAAGTCCAACCCACAGCAGGCAGCACTTCCGCCAACCCACCAAAGCGGCAAAACCTTTTTGGATGTGCCTGCGGCGCTGCCAACCCACAAGCCCAATACGCCCACTCTAAGAGCCAAAACCATCCCGCAGGACAGCCAGCGCAAAAGAAGTAGTCACAGCAGCCAGCAAACGAAAAAGCCAGTGCAAGTTAGTCGGCTGGCTCAAAGCAAACCCACTGGCGGCGCAAGGTCTCCTTCCCACAATGCCAACGCGCGCACCTCCTTCGTCGGCGTTCCACCTTGCGCTGCCGCACCAGCCGCCTTTTAATGGCACCGGCTTTTTCGTTGCTTTTCTGCCGTTTTGCTTCCTTTTTGCACTGGGCTCGCCCTTTGGGGCTGGTTCTTTGCTCTTTCGGGGACAGCGGTGCGGCAAAGCCGCTACTTTTTTTATGCCGTTTTCCTTACGCTTTTTCCCTTGTCTGCTCACTCCCTCCGTCAGGGCAGCAGCGTATTTCTTACAGCGTCAGGCTTAGGAGTCCGAGCGTTATTTTTGGCGCGTGTTGCGTTACTTTTCCGTGCAGCACTTCCCATGTCATTTTACCTGCGGCTATTGCTTTTGTTGCAGTATTAAGCGTCCCACCGCCCTGCTCCTTTTGATAAAAGCATAGCACGACATCGGCTTCTGCTACCAGTTTGGAGTTACGCTCCAATGGTGCTGTCTTGTGGTAGTGATTTTCGTAGTCGGGTTTTACTATCCTTTCCGTTAGGTAGTTTCGCTTCGCATATTCGCTTGCCAGTGTATCGGCTCCCGCCGCCCCACCATGTAGGATGGTATCCACATCTTCGCCATACAACAGTGCGCAGTGTATTCGGAATTCGTTTACGATGCGTTGCAGTTCCTCATAGTTATTGTATTTCCGACTTCCTGTTATCAATAGATTCATATTACGTAATTTTACTCAAAAGTACGCATTTTTGCGCATATACGCAAGTTTTTTACTTTACTTTATAAGATTAATATTAATAGGGTATTGATTTTTGCCCTTCATTCAATATTAAACTTAAAAAAATCATTCAAAATAATTTTAAAAAATATAGCGGATTATTTGCGTATTTTTGCGCAATACGCTATATTGCATCATATTTGAGAAGCATAAAAACAGAAGCGATGTACCTTGAAACACACCAACCTTACACCAACGCAGAAATCGGCATTGAGTATCCGGCATTTGAGCAAGTTGGGCAGCCTGCCGAGCAAGAACCAAGCGGCATACAATTAGCAAGAGAGCTACACCGCGTACTTTGCACGATGGATATAAAAATTACATCACTCATTAGCATCACCCACAATTTCGACGAGTTCATGCGCATACAGCGAGAAATTAGACCCCTCATGCGTAAGGTACAGGATGAAATTTGGAAGCTAAATGGCGCAAGCTGGAATGACGGCTTTCAGATAGGTTTGCAAAGACCTAATGACGATTTACCATTTTAAAACTCTTCCACAAATAACAATTTACACACATGAAAGAATTATCTGAATCCATTGAAAAAGCAAGAGTAGCCGCCGCAGAAGCAGATTTTGAAACCTGTCACGGCGGCAGCTATCCATACGAAGAAGAAGAGGAGCAAGAAGAAGATGCGCAGGGCTTAGTTTTTGTCGGGCGGACTTTTGAGAATGTGCCCTTCCCATAGGAATTCCTTTGTGAAATCTGAAAATGTCCAACCGTTTGTACACGACACAACACGCTCGGCGAGTGCGATAACTCGCCATTTGTTTACATTATTTATTCACTCATTATAACAACCATATCATGGACAAAAACAAGTTATTACCATCGCTCGACGTAGCAAATCACCTCGACAAATCAACAGGTGCTATCCGCGAAGCCAAGTACCTCACTGGAGAGCCGCGCCAATACCGTTTTGATGCAAGCAAAGGGGTTGTCAATTTGAATGGCGAAACACCCGTTACCAAAGCAGGAGCGGAATTCAAGTTTATGCCGGTAGCTGCACGAATTTTCAAATCCAATCTATTTGAGCGCGGACGCAATGTATGGGCAGAACTCTTTTTCCTTAACGGTGGCAATCAACTTTGCACTGTCATGCTGCACGGCTACAGCGTCGAGAACTTGGAGCGACTGCAATCCGAACTTTTCTACGAAGATTTGAGATTGGATGAGGTCATTCTCACCATGAAACCGGAATCGAAAACCAGTAAGACATCTGGTAGCACATACTACATCGCAGAATTTGACTTCACAGCCGTACCCCGCGACCTGTACGACGCGCAAGCACTCGCCATAGAAGGTTTGCGCATCTACCGCCAAGTACCGTCAAGGATGATGAAGATATGATTGTAAATCTGAATTATCACGAGTTGCCAAAACTGGCATCACCTTCGGCAAGCCTGTGGCGACCGAAGGAAGCCGCAGACACCGATACGGAGGAACTGGACGCTCTACCGCAAGCAGCCAGCAGCGCGAAGTAGTCAACACGGCGGTAGCTACCAACCTTCGAAGAGGGAGAGGAAGCAACCGCCGTATTCTTTAATCAATTATCCAAAAAAAAACAAGATGTCACCAGCGCAATTGCAAAAAGGAAATGAAATAGCGACCAGACTAAAACGGCTTTGCCGCATGAAATCAACCGTCGAAAAAGAAGATTATATACAACTGGGACGAAGCAACGCATTCTACCTCAACGGAGATTTCCAGGGCGACAAGGAGATACTTACCGCTGCAAGGAGCGCGGCACAGGTAGAAATTAATCGACAAATCGCTGAATTGGAAACCGAGTTCAATAACCTATAAACCAATAAATAACCATGACTTACACCGAATTTCTACAACTCGTAACCGAAATGCGCCAAGCGCAACGCAGCTACTTTAAGACGCGCACACAAGGGGATTTAATGAACTCCAAGCGATTGGAAAAACTAACCGATAACGCCATTGCAGAAGGTAAATTTCCTGCGTCCGCCGAAGCTAATGCGCAAGCGTGGTCGGACGATACAGAATGTTTTTGCGCGGAGCAAGGTAACCAAGCACCCGACGCGTTAGACAGGTTGCTAAAATTGGATTTCCCTAAGAACACGAACGGCTAAATTCGTTTTTACTTCCTCAAAATTAGGTACACATTTCAGCCCCGCCCCGACTTGGATAACCAAGTCAGGGGGCTATTTGCTCCGCTTTGGGCAGCACCCAGCGAGGATTTTTTCACCATCAAAAACAAATCAATGCGCACTTTCGGAACTTACATCGTCTCTGCACACGATTTCTTTATCCGTCACAATTTAACCATAACCGAATGGACCGCCATCCGCCAGCACTGGGAAAGAACCAGCCCAACGCACTCCCAAGTGTCACTCATCCACTTGATAAATCACTACACCGATAAAGGTTGGAAAGCCTTTGACCCCGCCGACCCGTATTGGAACATTCCTGCTTACAGCAACTCTCACCTCGGTACTATCCGCAACCAACTACTCAATCGTACCGAACGACCCAGCCGCAGCATCTTTGTTTTTGGCACCGCTTTTCACGAACTGTTATTGCAACCGGAAACCGTTGCTGATATCAGAGACTACTACCTTCCAATATCGAAGCTGAAAACCATCTACCAAATGCGCGACGCGGCAACCGCCAATGGCACAATACAAACAATCCAGCAAAGCACAAGCATAGAAAGCATCATCACTTGGACAGACGCAACCACCGGACTACCCTGCAAAGCAAAAATAGACGCGATTATCAATAAACTCAATGGAGACAACAGCACCATTTTCGACCTCAAAACAACTTCCTGCAACTCCCAAGAAGCGTTTGAAAACGCTTGTAACCAATACGACTATTGGCGACAAATGGCTTTTTACATGGATGGCGCACAAGCCGATAGCGTAGTTCTAATGGGCGTTCAAAAACGAAAGCCGTACCACCTCTTTTTTGTGACCGCCAAGCCAAACGATTCGCGTATCCTGCAAGCCCGAGCGCGGTATCAATTCATCTTACAAAAAGCGGTGCAATTGGGCATTGAACCATGAATTAACGCCAAATTTTCTACACTAATCTAAAACTCGTAGAATATTAATTTACCAAATGGTACGTGCTTTATATTAAATAAATTTATCTCATTTTGTATACTTCTCCATTCAATAAAAAGTATTGGAAATCAACGAATTGCATAGCCACAAGCCTATTAAAAAAAACTCTATCATCAATCAATTTTTACAATTTTTTCAGTTCCAATTAATACCCCTGAAATTCCATAAACCTTTACAAAATACAAGCCATTTTCCTTACCTGTAAAATCAATGTCTATTTGATTTAAATCACCACTATCGAAGTTATAAACAGACTGTCCCATTGAATTCGTAATTCCTATCTTACTCACTTCTTGCCCATTCGTTCTAACGGTAAAGTTGCCTGTGAAAGGATTAGGATATACTTCAATATCCGCTGAAATTACCTCTGTATTTGAATTTGACTGTAGAGCCATGTAGTCAGATGACCGAAGTTCGGCTGTTTCATCTGTAGGTGGAATTTCATCATAGATGTAAGAAATGTAAGATTTTGTATTCGCTTCTATAAGATTGCTAAATACATATTTACCAATTGTTTTGTCACCCGTACTTCCTGTGAATTCTCCACCAAAATATAGGATTCCATAGCTGTACATCAGTTTGGAAATATTTTCATCTTCAGATGTACCATAATTTCTATGCCAGTGGGAGGTTCCATTTGGTGTTACTTTTACTAATGCAATATCTTCTCCACCTCTACTTTGCAAAACTTGATTCAAAAAAGACATCGTATCTCGGAAAGTAATACCTACAAATAAACTGTCGCTATACGTATAAGCCATGTCAAATTTATTCAGGTTAATCTTATTTGCCAAAACAGCTTTTCGCCATTGTATTACACCAGTTTGGTCAAAGGTGGTTATATTTAAACGTGGCGTATTACTTTTGAAAACAAATTCACCATTCGCATTTAAAGTATCCGTGCCACTCATGGCTACTGCAAAATGCCCATTTGTAGAATCAGCCGTGTAAGTGATGTCTAATAACCGCATATTGGCTCCACCTTTTAAATCTCTTATAAGCTGCACCTGATCCAAAGAATCTATTCTCAAAGTAGCAAAACCAGCACTCGTGCCTAAGCCCAAAGAAGTACCATTTACCTTCATTTCACCTTTATGCTTGGCAGCAATGGCTATGGAACGATTTAGGTTTTCAGAGAAAAAGACATCGTCAGCAGAAGTTATATTTTCAATAATGTGTGCATTTACTAGCATTCCATCCTTATCAATTCTAAATAAGAAAGAAGATAAACTATCAGAATGCGCTACAAGTGTTGAATCATAAATCAAATCACCTTTAAAAGTGCCTCCTAAAACGATGTTGTATCCTTGAGAAGATAAATGCTTAACACTAAATGATGCGTCTGCAGCAATATTATTAATCCAGGCTACAATACTATCTTCAAAAACTAATTCAGATGCCTTTCCTTTTAGTATCTGTCGCACGTAGATAAAGTGTTCATAGTCCCAATCTTCGATAGCATATTCTAAATTTGCAGTTATATCTTTCTGAATTTGATCTTCAGAGTCATCATACTTGTGATATATTGTATTATCACTGCTTCTTAATATGCCACGAGGTATAGGTATTCCTACATATTGGGCTGTGCCAAAATTCTGTAATATCTCATTTTGAAAAGTGTCAAGTATGATCTTTGGAAATAATTCTTCTTGTTCCATTTCTGGAAGTAAATGCCATTCTGGACAAGCAGGACCAGAGTCAAAAATACCTGATAGAAATTTGACAGCGCCCTTAGCAGCTTCAAAAGTAAAATTTGCCGCATCAACTGCTGCTGTTTTAACTGATTCAGCTACATTTCCTGCACCATCAGCTGCATCTTTAAAAAAATCCTTAACATCATTCCATGTCTTTTTCAAATCAACAGTCTTACCCGGAGGGACTTCACAATTATTAATTATTTTTACTTTTGGACTGCAAAATCCTCCTGAACCTATACACATTACTCTATACCCTAAAGTATTATTGTTTTCATCTTTGACTGGAAAGGGTGTACAGGCTTGCCCAACAAATCCATTGCCGTCACAAGAAGGAATGAGTGATTCACAATTCACGGAGGCTCTATTGTCTCCAACAACACTTAAATCTTTGGAACAATAAGTTACAGTCGCACACTTTGCCCAAGTTTCGTTACCATTTCTTTCTAAGAAATCGCCAAGTTCAGTCCCTTGAAGAGTAAGAAGCTGATTTTTTAAAACCGTATATATTATAAATAATTCATAAACATTTCCACTTCTCACTAGACAATTATCAACTGCCTCGGGACGAGTAACTCCATAGGGGGTATCTGTTTCATTAGGACAAGCTTTGTGTGTGTTACTGCCAAAAACAAGAAAACTGCGGCATTTTATATCTAAACAACCATTTCCATCTGGTTTTATTTCCAATGGTTCATCAGAGGTGAAATTATTGGGACGTGAATTAAAAGTAAGTCGAGGACCAATTGGTACACTAGTTATCATGTTTAAGTCGCCTTGACAATATAATACTTTTCTACATAAATTGTCGTCCTCAAATAGATTAGAAAGCGATAACATATAGTCAATATTACCACTATTATTTAAAATGTATTGATATTCCTTGGCATAAACCCATCTAGATGCAAAATCTTTATATCCTACACCTCTGTCTCTACAATACATCGAGGCTTTACAAGAATTAAATAATCCACTTTTATTCCATTCTACCCTTGCCTGTTCTTGGAACAATTCATCACCATAATTTACATCATCACAGCTTTGCTTATAATAACATATTGAATTCACTTTATCAACATGATCAAATTCTTTGGTAGTCTCTCGTTCTTCTAACTCAAAACCGAAAACAAAAACACAAGCTCCGATGGTAATTTCGATAGTGTACGGCTGTTTTCCTGAAAGGCTTCCAATATTAATGATAGTATTTGTTCCTTGTTTATATGAAGGTAATTGAATATTATTTAATTTTACTGACACTTCTGCTACCGAAGGGCTAGGAATTGAGAGCGTCACACTTCCATCATTAGAGCCTATACAAGGAATCTCTTTCTTTACAATAAAAAAAGAACTTAAACTGCTGTTTGGTGAATTGCATCTTAATATACTTCTAAAAACTTCTTTACTACCACACCCATTAGAAATAATAGCTCGTACACTATTGTGAGGATAAGTGCTACTTAAAGTCAATGTATTTCCATATCCCAATATTGTTTCTTGCACTGGTTGCTTCCAGATAATAGAATATCCCGTAGGAATCTCGTCGCTAAAAAGCCCATCACCTTGTTTGATTAATAGCTCAAATTTAATTGGCTGATTTGCATCTAAAGCAGAACCACCAGTTATAACCACATCGAAATTTTCTACTTCCAAGCAGCCTTTTACTACGTAATTACGTATTATTTTACATCCTGTTGAGTTATTTGTTACAGTCACAGTATAGCTACCCGATTGTAGATTGGTTATATTCGTACTAGTAGCGTTATTATTCCATTTATAGGAGAAATTGCCGTTTACAGTTGGCGCAATGGATATCCTCCCAACAGGTTCTGCCGACGTGATGTGTTTAATTTCAGTAGCTACTACATCAAAAAATAAACTTGGATCGGTTTCTACATCAAACTCTTTAATTATAGAATTACCACAATAATCAGTTACTGTTACGTGATAACTATCTACCTCTAAATTTTCTATTTTGTTATCGTAAGAACTTGGATTTTCCCAACTTATCTCATAAGGCGAGTAATAAAAATCTGGGGGAAAAGGTACGCCACCACTTATCTGCAATTGAATACTGCCAGACGAATTTTCTGGGCAAGTTTTCGTGACCACTCCTTCTACTTGCAGCGGTGATTCAGCAGTTAAAGCAGGTATTGTGTAAGTTCTAATAAGATCTCCCCCACAAGAATGTGTGTCGTCTGTAATGGTTACGGTGTAGTTACCAGGAGGAAGTCCCGTTACATTATATTCGCTAACACCACTTGCATCTTCCAAAACATCCCAATTAAAAGTATAAGTTCTTGGCGTAGGGGGAGCAGCTTCAAAATAAAGAAATAGCGAAATACGCCCTACTGGATTATCTATACAACTTGGTTCAGTTTCACTCAAAATTTGGGGTTCGTCTTCTCCTATCAATTCTAAATCGAATGTCCCTTTACACCCTTTTGCATCCGTAACAGTGAGCGTGTAAACTCCCGAAGAGAGACCTACTATGTGTCCTCTGCCAGGATCCCCGTTACTCCATGTCCAATCATAGCCTGGTGTACCTCCGGCAGGACCTCCAAAGCGGAAATAAATTTCGCCATCGCTTGCTCCGCACGATGTAGGATTAGAAATGGCATCCTCCACATCCTCTAATATAATAGGTGGATTTTGTTGTATCGTAATAGGTTTTGAGGTCACACAACCATTCTCATCTGTAACGCTGAGCACATAAGCTCCCGCAGCTACATTTTGAATATCCTCTGTTATAGCCCCATTGCTCCACCGATACTCATACATTCCCGCCGGTGAAACATTGATATTTACCAAACTACCTGTTCCATCTGTGCTACAAGCCGGAATTTTTTGTACTTCTTCTACTGTGATGGTGCTGGATACATTCGTAATGATACGGCAAATGCTTGCCGATTGATTACATTGGTCGGTCACTGTTACACAGTATTGTCCTGTTGCAAGATTGCTAATTTGCGGACTGTTGGTAGTTGCAGTGAAGCCATTATCTGCACTCCAACTATAGCCATATGGTGGATGCCCAAAAGACGCAGTCACATTCATGGAGCCTGCTTGGGTAGTACCACAATAGCCTTTCACGGTTGCATTTTGAATGGCTAATGGAGCGGCAGTAGAAACTGGCACCAGAATAGACTTACTTTTTTCCTGCCCACACGCGCCCGTTACCGTCACCATGTAGGATTGTCCGGGAGTAAGATTTGTTACGCAAGCGCCGGTTTGCCCCGTTTCCCATTGAAAGGAGTACGTGCCATTACCGCCATTTTCTATTGCTACGCAGACATTTGCTAAGTCAGCGCAATCATACTGTGTACTGCCCAGTGCTATACTAAAATTCGCAGAAATGCAGGACGTTTTTACGACGTGTACATTATCTGTACCTTCGGCAGGTTTTGGGGTCCACTCACAGTTTTTACCCAGCGTAGGTAAAGGCGCACATTGCGTGAGGTCGTTACTCAAAGTTCTTAACTTCAACAGTTTATCTCCTCTTGCATCTTCGCCCGTAAAATGAATGGGCATTTCAATAGCATTACTAACAATCATACTCGCCGAAACGGAAGCTGGATAAGTAAAATTCCACGTAGTACCAATATTGGTTTTAGCTGGTGCTGCTTCATTTGTACTGGGCAGGTCTATATTCAGGTCATCCAATATTTTACTTGCAGTAGCATGAACTTTTATACCTGCCTGTCCATTTTTGATGGCATCATACACTTCCTGTACAATGGGTTTGGTATCACCTCTATAAATTACGCAATTAGAAGCCGACAAAGTCCATGCTCCTTCATATATCAAAATATCTACTCCATTCACTGTCACATTCACTTCTACTTTCTTTATGTAAGGATAGATGGCATCCTCACCCGTAGGCTTCGTGGAAATTGGAGTCGTCGTGCTGGCACTACAGCCATTGGCATCGGTGACAGTGACAAGGTATTCATCAGGAGCAAGATTTGTTACGGGATTTACGTCCAATTTAGCAAAAGTACCCGCCACATTGCGCCATTTATACCTGTAAGGAGGCGTGCCATTTTGCGGCGTAAAGCTGATAGAGCCGCCGCCGGGTGTGCAGGAGGGAATGATAGTAGGTTCATTTAATGTAACCCGACAATTTACTCCTACCGTAGGTGTAAAAGTCTTCTTACACCCAAACCGGTCTGTTACCTCTACCTGATACTGCCCAGGGCAGAGGTTGGGGATAGCGAGTCTGCCAGTAGTTGTTATTTTATAACTATACCTTAAGCTTGTAATAGAAATCTTAAAGGGCTTTGCTGTACCATCTACTATGACTGTCATACTACCATCACAAATGCCTTCAGCACTAGCTGGTTTGATTTCTACAATAGAAATAGAGGCATAATTATTGATTACATTGAAGAATAATAAAAAAAATGCAAGTAAAAACCTTGGGGAATGTAAAACTGAATATAACATTTTATTTAAAATTTTTAGTTCAATTGAAAATCATTATGATTCATATAAATCAGTACGTTCTTTAAGTATTTGATTAACTAAAGAATTAGCTACTCGAGTTGTTTCTGGTAATCTAAACTTAGGTGTTAAGTGCAAAATCCATTCACAAGCGGTATTTAAACTTATCTTATGTCCAGTAGATATAAATACAGGTTTGATGTTGTTTTGCGTTCTTAAAACCTTTCCCACTTCTTTGCTATCAAATATTAAAGATGCGATGGACGATCTCTCTTTTTCTATAGAATCATATGCTCCAATTAATCTATTTTTGGCACACCCAATAGTTGGTTTGTCTAACTCAATTCCTAAATGACTAGCCATGCCAATTCCTCTAGGGTGAGCTATACCATGTCCATCACAAATAATTAAATCTGGCTCTGTACGTAGTTTTTTGTATGCTTCTAAAAGTGGAGGAACCTCTCTAAAAGAGAACAAACCTGGTATATACGGGAAATTGATGACGCTCTCATAAGTAGCGGTTTCTATACATTCTAAACTTACGGAATCCAAGATTACAATACCTGCTATCATCTTATTTTCTAATTCGTTATACCCTACGTCTACTCCTGCAATATATTTTACTGGCGCAGGTAGATAATCTTCGCAAATAACTTTTTCTCGAAGTACATTTTGCTCTTCATAATATGGCATTATATCAAAGTTGTTGTTATAATAACCCTCTTCAAAATAGTATTCTCTATCTTTTTGCCATTTCTTTATAAGCGAATCATTTTGCTCACTAATAAGAAACTTTTCTTTTCTATAACCTTTTTCATCTACTGCAATAAGTTCAATTAAATTTTCCATATCAAATACTGTGAATCTACGTACTTCGCTTGTGGGATAATATTCCAGTTCATATCCACATCTGGCATCATCATTAATAACCCCGATACGTTTAAGTGTTGTATTTGGAAAATATTCTTTACAAATTCCCATTGCTAATCCATTTTGAAATTCGAATTCTTGTAAAGAATTATCGAGGATACTCATGTATTTCCTTATTCCAGTAAAAGGAGTACCTGAGAGTGTAGTAAAGACTCTGTCATTTATCTCTTCAATTTTTAATTCTTCAATTGAAACCTTCCTTTTCATAATATAAAATTAATCATTACCAATCATTAAAACACCATTTGAAATATGCCAACAGGCTACACACCTTGGAGGACAAGTTCCTGTTCTAAATTTAACAAATATAGTAAACTCGTCTAATCGGCTTTCTGGAAAGCTACCTCTTGGAATTCCTTCTAAGTCTTCCAATTTTTTAATAGCCTCATCTAAAACTCTAATTTCTGCATGACTAGCAAATTTTCCCGCGCTAACAATACTTGCTTCAGGCGCATCAAGTAAATTATTCCTATTTAGAAAATCTAAATACTCAAGTCGATTTTTTATTATTGGATGTGTATTGTCTATAAATTCATCCGCTAAAGCGGCTTCAGAAGCAGGTCGAAAATTTAAGTTTGTAATGAAATCTCCCGACTGATTATGTAAAGAGGGATGATATATTCCTGCTCCAACCTGTTGAGTTCCAGTTATTATTAAATTGTCAACTTTGTCAACTAAATTTCCTATTAAGTAGTTTGCCATAAATAATCGACACAAGTTAGGTGAAATGGATGGTGAATTTTGTGCCAATATGATCAAAAATATGATCCAGTGCATCGTTGAGGGTTTGCCAATTTAGAAAATCTGGGGGCTT
>Ga0163154_10008196_pt1 | contig 12259 bp, 9 predicted proteins | sample OliLakLV19MP9P1_FD_148649 | JGI IMG/M metagenome (GOLD analysis project Ga0163154, IMG submission 148649) | Freshwater microbial mat bacterial communities from Lake Vanda, McMurdo Dry Valleys, Antarctica - Oligotrophic Lake LV.19.MP9.P1 | ecosystem: Environmental > Aquatic > Freshwater > Lake >... | reverse complement strand
TTAACTCGAACCGCGATTATAACGTCTTGTTCAAAGAACAGAGCGGCAGTGAAAGCCCCGCACAGATCAAAGCGTTCGGCGATACGTGGAATTGGGCAGGTGCGGCTTCCGCGTGGCACGATTTTGCGACCATTTGCCCCGTTCCAAAGGTCTATGAACTCATGCAGGGTTTCCGCAACGCCATCGGGGAGAACGATGTCATGGCATATCTTGTCATGATGGCTCCTCGCCTCTACCATCTGCACCGTGTCCTGAAACCGACAGGAAGTCTCTACCTCCACTGTGACCCGACTGCTTCCCATTATCTCAAACTTATTCTCGACTGCCTATTTGGAGTGAGAAATTTCCGTAATGAGATAACATGGAAGCGTTCTGCATCTCACGGAGGAGCAGTTTGCTACAACAATGTCGCTGATATTATCTTCTACTATACCAAAAGCAACACCAATTTTACCTGGAACTCTCCTCGTGCCAAACACTCAGAAGAATATATCAAAAGCCATTACTCCCAAATCGATTCTGAAGGAAAAAGATACCAGTTAGTGTCAGCATCGGGAGCGGGAGCGGGTCCGGCTCGAACTTTTGACGGAAAAGTTATTGAACCACCTCCCGGACGCCATTGGGCATATACCCAAGATAAAATTGACGCTTTCATATTAGAAGGTAAAATAGTATTCACAAGCACAGGAATGCCCCGTGTCAAGCGTTATCTTGACGATACTGAAGGCACTCCTATAACAAATGTATGGATAGACATATTTCCTATCAATTCACAAGCCAAAGAACGCCTGGGATACCCTACGCAAAAACCTTTAGCCTTATTGGAGCGCATTGTTGCCACCTCGTCCAACGAAGGAGACATCGTTCTCGACCCTTTTTGCGGCTGTGGAACCGCTGTTGTTGCCGCGCAAAAACTTGGCAGGAAATGGATCGGTATGGACATCACCCCGATTGCCACCTCTCTTGTCCAGAAAAGACTTTTTGACGCCTTTGGAGCCAAAAATCAGAAATTGGTCTCCGCCGACGACCCCGCAACCGTCAATTTTATCGTCGAGGGGCTGCCTACCGACCTCGCGGGAGCAAAAATGCTCTACAATAAAGACAGTAGTCACAAAGATTTTGAGATGTGGGCAGTCGGGCTTGTCCCTGCTATTCCACAGGAGAAAAAAGGAGCCGACGGGGGAATTGATGGTATTGCCTATTTTCAAGATAACCCAACCAAGCCCTCAAAAGCGGTGATCCAAGTCAAAGGCGGACACGTCACTGCCAATCAAATCCGTGACCTGATCGGCGTTATGACGACCAATAAGGCACAATTGGGCTTCTTTATCTCGCTGGAGCCACCGACTCAGCCGATGAGAAATGCGGCACTCGCGGCAGGATATTATGAGCCTCCATCCGGCTTAGGCAGGAAAGTCGAGGCGGTGCAAATTCGCACGATTGAAGAGTTATTGCAAGGGAAGGACTTTGATTTCCCTTTGTATGGCTCAAATATCTCGTATAAGGATGCGGCGACTATCGCGAAAGATGCGGGGCAAAGTGCGCTGGACGTGTAAAAAGACGCGAATTGCGTGTTTTTAAGTGCGATATACGCTTCAAGACGCAAAAAAGAGATTCAACGGCAATCTTGGAGCATTATTCGTAAAGATTGGCAACCTGTTTTGTTGTTTTGGAGAGTGATTCTGTAAGAAGAACGGCTTATTTACAAGCCAATACCTGTTAAGGAGAATAAACGCTATGGCTATCAGTGGAATTGGAAGTTTTGCCCCAACGATGCAGGAGTTCATCACGCATTGGGGAAGTATCAACGCAACTCTTGGAGCCACTCCTTTGACTCTCAGAGGAATCTACACGCTTACAAACTTTACTACAGACCGCACCAATATTATCAACGCAATTAATAATACAATTGCCTTGAGTAATGCCGAGCAAACTGCGTCTGCCGCTCTTTTCAACGCAAAGACGGCGATATACGCCCGTGGTCAACAGTTCCGTAACTGGGTCAACGGCTATCTGCCCGGCTCTCCCTATGTCAACGCCTTGTCTACCATGCCAGCGTTCGACTCTGCCGAAAGCAAATTCATTGATCCGTTTCAGGACTTCTTAAATCTCTGGACGACTATCAACGGTGACGCGACTGTCACCGGCGTTCCTTTGCCTATTGCTTTGGCGGGCGGTTACGTCATCGCGGCATATACGACTGATCTCACAAGCTTGCGTGCCTTGTTCGTTTCTGCAAAGAATGCCGGCGAACAAGCCACTCTTGCCCGCCGACAGCGCGATGTCCTCTTGCGTCCTGCGGAACAGCGTATCAAGCAGTATCGAGATGTTATCCAAGCGCGATATGTCGCCACCGATGCTTTTGTACTTTCTCTGCCGTCCTTGTCTCCTCCACCCGGAAGCACGCCCGATGCAGTACAAACTACGGGGGCTTGGGATACCGTCGGGAAGTTTGTACGTCTGAGTTGGTCGGCTTCCGATAATGCGAAACTGCTCCAATATGAAGTTCGGGGCTGTATCGGCGCAACTTATAAGACCTCCAACGAGTTTCCTGTTGCCGCTGTTCTTGCCGGTACGCTGTTCTGGGAAGGCACGGAGGGTGTCAAGAGTGCCGGAGATAAATGCGTCTACCGCGTTTATGTCGTCGTGAATACCGGAAACGAGCGCGGCAGTAATAATGTGGCTATCGCACGTCCATAAGGGGGCTTTGATGATACGGATCGGAGTAATCGGGTGCGGGCAAATCGCACAGATGCACTTAACCAACTATACGAAGATACCGGAGGCGCAAGTCGTCGCCTGTGCAGACATTGACCCGGTTGCGGCAGAAACATTGGCAAAAGCGTTTGATATACCGAATGTCTATAACACCGCGACGGCAATGTTGGCGCGTGACGATTTGGACGCGATAGATGTTTGCCTTCATAATAACCTACATTTGTCCGGCACGCTCGCGGCTCTGGAATCTGGGCGGCACGTCTATTGTGAAAAGCCGATGGCAGGGACATATCGGGATGCCGAAGCAATGATTGAAGCGGCGCAACAGAGTGATCGACGCCTTCATATTCAACTCGGCAATATCTACAGCGATGAAGTTCGCGCCGCCAAAGAGTTGATTGATGCAGGGGAAGTCGGGGAGATATATCATGCTCGCTCGACGGGTTTTCGGCGGCGCGGGAGACCCTTTGTTGATGGCTATGGGAAGCCAGCGTTTGTCAATACGGAGACATCGGGAGGCGGTGCGCTCTACGATATGGGTGTGTATCATATCTCGGAGATTTTGTACCTGCTCGGCAATCCGAAAGTGGCAAGGGTAAGCGGCAGAGCCTATCAACGACAAGAAATGGACACCGAACGGCGCGAAAGTTCCGGCTATAATGTCGAAGAGTTGGGCGTCGGGTTTGTGCGCTTCGAGAACGGCGCGACTTTGGACATTATCGAGGCGTGGGCTATCCCGCTCAACGATATTGAAGGTTCGTGCATCATTGGCGAGAAGGGCGGCATCCGTCTCAAGCCGTTCTCCTTTCATAAATGTATGGGCGACTTGAATCTGGATTGTACTGTCTCATTGAATGCTGCCCGCTACCGCTGGAACGCTTTGCGTGGCGAAGGCAGTGTGTATGGCAACTCACAAGTTCACTGGATCGCCGCGCTTCTTGGTAAGGTGGAATTGATCCCGACAGCAGAAATTGCGCTCAATACCATGCTGATTTCGGAAGGGATTTATCTTTCGGAGAAGTTGGGGCGCGAAGTGACGGCAGAGGAAGTTCGGGAGCAATCTGTGTCGCGGCGATTGGCGTTGTAGAAAGGCTTTACTCGGAGTCTGTTTGTTTCAACGCTTCAAGACGTGCCTTCAAGGACGCCTCGCGTCCCTGTTCGGTTGGCTCGTAAAACGGAACGCCCTGCACGCCGTCGGGAAGATACTGCTGGGTGACATAATGACCCGGAAAGTCGTGCGGATAGAGATAACCGCTCCGCTTGCCTTGCTGTTTGCCGTTCATCGAACGCGGATCGGCAAGGTGAACGGGCGCAGATTTGGCTCCATTGCGTTCAATTTCCTCTCGAACGCGGGTTATGGCGATGGTACAGGCGTTGCTTTTGGGTGCGGCGGCGAGATAGGTGACCGCTTGGGAGAGTGTGAGTTGCGCTTCCGGCAAACCGATGAACATGACGGCTTGCGCGGCGGCATTGGCGAGAACGAGTGCCATGGGATCGGCGTTCCCGATGTCTTCACTGGCGAGAATAACGAGGCGGCGGGCAATGAACTTGATGTCCTCACCTGCAAGAAGCATCTTCGCGAGATAATAGAGAGCGGCGTCGGGATCGGAGCCGCGCAGGGACTTGATAAACGCGGAAATTGTATCGTAATGTTCGTCGCCGTCGCGGTCATAGCCAAGCGTTCGCTGTTGCGCTCCTTCCTCGGCGAGTTCGAGGGTAAGACGGAGAGTTTCGGCGTTGTCATCGGTGACTGCGGCTTGTGCGGCTGCCTCCAATGCGGTCAATGCGCGGCGTGCGTCTCCGTCGGCGATAGTCGCTAAGTGTTCAACGGCGTCCGCGTCGGCATGAATGTTGAGACTGCCAAGCCCGCGTTCGGTATCGGTGAGTGCGCGTTCAATGAGCGTCACAATCGCGGACTTGGACAGCGGCTCGAAGCGAAACAATCGGGAGCGGGATAATAACGGAGCGTTGATCTCGAAATACGGGTTCTCCGTTGTCGCCCCGATGAGTATTACGGTTCCATCTTCGACGTGCGGGAGAAGCGCGTCTTGCTGTGCTTTGTTCCAGCGGTGGATTTCGTCCACAAAGAGAATGGTTTTTTGCGCCAATTTCCGGCGGCGTTCTTTCGCGGCTTCGATGACTTTGCGAACGTCGGCGACGCCGTTGGTAATAGCACTGTAATTCTCAAATTGGGCGTGTGTCGTGTGCGCGATGATCTGTGCCAGAGTGGATTTGCCGCAGCCGGGCGGACCCCAAAAGAGAGCCGACGTGAGTTGATCGCGTTCGATGGCGCGTCGGAGCAGCGTGCCTTCACCAACAACGCCCTGCTGTCCGGCAAACTCTTCGAGGGTACGCGGGCGCATTCGGGCTGCCAGCGGCAAACCGGAAACGGCGGCGTGGGTGTCGCGTTGGGCGGTTTCGTCCGTCTCGAATAGTCCATTGGGTGCGGGTTGAGTGAGTTTTGTCGCCATACCATGATTGTATCTGGAAATGGCGACAAGGTCAAGCGAACGACGTGCTATGCGTCAATATCAACCAGACTGCCGACGTTCGGCGGACTGGAGGCTTTGACGGTCTCACGAACGCCAAACAGCCGGTTACTCAGTTGCTCATCCAACTGTTTCGCTAAGGCTTGCGTGCGTTCGGCGATTGCCGAAGCAGTTTCAGCTTTAGGCTGTGCCGGACGCGGTGCAAGTGTTTGTGTTCGCATCGAAAGCGAAAGCGGCGTAATTTGGGACATTGAGTGTCTCTCCTTTCTCAAGAATACCGAATGCCAATAGCATCACAGAGGTTGTGCCACACCGAACGCGCCGCCCTACCTAACAATCGTGCCGGATTTTTCGATAAACGCCGATTCGGATTCCACGAGGATAATTCTTGCCTCTTGACAAAGCACGTCATTGCAGACTATAGTATGAAATGAGACGTTTAAGTGAAAAAACTCCAATGCGATTTTCTTCCAAAGCGATAGACCTGTTTTGCGGTTGTGGCGGCATCAGCTACGGTTTGGAAAAAGCCGGTTTCGAGATTCTCACTGGCGTTGATAATGACAGTATCGCTCTGAAAAGTTATGAAGTCAATTTGCCGCAAACGTGTGCGATACTGTCTGATCTTGAAAGTGTCAACCCTGCCTCTTTATTAGAAAAACTTCATCTCGCGAAGGGAGAATTGGATTTGCTTGCCGGTGGTCCGCCCTGTCAGGGATTTTCTAAAAATGTGCCGCGCCGCAACCGATACGTTGAAGACCCGAACAATCGCCTAGTCGTTGCGTTCTTAGAAATGGTGCGAATGCTGATGCCGCGTTTTGTTTTGATGGAAAATGTGGCGGAAATGCGAAATGGTTTCGAGCAGACATACACACATCTCATTTGCGAACTGCTCGCCGACTGCGGCTATTCTGTCAACTCCAGTGTCATTTTTGCGCCGGATTTTGGCGTTCCGCAGCGTAGAAGGCGTGTGTTTTTTCTGGCATCACGCGATACAGGGTGCATTGATTTTCCTCTTCCGACCCATTGCGAAAACAACGACACTCCCGATCTTTTCGCCTCCCCTTCTTACGTGTCGGTTTGGAATGCGATTGGCGACTTGCCTCCTCTCGAACACGGTGAAGGCGCAGACATAAGCGAATATACGCAAGCCCCTTTTCACAGTTTTCAGGAGTGGGCGCGTTGTGGCAGTTCTCATCTGCACAATCACACTGCACGCCGTCTTCAACCGACGCAGCACACGCGCCTTGCCTCGCTCGAACCCGGACAAGGAATAAAAGACCTTCCTGAAAATTTGCGTCCAAAGTCCGGTTATAGCGGGGCTTATGGTCGGCTGACAAAAGAGATGATAGCCCCAACCATTACGCGCTGGGTTTTTCATCCCGGTTCAGGGAGATTTGGACATCCGGTGACGCCACGCATGATCACAATCCGCGAAGCAGCCCGATTGCAAGCCTTCCCGGATACATTTCACTTTACAGGAACCTATATTCAGCAGAGCCATCAGGTTGGAAACGCCGTTCCACCGCTTCTAATTCAGCGGATTGGAGAGTCACTGCTTGCTTCTGCTTCGATAAGCGGAAGTTGAGCGAGCCAATCTGCGATGGTCTCGAAATCGACTTGTTGTGCGCTTGTTGGAGCAGAAAAGTCTATTCGGTGTCCGTCTTCCTCCGGCAGCCACCACGAACTTTCACCAGAAAAATGTAACTGATTCCCACCCAATCCGTGCCACGCAAAATGCTTGTCTCCCGTTTCATGCAGTCGTCCGACAAAGGCAGGGAGTTGCTCTTTGCCTTTTGTTCGCTTTGGCGGCGACCAATCCCAATGATAATCCGCTGGTTGAAAGAGAACGGGCTGTTCTGCACTGAGAAGCAGCCGCTCAAAATACATGATGTGACCCTTGGGGAAAAGGACAAGGCGAGCATAGCCAATCTGCTCCAATCCATAGTGGTTCAGACTCTCGGCAACATGAGCATTGCAATAGGCGATAATGGCATTCCCAAGATTTTGTTTCCCAATAGTGTCTTGTTGAGAAGCCGCAATGAGTTCCTGTTTCTCAGGGATTTTAGCACGCATCCATGTCACCGGCGTTTTCGATTTGGTAGACTTGACTTGCCACCCTATCTCACCACGCTTAACCACATCGGCAAAATCGTAAGTTTTCAAGACTTCTGCATTGTGTACCTTGCCAATAATCGCTTCAAGCAGACTGCCCGGCAGAGTATCTCCCGCGAAAGGCAGCCGCAAATAGTTGGTAATCATTTGCTGAATCGTCGCCAATTGTTCTGCGGTGGAGTAAGGAAATTCCGTCCTCAATTTGTGTTCTCCATCGCTTTTTCCACTTGGCTGAGATAGTGGCTGGGGACGATTTCCAGAGAATGACAGAGCGTCCAAAAGAGGCGGAGCGTCGGCGATTTCAGTCCTCTCTCAAGCTGGCTGACATAAGTTCTGTGGATATTGCATTGGTCGGCAAGTTCTTCTTGTGACCAGCCTTTTGCTTCGCGCAAATTCCGTAATTGGCGTCCAAAGTGCTGCTCAAGGGAGGAAGCGAGTTGTGGCGATTTGGTCTGCATAGACTCATCATCTCATAAAGAGTGTTATTGAGTCTACACACTATAGTATTCACGGAGAAACAGGGAGGATCAGATCAGTAGTGATCGTTGAGGAGCAATTGTCATCTCACAATCGTGCCGGATTTTTCGATAAACGCCGATTCTGACTGCTGCATTGCCTTCAGAACTTGCGCCGATTCGCCGGGTGGACGAACTTCGATGCGCGTGTTGCGCCCGATCATCAGGACATCGCCGAACCGGAGCGGAATCGGCTTTTCGGTGGGAATCAAGTCTTCGGCGGCGTGTCCATTGCGGCGGATTCCGTTGGTGGAGCGCAAATCCACAATGACGGGGCGGCGGTTTTCAAGGCGAATCTCTCCGTGCAGACGCGACATTCCCTCATCGGTGACTTGGAGCGCGAGCGTGGATTGATTGGACTTGCGCCCGAACTGAATCGTCTCGCCCACAAACGGCACGACAAACGCTTCCCAGCGCGGATAGGAATAGCCGGGAACGGGTTCCTCGTCGGCGGTGGGATCATGGACAAAGACCAACTCTAAAAGCGCGTCGGATTCACCGGGACTTTCAGCGGCTTGGCTTTGTTTGGCGGGCTTCGGTTCCGTTTGCATCTGCTGTTTCTCCTGTGACGGGAGTCCGGCGCGAAGGGCGATCAGCGTGGCGCAAAGTTCCGCGATCAGCAGGCTCCAGAGAGGCAGATGGAACGCCCAAACTCCGACCAACGCCAGCACTTTGAGCGTCAGCGCGATGAGGAGGCTTTGAGTTTCAATCCGATGAATTTGGCGGGCGAGACGGCGCAGAAAGACCAGCGATTCGGTTTCGGCATTGAGAATGGCAATATCCGCTGCCTCCATCCCCGCCGGATTCTCTGCGGCACGGAGTGTCAACGAGACATCTGCGGCAGAGAATGCGTTGCGATCCGCTGTGCCGTCCCCAATAAAGGCGACGGCTCCATATTGCCGCCGCAAATTCTCGACCCACGCGGCTTTCTCTTCGGGAATGCGCTCACTTTCGAACTCGGCAATCGTGGCGGCTTGGGCAACGGCTTCGACGGCACGCGCCGTGTCTCCTGAAAGAACCATCTGCATGAAAACGCCCGATTCGCGAAGCTGCTGAACCGTTTTGGCAGCGGACGGGCGGGGCGTATCGCGCAGGGCGATCAAGCCGAGCAGTCCAGTTTGTCCCGCGATTAAAACGGGCGTCAAGCCCTGCGCGTCGGCTTCGGACAGCGACTCTTGAAGCGGGCGCGGAAGGGTGTAGCGTTGTTCGGCAAACAAGCGTGGACTGCCAATCATCAGGAGAGTGTCATTCACGATGCCACGCACGCCCTGCCCCGGTATCTCCTCGAAAACGGTCACAGAATGCGATTCCGTGATGGAATGCTGGCTGGCTTCATGGCAAATGGCGCGGGCAAGCGGGTGTGTGCTGTAGGCTTCCAAGGCAGCCGCCAATCCCAACAATTCGGCACCGCTCAGTTTGCCGGACGAAACGACATCCACAACGGCAGGGCGTCCTTCGGTGAGAATTCCGGTGCGGGCATGAGCAAGGGATTTGATGCGTCCCATCGCCTCCAATGCCGCGCCGGAACGCACAACGATTCCGTGCCGTGCCGCCTCAAATGTCGCGGTGAGTCTGCGGGTTGTGCCGGAGAGTGTGAGGCTGCCGCCAAGCGCGAACGCAGCGAGGCTCAATCCGCGCATGACCCAGATTGCGAAACTGCTCTGTGACATATCGCGCAACAGAAACGGCGGAACGAAAGCGATCAGCACCGCCAGCCAGAGACAGGTCGCCGTGCCAATGGCGTGCCACCGTTCGCGTCTGTTTTGCGCGGGCGATTGCTGCGTGATGGTTTCGGCGAAAGCGTGCCGTGCAAAGACCAAAGGTGTATCGCGGAAATGGCGCAAAACCCGAATTTCCAGCGTGCCATTGGTATTTTGGCTTCCGGCGAACACAGGCGATCCAGCCTCCGCATCATAACCGCTGTCGGCTCCAAAGAGGGCTTCGGCGTCAACAGTTGCAGTGCCATGTGTGACCACGCCATCGAGCGGAATCACAGTGTCGGCAGCGACAACAATCTGTTCGCCGATCCGCACTTCGGAAACGGGAACCTCACTCTCGTTATCTTCACGGCGCACAACGACGGAGACCGGCAAATTCGAGAGAAATGTCCAAATCTGTCGCCGCGTTTTGGAAAGCAGGGCATTGCGAAGAACATCTGTCACAGTGAATAACAGCGCAAGCGTCGCGGCGGTTCCCCACCAATGCAGGGCAAACGTCCCAATGAAAAGCAGGAGAATAGGCAGACGGCGGAATACGGAACTCACGATTCGGCGCAGATGCCCTGATAAGGGAGGAGACGGCGCAGCAAATGACGTGAGAACGGGCAACTCTTTATCAGAACGCCAGAGTTCCACCGGAGAATAGCCGCACCGCGTGAGAAGTTTGCGGATCGTCTCGAAGTCAATGACGCTTTTATCGAACTCGATATGCAAAATAGCGGCGGGAAAGTTCGCGCCTGTCCAGAGAATTCCGGCAGTGTCGAAAAGTGTGCGCGTCAAAAAAGCAGCGACTTCGGGACTGTCCAGAGTCGGCAACGCCACCGTGACGTGATCGATTCGCAGGGAAATATCCATACCGGAACGGCGGGTTTCCTGCTCAATGCGTGACGTTGACACTCGGCGCGGATCAAATAGCACCCGCAGGGTATCGTGCGCGTTATTGACAGACGCATCCTGCACACCAGATAATCGCCGCAAGGCGTCTTCGACACGGGCGATACAGTGCAGTGCTTCCTCTTCGGACGGCAAAAATATAGGGAGGTTGAGACTACGGTATTGCATCGTTCCACGCGCCCCCCTCATTTTGACTCAACTCACAAAACATAGTCCAATCCTTTGGGACTTGGGGGCATCCTGTCATTTGACTGCGGCACAACGGGAATTGTTCGACACATTCGGCGGGCAAAACATTCTCCATGCCGGCGATAAACGCATCGGAGAATAAACTGTTGGCAAAGCGGTTTCGTTTCTTTATCTTCGGGGCAAATTGCCAAAAGTCGAGAGGCGACTTCATCAGGAATGCCAAATGTCAAAATCATTGGGTTTGCCTTTCTCGTTTGTATTGGCTCTATTATACACAGGGTTTGCGATTCGCGCCAATGCGTTTTATTCAGACAGAAGCGAGTCGCGTACAAAATCGCCGGATTTACCGCCGGACTTGGCTTCGAGGCGAATGTCGGTGATGACAGCAGAACGGTCTACTGATTTGACCATATCGTAGAGAGTGAGGGCGGCAACCGAAACAGCGGTCAGGGCTTCCATTTCGACGCCGGTTTTGCCAGAAACCCGCACTTCTGCTGTGATTGCCGCGCCCGCATCCGTCAGTTCAATCGCGACGTGAACATGAGTAATCGGCAAAGGATGACACAACGGAATCAACTCCGACGTGCGCTTTGCCGCCATGATACCGGCGATTCGTGCGGTTGCCAGTGCGTCCCCTTTGGGCAAATTCCCGTCGTGAAGCAGCGTCAATGTTGCCGGTTGGAGAGACACAAACCCGCTGGCGACTGCACGGCGTGACGTTTCGGGTTTGTCGCCGATATCAACCATCTGCGCGTTGCCTTGCGCGTCCAAATGCGTCAGTTCAGACATCGTTAATCGGCTCTTTCTTTACTCAGGCTCATTTGTCTGTCCCGATGCCTTTGGAGCGCAGAAATTGGAAATCCTGTGCGGCAAGTGTGATGCGTTCTGCGTCATTATCGGCTTTGTATTCGGTGTGTAATGTTAGCGGCACAGAAGTTTTGGGAGTATCGAGAGCGGTTTTGAGGCTGTTCCAGTCCACCATACCCTCCCCAAGCGGCATTGCCTGAAAGGTTCGCCCTTTCTCGTTATGACGTGTCCACTGCGTATCTTTGACGCCGACGACGCAGAGATAATCACGCACCATATCGAACGCCATCGGAAGCGGTTCGCCATGCAGCAGCAAGTGTGTGGTATCGAGATAAACGCCGATGTGCGCCGGATTGAAGCCCTTGACGAGATGGAGCATCGCGGCGGCATTGAGTCCCATATTGTAACCGTTGTGGGTATGCAGAGCGATTTTGACGCCGCGCATCATCGCCTTTCGCTCCCAAAGTTCAAGGTCGCGCCGTACTTCGTCCACTCGCTGCCCATAGTTTGTTCCCGGCAGATGCCGCCAATAGCCCGGCTTGAGCAGGGAAACGCCCGCATCGTGGCACGCGGCAAGCAAGATTTCGACAATCGGACTTTTGGGGTCGGTGAGGTCGGTGGCGGCAGAGATCATCGGCACAAGCAGCCCGTTTTCCCGCAGCAATTTGACGGTGGCAGGTAACTCTTTGACTGCGTTTTCGGGATTGACCGCGTACCCGTCACGCACGCACAGATCGGCTCCGTCGCACTTCATCTCTTTGAGCGCGGCGATCAGTTCAGGAACCGTCTGCTTTTTCAACTCTTTAGTGAAATAGAC
>Ga0163154_10008194_pt1 | contig 12261 bp, 8 predicted proteins | sample OliLakLV19MP9P1_FD_148649 | JGI IMG/M metagenome (GOLD analysis project Ga0163154, IMG submission 148649) | Freshwater microbial mat bacterial communities from Lake Vanda, McMurdo Dry Valleys, Antarctica - Oligotrophic Lake LV.19.MP9.P1 | ecosystem: Environmental > Aquatic > Freshwater > Lake >... | reverse complement strand
ATCCGTCGCCCTCCCTGGTCGAGACGAAGGAACACGAATCACTGTTCGCAGCTCTTGTGAATCCAAAAAATGATTCCGGTCAGCCTGAAAACGCTCTAGTAACACGCCTGCCGATCTCCTGAACGGAATTGATAGGTCGCTTTTTGAAACTCACCGCGTACGTAACCTCGGCGACACACTCCAGTCGCGTACTCGCCCCGGATGACGACCCTCTGGGCATTTTGTCTGCGCAAAAATACACATGTAACGGCCATTATATTGCATGATCTGGCCCCCCATTTTGAAGCTAGCGCCGCCAATCTCGACTTGCCGCTGTCGCGCGTACCGATCCATGTGCTACCGCGACGGAAGCACGATGGACCCGGGATGCAATGTACCCGGGAGGGGCGACCGGCGGCTTTCATGAAACTGTTTCTCGATATTACGCGCATTGCTTACCGGCTGACGGGCACCACCCCGACCGGGATCGACCGAGTCGAGTTCGCCTATGCCGAACGCATTCTTCGCGACGAGGCTTACCGTGACAGCGTCTGTGTGTTTACCGCCCCGTTCTTCACCGGTGCCTTGCGCCGCGACTTGATGCAAAACGTGCTGGATCGTATCGAACTGGCATGGCGGGTCGGGATGAGCGCCGAGGACGACCGCATCTATTGCGAGTTGCGCTCGCATTTGCGAACGCCAATCGGCCCTGGCGCCCCGAGCCGCCGACGCTTTCGCGACGCTAACCGCTTCAAGCACCTGCGCACGCACTTGATCTATCCCCTGCGCGACCTAGCGCGCTCGCCGGTTCGGCTGGCACGTTGGCGCAAACGGGTCAGCGGCGAGCACCCGATCTATCTCAACACCTCGCATAATCAGCTCGAGACGCCCCAACGGCTAGCCTGGGCTGCGGCACCGCAGACGCGGAGCGCGTTTTTCATTCACGATACCATTCCAATCGATTACCCGGAGTTTGTCGCACCCGTGAGCCTCGGCCGTCACGAGCGGCGGATGGAAACTGTTTCGGCGATGGCCTCACTCATGATCGTCAATTCGGCGACCACGCAGCGCCATCTCGAGGCCCATCTTTCCCGTTCGCGGCTTCGGGTTCCGCCTTGCGTCGTGGTGCCTTTGGGGGTTGCGCAGACGTTCATCACGGTGCGCGACGAGCAACTCAAATCTTCGCCGAACGAGGCCTGCGGCCACCCGTATTTCGTATCCCTCAGCACGATCGAGCCGCGCAAAAACCTGTTGTTTTTGTTCGCGGTCTGGCGCCGTCTGGCCGAGCGGCTGGGGGCGGATACGCCACGCCTGGTCATTGCTGGCCAGCGTGGCTGGGAAAACGAGAACATCGCCGATGTTCTCGAGCGTTCGCGCGACCTCGCACCGTTTCTGGTCGAGGTCTCCGACCTCTGCGACGACGCGCTCGCGCGACTTCTAGCTGGTGCCAGGGGTCTACTACAGCCGTCGTCCATCGAGGGATTCGGGCTGCCTGTGGTCGAAGGATTGACCGTGGGCACGCCGGTTATTGCTTCAGACATCGCTGCGCATCGTGAGGTCGCAGGCGGATTTGCCGACCTTATCGATCCGCTCGATGGCCCCGCATGGCTGAGGGCCATTGAAGCGCTTACGGATCTCAGCACGGGAACCGCTGACAGCCGTCGCCGAGCGAACGCAGATTACGTGCCGCTATCGTGGCAAGGCCATGTCGAGCGGGCCCTGGCAGCGATCAAGGAGATGGCGTGAGGCCTTCTTGGACTTGGCGCCGATTAGATCGGCGCCTAATATGCAAGCAGGCAGTTCTGCTTAAGTAAGTACCGGCTCAGGAGACGGCTAAAGACGGGGCCGCGATCGGGGTAAGTTGATCGACCGGCTCGGACAGCCGAGAGCCTGCTGCCGCGTGGGGCGCGATGGCACCCTTCAACATTTTTTCTGTCAACCGCCCGGTGAGGAGCGTGAGTTGGCGGTGAGAATAGTACCCGCCATTAACCTGCGTGCGCGACTTCAAATAGCCCAAAAAGGCATCGACGACGCGCGCATCCGGCGGGGTTGATTGCGTCCAGAACTGGTCAATTCCGTCTTGGAATGTCAGTCTTGGCATGTCGTAGATCGCCTTACCAAGCGAGATCGTCGGGACCGAGCTTTGAAGGGCCGCGATGCCGCCAGTGCTGTTGATCGTGACGAGGCCAGCGGCGACTTCGAGCACGCTCTCGATCGTCAGCTTGCGCACATAGCAGGCACGTCCGGTCAGCCCGTGCTCGGCGACCAACCGGTCAAACAGCGCCTCCGAACGTTCGATGCCGTAATCAAGCGGATGCTGCTTCACGACGAGGACGTCGTCCTTGGCAGCATGGCGGGCAAATGATCCGATGACTTCTTCTAAGTAGGGGTTGTTTGCTTGATATTTCGAGTGGTGACGCAACTGCGCATCTCCGGGCTTCTGCATCAGCGCAATGAACACGCGCCTGCCCGTGCGATGCAGATTTTGAAGACTGCGGAGGATCGGCGTTTCGTCGTGGAACTTGCGCCAGACGTATTCGCGCACGTACCCCTTGGCTTGAGTCCAGATGCTGTCGCCATAATAGCGGGGGTCGTAGGGCAGCACCGGTGACATCGCCGCACACGCCGAGTAATGAATGATAATATCGCGGACGAGAAACCGGAACGACTGTTCAAACGTCTCGTGCGGAACGTCTACTGGCTGCTGGCTCAAATAAAAATCCGGATCCTTCGGTAGCAGCGAGTTGCCGTTGACGCCCTCATGGTCGAACGTGACCCACCATGGACGGAGGTAACCCTCCTCCAAAACGAAGCGAGGAATTCCCAGCTTCGCGGCGACTCGGTGGGCGGCTTTAGACCGACGACAGGAGTCGTTAAAAGTGATGACGGCCGAGATGTGATGACCCGTCATGGACGATTGCAGGAAGTCGTCCCACTCGGCATCAAACGTATTGAGATGGCGATCACTGGGGACGAACACCAAGCGGTTTTTCGCCGGTGTGCCAAAGTATTCGCCGCCGTCGGAAACCGTCCGCCACACCGAAGCCCCATCGGCTTCCAGCGCTGGTGCAAGATAATGCATGAAGGCACCAAAAGGTGACCCAACAAACAAAATGCGTCGCATGCTCAACCCGACCCAAGTCCCATACAACAATGGAAGGCGGCAAAAGCTGTCGCAGGCACAAAGATTGTGCAGCCGACAAACCATAAACCTATATAGAATTAGCATACATTTGAAGAAAGCGAAGCGCCGTGTTCATGCGCAGTTTTTCCAAGGGCCTGGTGTGGCGCCCGGAGCACGCGGCGAGTAGGTTGGGAATTTTTTGAACAACTATCTTGTGACCGGTGCTCGGGTCGGTCCGTTTCAGGCTGCGCCACTGTCGGGCATCAGCATTGCGGGACGGCCTTCGGCGCCGTCCAGCTTGTTGATCGCGATCACCGCTTGCGTGCGGCTGTCCACCCCTAGCTTCGTCAGGATCTGCGAGACGTGCGCCTTGATCGTCGCCTCTGACACGCCGAGCTTGTAGGCGATCAACTTGTTAGGCAGACCCTCAGCGAGCATCATCAAAACCCGCAGTTGCTGCGGGGTGAGCGATGCAATTCTCGACAACACGTCTTCGTTTTCGCCGCTTTTTGCGCCGCTGATGTCAATGTCGGCTGGTAACCATATCCGTCCGGCCAGAACGGATTGGACGGCTGCCCGGATGTTCTCGACGGGCTGCGACTTCGGCACAAATCCGGCCGCCCCATAATCGACGCAACGACGGATAGTGTTCCGGTCTTCGGTCGCCGACACGATGACCACAGGTATGGAGGGGTATTGTGCCCGGATGAACAGCAAACCGGATAGTCCGAGCACGCCAGGCAACGCCAAGTCGAGCAACACCAAGTCGACATCATCGTCAACCGAGAGCAGCGACGTCAGTTCGTCCAAAGACTGTGCTTCGTGTATAACCGCTCCTCGAACGCTGGCATTCAGCGCTTGGCTTAGCGCGCCGCGGAACAGCGGGTGGTCGTCGACGATGATCAATTTCACGTGCGCTCCTCCCGGCAGAATATTTCTGTGCGCGCAGACGGTTGCCCGCCAAAATGCTCCCGCCAGCGTGCAACTTTAGACCAACATCAGATTTGTGACAACGTGGCATACGTAAGGATGATCAATGATCGAGCGGAAAGAACGAAAACCCTACTGGCGGGATACCAAATGGCAGATGATGGCCAGCTTGGTGCCATTTCTGGCCGTCGTCATCGTGCTCCCGCTGTATGCCGAGCGGCTGAACTCCAACCGGTTTCTCGGCTTCCCGCTCGGCTATTTTCTGGCAGCTCACGGGCTGGTGCTGATTGCCGTCATTACGGTCGCAAGCTTTGTCAACCGGCAGGACGCGATCGACCATTGGCACGGCGCCCACGAGGATACCTGAAGTCCAAGTAGCCTGATGGTTTCGGCGGCTTGATGCGGGACCTCAATTTGCGGCAACCTGAAACACCGATCCACATGAAAACGGGAGGCCCGCAATGACACCCATGCCCGTTCGCCGTCTCGTCAACCCAAGGCTCGGACCGTACTTTGCCATTTTCGCGAGTGCGTGCGTCGCCATCATCGTGTTGTCATTGATCGCCGAGCAGCTCGGCGCGACACCCGCGCACGTGCGTTTGCTGATCTTGACCGCACCGCTGGCGCTGATCGTTGCCATCGGCCTGGCCACGCGGACCGGCCAAGCAAGCGAGTTTTTTGCAGCCGGTCGGCGTGTGCCGGCTGTCTACGGTGGCTTGACCTTCGCCATCTCGGCGTTCGGCGGGACCGGACTGTTGGCGATCACCGGTGCGTTCTTTCTGATCGGCTTTGATGCATTGTGCCTTGCGATCGGCGGTCTCGCCGGGTTCGTCGTGATGGGCGTTCTATTGGCGCCGTTCTTACGTAAATTTGGCGCTTACACCATCCCATCTTACCTCGGCGCGCGTTTTGAAAGCCCCGCGCTGCGTGTCGTTAGCGCCGGGCTCATTTGTGTTCCCGTTGCCATGTTTCTTGTTGCCGAACTCAAGATGGCCGCTTTCGCAGGCGGCTTTCTAACCGGTGCCTCAACTTATACCAACTTGGTGCTGGCAGGGGTTGCCGTAACCACGACAATTCTCGCGGGCGGATATCGTGCCGTCGCGTGGTCCGGTGTGGCCAAGGCGATCCTGGTGATCGTCGCGCTGCTCATTCCGGTCACGATTATCGGCATCTGGCTGACGAACTTGCCACTTCCGCAGTTGAGTCAGGGACCGTTGTTGCGCTCTTTTTCGCGGATTGAAGCTGCCCAGTTGCCGATCGTGATCGCGCCGGGTTTGGCGTTCGACATGCCCGGCGATGCTTTGACGGCACTCGGCAAGCGATATGCGGCGCCATTCGGTGCGATTGGGCCGCACGGGTTCGTCACGGTCATGCTGACGATGATGATGGGTATCGCTGTCGCGCCATGGCTTTTGCCGCGCATCGCGTCGGCGCCCGGCGTTTATCAGGCCCGCAAGTCGCTGGGTTGGGCGACACTCGTGTTTGGCTTAGTCATGCTGACGATGGCGTCGGCCGCCATCTTTATGCGTGCCATTTTGGTCACGGACATCGCAACCGGCCAAATTCCGGAATGGATCCGGACACTTGCATCACTTGGTTTGGCGGAAATCGTGACCGGTACTGGCGGCGCCGAGGCCGGACGGGTCAACCTTTCGGGCATCCTACTGTCGCGCGACGCGGTGCTGATCGCCTTGCCGATGGCTGGCGGGTTGACGCCCGTTTTTGCCGCGTTGGTCGCTACCGGCGCCGTGGCGGCATGCCTATGCGGAGCTGCAAGCGCTGCCATGGCGTTTGCCGCCACATTGTCGGAAGATCTCTGGCATGGCGCGCGAAAGGAGCCACCGTCCGATAAAGTCCGCATCACCGCATCGCGGGCGGCACTTGTTGCCGCACTGGCCGGATCGGTGGTCGTGGCGATGGCCGTCGAGGCCGATCCGCTCGCGCTACTCTTGTGGTCGCTCGCGCTAACCGGGTCAACGCTGTTCCCGGTTCTGGTGCTATCGATTTGGTGGAAGCGGATCAATGGCTATGGGGCCATGGCTGGTATCGTCACCGGCTTTAGCGTTGCACTGCTGGCGATTATCTCCGGTGCGTTGAACATCTTGAAGATCGATCCGGCGTTGGCTGGGATGTTTGGTATCCCTGCATCGCTTGTCGCCACACTCGCAACAAGCTTGATGACGCCGACGCCAAGTCGTCACATCTTGGAATTCGTGCGCGACATCCGGGTGCCGGGTGGCGAAATCTTATACGACCGTGAAATGAGACTGCTGAGGCTCAAAACCCGTAAGCGGTCGGCCGGTTGAAACCAGAATAGCAGGGTCAGTTTAGCATATGCCCGAACCCGACAGCGTCAACAAAGCCCAGCCAGCAGCTTTAGCCGCAAATAATCGTATGCCGCAGGCCGCCGATGGCTCGCCTCGTCTTGCGCTGTATCTGCCAATTGAGCCGTACACGTCCGGTCGGCTGGATGTCGGCGACGGCCACACGATGTATTTCGAGGAGTGCGGTAATCCGCGAGGGCAGCCGGTCGTCGTGATCCACGGCGGCCCTGGCGGCGGCGCCAATCCGACCATGCGGCGGTTTCACGATCCTGCCCATTATCGCATTATTCTGTTCGATCAGCGCGGGTGCGGCCGCTCAACGCCCTACGCCAACCTCGAGCACAACACGACGTGGCATCTCGTTGCCGACATGGAGTTGCTGCGACGGCATCTTGGCATCGACCGGTGGCAGCTGTTTGGCGGCTCGTGGGGTTCAACGCTTGCGCTGGCCTATGCCGAGACCCATCCGGAGCGTGTTACGGGGCTTATCTTGCGCGGCATTTTCCTGTTGCGCCGCCAGGAAATCGAATGGTTTTATCAGCGCGGCTGCAGTGCGATTTTTCCAGACGCGTTCGAGGCTTATCAGCGGATTATTCCGCCCGACGAGCGCGCGGACATGGTCGCGGCCTACTACCGCCGTTTGACGGGGCCAGATAAAGCGGTGCAGCTGGCCGCAGCCAAGGCGTGGAGCATGTGGGAAGGTTCTACGCTCGCCATGCGTCAGGACGCCGACCGTATCCGCTCATTTGGTGCCGACCATTATGCGGTCGCATTCGCCCGCATCGAGTGCCATTATTTCGTCAATAGCGGATTTCTTGAATGCGATGATCAGCTATTGCGGGACGCCCGCCGTCTTGCGCAAATTCCCAGCGTCATCGTGCATGGTCGCTACGATGTCGTAACGCCGCTGGAGAATGCGTGGGCTTTGCACAAGGCTTGGCCAGAGGCTGAACTGCGCATCGTGCCAGATGCGGGCCACGCCATGACCGAGCCCGGCAACACGCACGAACTGGTTTCAGCGACGCGTGCCTTCAAAGTGTAAAAGGGTGCGTGACCTGCGGGATCAGGACGAAACCGGGCAATCATGAAACGTGGATCGGGCCCGCCGGCCAAGAAGCCAGGTAAGGCAAACCTTCCGCAAAAGGTCTGCGAGACTTGCCAGCGCCCGTTCACGTGGCGGAAAAAATGGGAGCGGGTTTGGGACGACGTGAAATACTGTTCCGATCGATGCCGCGATGGGCGGACCAAGACCTAACAGATTGTGCTCCTTGGGGACCTAGACTTTTTTGGCCCTTACTTTTTGGTAGTCAGGAAATCCTGACGCGGACTGGTTTTTTCAAACTGGATCAGCCGCCGGTCGTGCGCCCTCACGACTGTGCAACCTCACGATTATGCAGCCTCACGACGCTTCGACATAAATCCACAGCGTTTTGCCCGCGCGGTAGACCTCCAGCCGGTAGCGCGCCATCTTCGTCGAGGCCGCGTCGAACACGTCTTGCGGCGTACGGATCATGGCATTGTCGACTTTCGTCACGACATCATCTGAGAGCAATCCAGATTTTGCCAGTGCGCCCTCGACCGACAGCACCCGCGCGCCTTGCACGCGTCCGAATTCTTTAAAGCCCGGCAGCGAAGTGCCCAATACGAGGCCCTTGAGTGAGCCGAGTGACATCGGTGGCGTTTCAGCGATCGGTTCAACCTTGATATCAGAAATCGTCAACGTCACGTCCTTGGGCTTTCCGTCGGCGTACAGCGACACCTTCAGTGCGCGCCCTCGTGGCGTCGATGCAATCCGGGACACATAATCGCTGTGGCCACGGACTGGTGTGCCCTCGAGCGCGTATATGACGTCGCCTTGCTTCAGACCGGCCTTCGCTGCTGGCGAGTTCGGCACGACCGAGGAGACCGCCGCGCCTCGATTGATGGGCAGCTTCTTTTCTTTTGCCATCGTGAAATTGAGATCTTGGGTCCAAAACCCGAGACTGCCACGCTCGAACGTGCCCTTCGTGATGAGTTCTCCCGCGATGCGGCGCGCCATGTTGATCGGCACGGCAAAGGCGATGCCTTGCGTGCGTAATTTCGCAGCCCCCGTCGCGGTGTTGATGCCAACCAGTCGGCCGTCGATATCGACGAGAGCGCCGCCGGAGTTGCCAGGATTTACTGCGGCGTCGACTTGAATGAAGTCTTCGAAAATCTCGTAGCCGATGTCGGTGCGCATTTTGGCGCTGACGATGCCTTGCGAGGCGCTACCTTCAAGGCCGAACGGGTTGCCGACGGCTGCGATGAAGTCGCCGATCCGCAGTGCGTCGCTGTCGCCAAACGGCACGACTGTAAGATCTTTTTCTTTGATCTGGATGACCGCGATGTCCGTCGCCGGGTCGGTGCCCAGTAACTTCGCTTGCGTGATCCGCCCGTCGGATAGCGCCACGTCAATGCGGTCGGCGTTCGCGATCACATGATCGTTGGTCAGAATTATTCCTTTGGCGGCGTCGATGATCACGCCTGAGCCGCCAGCCCGGAACGGCTCCTTGACCGGGGTCGCCAGCATTGCGCCAGCCACGTCGGTGGCCGCCGTTACGGTGATCGGTTGTTCCTTCGCGCCAGTGATCAAGATGCTGACCACACCTGGCATCACGCGCTCGAGCATCGGGGCAAGCGAAGTTGCTGCTTGCAATTTGCTCATCGTCCGCTTGGGGATGTCGTCGTTTGATTTGCTGCGGGACTGTGCAAGCAATGGAGTTGTGACGCCAGCTGCAACTGCGATCGCGACCGTGGCCAATAGGGTCGCGCGAATGGTCGTCATGGCGGCGGTCTCCGTCATTGTTGTAAGCCGATGTCATTCGAAAATCGCGCTATTGCTTAATTGAAAAAGTTATTGGGTTCGCGAACCTGCGCAATCGACTTTGCGTTATCCATTCGGAATTGCGGGACCCGGTGGCGTCTCAATCCGGATCCCGCAGCCGGAGATTACTTCTTCGTGTCAACCATTGGCGGCATCATCGATGCGGAAGCGCCGTCGGCCTGCAGCTTCTCGAAGAACTTCTTGGCATCAAAGCCGACGGGCATCTTGGCGCCTTCGGCCTGCAACTTGTCGAAGAAGGCTTTCGCGTCGAGCTTCTGCTTGTCCGATGCGCCATCGGCCTGCAGCTTGTCGAAGAACTTCTTGGCGTCGAAGCCAGCAGGCATCGATGCGCCGTCGGCCTGCAGCTTCTCGAAGAACTTCTTCGAGTCGAACGCTTGGGCTGAGGCCGAAGCCGCGCCGAGTGCGAGAGCTGATACGACGATGATTGCACGGGTGACATTCAGAATTGACGAGCGCATAGGAAGATCCTTTTCTCGGTTATCTAGACTGAACCTATGACCGACTTGGGCAGCTCTCTATTTTCGATCGCGCTGCAATTCCATTTCGGCATGGTACTGTGAATTACGCGCGCAATTCGGGTTCGTTACTCCCGATGGAGCGGTAATTCGCAGCCTCGCGACCAGCGAGTAAGAACGCGTTGTGGAGATGCGGTGCGTCACGATCCAATGCCTATACGTCATCGTTGTAATGCATGCAGAACATCAGCTCCCGTTGGATGGCCGGAGCCCTGACTTGCCGACACGCCCTAGTATCGTTTGACTTCGCAGGTGCACTGTGAGCATAAGCAGCTCTGAGAGCGATCGGCGTGCGGCGCTACACACCAGCCACTCGGGCTGGAGACGACAAACGCCCAGTTTCGTGGACCTTCTGCGGTCCCGGCCACTGCCTCCTCTCCTCATCCACAGCAGACGGCTGCATGCCGGCGACCCTGATTAGGCGCCTTTGGCTGCACGCTCGGCACAAGGCTAGGCTTCGCGCGAGCACTCTGCCCGCGCGACCCCGCTTGGCTGCAACAGAAAGCCACGTTTCGATGAAGTTTTCCGACCTCGCTCTCGCTCCTCCGATCTTCAAGGTCCTCGAGCAACAGGGCTACACCGCGCCTACGCCGATCCAGGGACAAGCAATCCCACCGATCCTCGAAGGCCGCGATATCATGGGCATTGCCCAGACCGGCACCGGCAAAACCGCTGCTTTTGCATTGCCGATTCTGACGCGCCTTGCTGCCGATAAATCGCCAGTTCAGCGTCGGACCTGCCGCGCGCTGATCCTTTCGCCGACGCGCGAACTTGCCGCTCAAATCGCCGACAGCTTCGAGACCTACGGCAAAGGCCTCGGCCTTTCGGTTGCGACCGTCTATGGCGGCGTCGCCCATGGTCCGCAGCGCAATGCCTTGATGCGCGGCGTCGACATCGTCGTCGCGACGCCGGGCCGACTGCTCGACCACGTCGGCGAGCGGAACCTCGATCTTTCTGGCACCGGTATCCTTGTCCTCGACGAGGCGGATCAGATGCTCGACCTCGGCTTCGTCGTCCCCATCCGTCGCGTCGTTGCTCAGCTGCCGGCCCGCCGCCAGACGCTGTTCTTCTCGGCAACAATGCCGCGCGAAATCGCTACGCTCGCCAGTGAAATTCTGCGCGATCCGATCAAGATCTCGGTGACCCCGACCGCCACGACGGCCGAGCGCGTGGATCAGGAAATTATCTACGTCGAAACCGCCAAGAAGCGCTCGCTTCTTGCTGTCCTGCTCGCTGATCCTGCAATGGCCCGGACGATCGTGTTCACGCGTACCAAGCGCGGCGCCGACAAAGTGTCGAGCTATCTCGTCGAGTGCGGCATGGAAGCTGCCGCGATCCACGGCAACAAGAGCCAACGCCAGCGCGAGCAGACGTTGGACCTGTTCAAGGCCGGCAAGCTCCGCATTCTCGTGGCGACCGACATCGCCGCACGCGGGATCGACGTCGACAGCGTTTCGCACGTGGTCAACTTCGAATTGCCCGAGGTGCCCGAAGCCTACGTCCATCGCATCGGCCGCACAGCGCGCGCAGGTGCGGGCGGGCGCGCCATCTCGCTGGTCGACAACGACGAGCGAGATCTGCTCCGGTCCATCGAAAAGCTGACGCGTCAGCAGATAACGTCGCAAGACCGCCGCAACGACAATACGCTCGTGGCGGCTGCCAAGGTGACGTCGGCTGCCGGGTCACGCGACGAGAGCCGCGGCCGGTCTGGTGGGCGCGATGCGCGAGGTGGGCGCCCCAGCGGCGACCGATCGTTCGGCGACCGATCGTTCGGAGACCGGCCCAGCCGTCCGTCAGGGGATCGTCCGCAGGGTGAACGCAAGTTCTCTGATCGTGGCGACCGTCCGGCTCGCGCTGCAGGTCCGGGCCGTCCGGCAGGTGACCGTCCAGATCGTCCGCAGGGCGAGCGCACGTTCTCGGACCGCCCGCGAAGCGACTTCCGTGACCGTCCCGATCGTGGCGACCGCCCGAGCCGACCACCGGGTGACCGTCCGGATCGTCCGCAGGGTGAACGCAAGTTCTCGGATCGTCCACGCAGCGATTTCCGCGATCGTCCCGATCGTGGCGACCGCCCGAGCCGACCACCGGGTGACCGTCCGAGCCGTCCGCCGGGTGACCGTCCGGATCGTCCGCAAGGCGAGCGCACGTTCTCGGACCGCCCGCGCAGCGACTTCCGTGACCGTCCCGATCGCGGCGACCGTCCGAGCCGTCCGCCGGGTGACCGTCCCAGCCGTCCGGCTGGTGATCGCCCCGCCCGTCCTCAGGGCGAGCGCACGTTCTCGGACCGCCCCCGCAGCGACTTCCGTGAACGTCCCGATCGCGGCGACCGCCCGAGCCGACCAGCCGGCGACCGCCCGAGCCGACCAGCCGGTGACCGCCCGAGCCGTCCGGCCGGTGATCGTCCGAGCCGTCCTCCCGGCGACCGTCCGGCGGGGAAGTTCTCGGAGCGTCCGCGTGGCGGCAAGCCAGGTGGTGATCGTAGTGCCCGGCCCGCCGGTTCGGCTGGTAAGTCGTTCGGCAGTGATC
>Ga0163154_10008190_pt1 | contig 12262 bp, 12 predicted proteins | sample OliLakLV19MP9P1_FD_148649 | JGI IMG/M metagenome (GOLD analysis project Ga0163154, IMG submission 148649) | Freshwater microbial mat bacterial communities from Lake Vanda, McMurdo Dry Valleys, Antarctica - Oligotrophic Lake LV.19.MP9.P1 | ecosystem: Environmental > Aquatic > Freshwater > Lake >... | reverse complement strand
CTCCCTACTCCCCTGATTTATCGCCCATTGAACTCTGTTGGTCAAAGTTAAAACAAATTCTCCGTTCTGTCAAAGCTCGGACAGCCGATGCTCTTGATGAAGCTATTACTCTCGCTGTTAATGCGATTAGTAACGAAAATGCTCTCAATTGGTTTAATCACTGTGGGCTATTCTTTCAACCTATTTAGAGACCCTTCTTTGTGGCGGGTTTGATCGAAAACTGCTGTAAGTCAGAAAACGTCGAGTATTTTGCTGACGGCGAAAAGGTTTTTGCTGTTTCATCAGTAAAAGGTGTAACGGTTGAAAACGTGGAAATAGAAATGCCGATGATTCAAATGTATGTAGTAAAAAATGACAAACTTATATCGGCACAGCCTTTTTATTTTGATACAGCAAAGTTCAACAGTCCGGAGCAAATACAATTTCCTTTAGATGAAAGCAGTAGTAACGTCTATAAAATTTTCGGCTAAATGCTGGCAGGCTTGGAAAGCCCAACAAATCATTGGACGTGAGGGCGAAACAGCGACTCTCTAATCGAAGGTATCTTTTGTCTTTTTGCTTGCGTGTTAGTGGTTTCGCCCCACGTCAATTCAATCGTTCCACGGAACTGGTAGCAAGCGTTAGGGCTTGGGAACACTAAAACTGCCAGTTCCGTAGAACAAGGTCGCTGGAACCGACACATGAGAAATCCCGGTGAAGACCAACGATGAGGGTTAAATGTTAAGGGACTTGCAGATAAATAATGTACCCGCGTATAAACCTTGCACGGGCGAAGCATTCGGGCGAAAGTCTTTGTAACTCAATCAGAACCTTTGACCGAATGCTTCGCCCCTACGCAGACTTTGGAATGATTTATTAGTTGGAAGTCCCTAAGGCTAGCTGTCCATCAACAGGCGTTGATGGAGGCGATCGAATTTACTAACGAGTGCGGCTTAGATCGAATATTAAGTCACTAAGCCTACTAAATCGGTCGCAGTTTGCGCGTATTTTCCACCAGACTTTGGGCAAATTCATCAAACCGCTGGGATATCTTTTCATCCTGAAGGCTACCATCTGGATTAAAGGCTTTCCAAACTTGGACGATCGCAATTTGTTCTGGAATAACCCAAGCGTGAACCCAGCGCATAATGAGCCGCAAATCATTGAGGGAGCAAGGCAGCTAAAACGTAACAGCATTACATCAACCAATAGTCTGGACAGTTTGTTGAACGATTCTACAGGGCTTGCAGGGCTTGCAGTTCCAGGATTGAGCTATTTTTTCAAAGTTAGCTCTGCTCCTGACTTTGAAAATAAGATCCCGCCCACGGTTGAATCAGGGTTTGAGCCTTAAAATCTGCTCAAAATTTGTCCGAAGTATTGATCAACTAGAACTGCCTTAAAAAGCGCAAGTCACTACTGTATAAGCGCCGAATGTCATCAATTTGGTGCAACACCATCGCAAACCGCTCTGCCCCAAAGCCTGCTGCAAAACCTGTGTAGACTTCAGGATCGTAGCCCACCGCCCTTAGCACATTGGGGTCAACCATGCCGCACCCCATCACCTCTAGCCAGCGTCCCCGCCACTGCACGTCCACCTCAGCAGAAGGCTCAGTGAAGGGAAAATAGCTTGCCCGAAAGCGAATGGGCAGACTGTCTCCAAACATTGCTTCCAAGAAAACCTTGATTGTCCCTTTCAAATCGGTGAAGGTTAGCCCCTCATCCACTGCCAACAACTCAATTTGGTGGAAAACCGCAGAATGGGTCGCATCGACCGTATCCCGCCGATAGCAGCGCCCAGGAGCCACGATCCGAATCGGCGGCTCGTTTTCTTCCATGTAGCGGATTTGCACAGAAGAGGTCTGAGTCCGCAACAAATTACCATCGGGAAGGTAAAACGTATCTTGCATATCACGGGCAGGGTGATCTGCTGGCGTATTGAGCGCCTCAAAATTGTAGTAGTCTGTCTCCATTTCAGGCCCTTGGGCTACGGTGTAGCCCAAGCCAACAAAGATCTCAATCACGCGATCGATCGTACTGTTGAGAGGATGCACACGCCCTTGGGGACTGTAGGCTCCAGGCATCGTCACATCCAGGACTTCTGCCTCTAATTGCACCTGAGTTTGGGCAGTTTGCAAGGCAATCCGTTTGTTGTCCAGCCCCATTTGCAGGGCTTCCTTCACTTCGTTAACGATCGCTCCAATCTGCGGCCGCTCCTCCGCTGGCAGCTTGCCCAGTCCCCCTAAAATTTGGGACAATTGACCTTTTTTCCCCAAGTATTTGACCCGGAGTTGCTCCAAGTCATCCAACGTTGAGGTCGCATCGATCGCCGCCATTCCATCTGTCTGTAACGTCTTCAGTTGCGTTTGTAAGTCGTTAAGCTGAGTCATGCTGCAAGGACTGGAGATAAATGGGTAAGTCTACTGGTTTAAGCTGGAACACTGGAACAGTAGTTTTAGGTGTAGGTTCAATCAGTGGGAAGAAAAACTTGCCCGACCTGAACTTACAGCCAGTTTAACGGGTTACTGTCCTGTTTTATCAGTGCAGTAAACAGAATTCAGCAAACAGAATGTGGAGAGGATGAAGGAATGAAATTGCTCATCAGTAATGATGATGGGGTTTTTGCCCTAGGAATTCGATCGCTGGCCAATGGTATGGCTGAGGCAGGTCATGAGGTGACCGTGGTTTGCCCCGATCGAGAGCGATCGGCCACCGGGCATGGTCTCACCCTGCATGATCCCATTCGCGCAGACATAGTAGAATCGAACTTTCATCCCAGCATTACCGCTTGGGCTTGCTCTGGCACTCCTTCAGATTGCGTTAAGTTGGCCCTAGGTGCGCTCCTCGACAGTCCGCCAGATATGGTGCTTTCTGGCATCAATCACGGCTCCAACTTAGGCACAGATGTACTATATTCGGGAACCGTTTCAGCAGCTATGGAAGGGGTGATCGAAGGGATTCCAGGGATTGCCTTTAGTCTTGCTAGCTTCAAGTCCACAAACTTTCAACCTGCTGTTACCTTTGCAACCACGCTTTTAGCCCAACTAGCGTGTCATCCTCTGCCTACCCTGTTACTAAACATCAACATTCCAGCCGTTAGTCAAGCAGAAATCGCTGGAGTAGCGCTGACTCGTCAAGGTATACGGCGCTATTTTGACACCTTCCAAAAACGAGTAGATCCACGAGGGAAAACTTATTATTGGTTAGCTGGAGAAGTATTAGAAGAAATCGTGGAGGAAACCGAGTCAGAGCTAATTAACCAGGCCAAAACCGATGTTCAAGCGATCCGAGACAACTTAATTACAATTACGCCTTTGCAGTATAATCTCACCTCCCATGCTGGACTGGTGAGTTTGCAATCTCTACAACCAGATTTATTAAAACACTGGTTACAAAACTTGCATCATTAGACTGGGTAGTCTGTATATTTAGACATCCCCCTTGAGTTCGAGTCCACAGTTGCAAACTCTGCCGATCGACCATCAAATACCCCGAATCTGCCAAATAACTCATCAAACTTAAGTTAAAACTTAAACTAGTTCAGGACAGATAGGGTTTAATTAGCTAAACAGCAGTGATGCTTTTGCAACGTAAATATAAATAACGTTGGCTTTACATTTAGTTTTTCACTTTAGAGATTTGCATCACTGACGGTTCTTATGACAGACCGTAAGATCAATAGATACAGATCGACCAAATAAATCATTGGTGGATAAAATACTTAAAAGTTATGTAGATCAGAAATTCATCTAATTTTTTTGTTAAGTTTATAGATGATTTCTTTGCCCGTGAGCACTTTAAACGTAGACCTTGCACTGTAGCGAAACACCATACCAAAACCCATGCTGACCATGCAAAATCAGTTCACAATAAACTTCTGGGGAGTCCGAGGAAGCATTGCCTGTCCGGGAGTTGAAACGGTGCGGTATGGTGGCAACACCCCTTGCATTGAAATGCGAGTGGGCAACCAACGCTTGATCTTCGATGGAGGCACGGGATTACGGGTCTTAGGTCAAACGCTTCTGTCCCAGATGCCCCTCGAAGCCTCTATGTTTTTTACGCATTCCCACTGGGATCACATCCAAGGGTTTCCGTTTTTTGTGCCAGCGTTTGTGAAGGGAAATTGCTTCAACATCTATGGGGCTGTAGCTCCAACTGGGGATGATATCAAGAAGCGCTTGGAAAGCCAAATGCATCACCCTAATTTTCCTGTTCCCTTGAGAATTATGGGGGCAGAGCTAAAGTTTCATACGATCGAAATCGGTCAGTCTATCAATATTGCAGACATTGTTATTGATAGCGGATTGTTGCACCATCCGGGTGAAGCGGTGGGCTACCGAGTGAACTGGCGCGGCTGCTCTGTTGCCTATATTACGGATACAGAGCATTATCCCGATCACTTGGATCAAAATGTGCTGAAGCTTTCCCAAAACGCAGATGTTTTAATCTACGACGCAACCTATACTGATGAGGAATACTACTCAGAAAAGTCTAGTAAGGTGGGTTGGGGCCATTCAACCTGGCAAGAAGCAGTGAAGATGGCAAAGGCAGCGAATGTGAAGCAACTGGTGATTTTTCACCACGACCCCATGCATAACGACGACTTTTTGGATGGGATCAGTAAACAGGTGGCTCAGCATTTTCCCAACAGCATGATGGCGCGGGAAGGATTGTCGATTCAACTTACTCCCCAAGAAGAAGTGTCGAATCTAGTCTCTACGCCTGACATGGCAATCTTGGACGTTGTAGATGCCGATGCCAAGGTTTCAGTGTAACTAGTTGGAGACTCTGGGGTGAACGACTTATCTATGCATTTGGGAACTTTTTTGTCTACACTTTGGTCTCATAGGGTGGAATGTTTAGAGTCAGCGTTCACCCATGAGTCACTCTGTTTCAGCCAATCCAATAACCCCGTCAGTAATGGCAGACGGTTCTCCTCAGATGTTTGTACAACCTGAGAAGCTTTCTAACCACGACCTGATCTCTCAATGCCAGAATGGACTGCGCCCTGAGAGAACGACGTTTACTGAGCTACTGAAGCGCTATCAGTCTCACGTTGACAAGGTCTTGTATCATCTTGCTCCTGATTGGCAAGATCGAGCAGATTTGGCCCAAGAGGTTTGGATTCGGGTCTACCGTAATATCAAGCGGTTGCAGGAGCCGGTCAAGTTTCGGGGTTGGTTGAGCCGGATTGCGACTAATTTGTTTTACGATGAGCTACGTAAGCGCAAGCGAGTGATGGAGCCGTTGTCTCTGGATGCACCCCGGTTGATGAGTGATGGTGAACTGGACTGGGAAATTGCCTCTGATGAGCCAGGCCCTGATGAAGATTTAACAACTCGTGAGTTTTACGATCAATTGCGAACGGCGATCGCTGACCTACCTGAGGTGTTTCGGACGACGATCGTGCTGCGAGAAATTGAGGGCATGGCCTACGAGGAAATTGCTGAACTGACTGGGGTGTCATTGGGGACTGTAAAGTCTAGAATTGCTAGAGCAAGACAGCGGCTGCAGCTACAATTGCAAAATTATCTGGATGGTTCTGTGGGGCAGTGAGTTGGTATGCCCGATTTATCTATTTTTAACTGTTGAACAATAACGCGAACATGACTCCTGATCAATCTCAATCCGAACAACCTTGTCCCAAAGCCCCATTGCCCCAGCCTGAAATGGGCTTAGATCAAACCCAGAACGCGACTTACACGTTGAAGCGCGATCGGTTTGAACTGCTGAGTGCTTACTTAGATGGGGAAGTGACTGCGGCAGAGCGGCACCAAGTTCAGGAATGGTTAGCCACTGATCCTGCGATGCAACGCTTGCACAAGCGGTTACTGCACTTGCGTCAAGGGTTCCAAAGTTTGTCTGTGCCCCCAGTGGAGCAGCCAACTGAGCAGACTGTGCGTCGGGTGTTTGCCAAGATCGATCGCTGGTCAATGCAACGGTTGGGGCTGGCAGCGGGCGCGATCGCAGCCGTAGCAATTGCGGCAATGACTGGATTGGTGCCGGGGACTCGCTGGCAGGTTGCTCAGTCTCCCCAAGCAACGCCTTCGATCGCCTTGCAGACCCCACCAGAGCCTAAGTTGGATACCGCATCAGAACCCTTGATGATTGCTCTAAACCAACCCATTCTCGAAATTCCTAAAGCCTCAGCTACGGTTCCCAATAAGGTGTTAGATATGCGGTAAGACGCATCGATACACATCCTTTAATTTTTTATGTCCCAGTCCCAGGGAATGTCTCAAGCTGTTGCTCCGTTGTTAGAGGCATTGCAACGGGAGTGTAATTCTTTAGGACTAGGGCACGCTCCGTTTTATACACCGGGACACAAGCGTGGACAGGGAGCGCCCCAACCCTTGATTGATCTGCTGGGGAGCAGAGTATTTCAGGCGGATCTGCCAGAGTTGCCGGGGTTGGATAATTTGCAAGCCCCCCAAGGGGCGATCGCATCTGCCCAATTTTTGGCGGCTGAGGCGTTTGGGGCGGAGAGAACCTGGTTTCTCGTCAATGGTTCAACCTGCGGGGTGGTTGCTGCGATTTTAGCGACGTGTCAGGCGGGCGATCGGATTCTGCTGCCTCGAAATGTCCATCAGTCTGCTATTTCGGGGTTGATTCTGTCGGGAGCGATCCCCGTCTTTCTGGCTCCAGAGTACGATCCGGTGTTGGATCTGGTGCATAGTATTTCGCCCCGATCGGTGACCGCAGCGTTGGTAGAGCATCCTGATGCCAAAGCGTTGCTGATGGTGTCTCCCACGTATTACGGGGTCTGTGGCGATGTGGAGACGATTGCCAAAATTGCTCACCAGCACGGCATTCCACTCTTGGTAGACGAGGCCCATGCGCCCCATTTTGCCTTTCACCCCGACCTACCCACCCCGGCGTTGGCGGCGGGTGCTGATCTCGTCGTGCAGTCTACCCACAAGGTGCTGTCTGCCTTCACCCAGTCGGCAATGCTCCACTTCCAAGGCAATTATGTCTCGCCCAATCGGGTTTCTCGATCGCTGCAACTCATTCAATCCACCAGCCCTAGTTATTTACTGTTGGCTTCGCTAGATGCGGCCCGGCAACAGATGGCATTGGCGGGGAAAGCACTGATGAGCCAGACCTTGCACCTAGCCGATGTGGCCCGGTTGCAGATTCAGCAGATACCTGACCTGTCGGTTTTGTGTCCTGACCAAGCAGGCTCCCCCGGATTCGTCGCCCTCGATCGCACTCGCCTGACTGTCACGGTGTCTGGGTTGGGGTTAACGGGCTTTGCTGCGGATGAGATTTTGCATCAGCAGTGGGGTGTCACTGCTGAACTCCCATCCCCACGCCATCTCACGTTTATCATCAGCTTGGGAAATGTGCCGACCGACATCGATCGATTAGTGCAAGCACTTGGATCGTTGCCCAAGGGCAATGATGCGGGGATTGTTGCCTTACCTCCGTTCACGGGTTCATCCACTTACGCCCTCACTCCCCGTGAAGCGTTTTTTGCAGTGGCTGAATCTGTGCCGATCGCCCAAGCTGCCGATCGCATTTGTGCTGAGCTGATTTGTCCTTACCCGCCAGGAATTCCGGTGCTGTTACCAGGAGAGCCGATCGCCCCGATCGCTTTAGATTATGTGCAACAGATTTTAGCAGCAGGGGGATTTGTCAGCGGTTGCAGCGATCCCAGTCTGCAAACGATCGAGGTTGTGCGACAGTAGATAGGGGCAAACGAGAAGCTTAAATTTAACCCACGCTATGAGCTGAGTTAAAGTCTTCAGGAGAAAAGAGCAAATCAGGTGCATTTGACACGTTTCCAACAGGCTCTTAGTCAATATTAATAGTTGCCAGGAATTTATTATTTTTGGGCTTCATTTATGCCGTCCTCACTTTGGCCCTACGTTACCCCTGGTATTCCAGATGACTTATTCGAGCGCCTACCAGGAATTCCCCTAAGCCAGCGGGAAGTGCGCCTCATTTTAATCTCCCATTTGCGGCTAAAGGCAGATTCACTGCTGTGGGATATTGGGGCGGGGACGGGGACAATTCCTGTGGAGGTTGGGCTGCTGTGTCCCCAAGGGCGGGTGATTGCGATCGAACGAGATGAGGAGGTCGCTAGTTTAATTCGGCGGAATTGCGATCGGTTCAACGTCCATAATGTGGAAGTGGTGGAGGGCAGCGCCCCAGATTGTCTCCACAAGCTGGTTGATCCTCCGGACTGCGTGTGCATCGAGGGGGGTCGTCCGATGAAAGATATCATTCGAGAGGTATGGCAACGCTTACTGACACACGGAAGAATTGTTGCCACTGCCTATAGTTTGGAAAATCTGTACGTGATTTCAGAGAGTTTTGCGGAACTCCAAGTCCGCAATATTGAGATTGTGCAGTCTGCGGTGAATCGCTTGGAACGGCAGGGAAACCAGCAGACCTTTGCAGCTACTGATCCCATGTTCGTTCTCAGTGGAGAAAAGTTAGATTAAGACAGGGCTGTAAATCCAGACTGAATCAACTACAGTGTTGTCAAATCACCTTTTAACCTTCTTAATATTCAGCTAACCTACAGCTTCGTCGAACCCATAGCTCTTTTAGTTGGGTTACCCCATAAACGAGGGGATGGGGAAGCAACGTACTCAGCTTTCTTGGTGAGGAGCGATCGGGCTACAGAGCTAGTGCTGAGCCAACAGATGTCCTTCCACTGGTCACAGAATCTGTATGACTGATGAGCACGGGTAAGTCCCAGACTGACTCCTGGCTATACTCCCTTGTTAAGAAATAACGCGTTATGCCTTGGTCTCGAATTTTTAGTGGAATTATTGCGATCGTCTTTGCTCTGGGCATCATTCTGGTGGGTGGCTGGTACTTCACCATTGGCTTTGGCATTATTATCTATCTGGGGCAATTAGAATATTTTGAGCTAACTCGTGCTAAGGGGATCGCTCCGGCCGCTAAGACTACCTTAGTTGTGAGCCAAGTTTTATTGGTGGTTGCCACCCTCTCTAACGAGTTGGCAGATGCGGTGTTACCTGTCGCCGGTACGTTTATTTGTTTCTATTTGCTGTTTCAACCCAAATTGGCTTCGATCGCAGATATTTCTGCATCCATCCTGGGCTTATTCTACGGTGGCTATTTGCCAAGCTACTGGGTACGCCTACGCTCTCTGGGGAGTTCAGAAGTTAGTAATTTACCCTTGGGAGGCTACTGGTGCACGGATTGGACTAACCTCCAAGCGCTGCCCCAGGGTTTGACGGCAACCCTCCTAGCATTCCTTTGTATCTGGGCAGCAGATATTGGTGCTTACATTGTGGGTAAGGGTTTCGGTCGAACCCGCTTGACGGATATTAGTCCTAAAAAAACGGTGGAAGGGGCAGTGTTTGGTGTGGCAGGGAGTGTGGTAGTGGCGATCGGCGGAGCCTGGTATCTGCATTGGTCCAGTTGGCAATTGACGGGCGGAGCCTTGGGTTTAATGATTGGAATCGCGAGTTTGCTAGGAGACCTCACCGAGTCAATGATGAAACGAGATGCGGGAGTCAAGGATTCTGGACAATTGATCCCCGGTCATGGCGGAATTCTCGATCGCGCTGACAGCTATGTATTTACCGCCCCGCTAGTTTATTATTTTGTGACATTGTTATTGCCTCTTTTTCCTAAATGACCAGTGGAGATCGTAACAACGTCGTCCAGCAAGGATTTTTTACTTTGTAAAAATATATAGGATAAACCCCTGAGGCGCAGAGACACAGGCATGAGTTTAGGAGCATCCCTCGTCTAGGCTTAACGTAATCATCAGTTGCTCGTCACTGCCGGCAGGACACGGATACTGCCTTGACAGAGCATTTCTCCTTGCATCAAGGTTAAGGATTCCAAATTGACTTCTGATCCCAGATCTACTTCAAATCCGTGTAAATCCTTGAGCATTAGTCCTCTCGTTGACTGTCTGTGGGCGAGCCACTGGGGATGATCTAGGCGCAGAATTTGGGGACTGGACAAACTGAGTCCAGTGCGGATTGTTAGCGGCAGGGTTTGGCCGTTGTCGGCTGCAAGGGTGGCACTCAGCGTCAATTGGTCGGGATCGATCGCAATGTGTGCATCTTGCAAGTCCACGGGGCGATCGGTTGGAAGGGGAAGCGCTTCCTGTCCCGACTGCAAAAATTTCATCAAAAACTCAGCCAGAGCCTTGGATAGGAGCGGCGCTTGTAGGGATGCATTGAGGTCAGGCTCCTTGAGAGATAGGTCTCCTGAGACGGTCACCGGTTCTGAAAGAGTGAGCGGTTTGCCCCGCAACACTTGTCCCAAATTGATTTGAATTTTCGTCCCTGTAAGGTGAATATGGGTCAGGTGTAGCCCTTGATAGATCACCTGTTGGGCAACCACTAAGACGAGGGGAATGTAGCCCGATAAAATTTGCCGATCGCTTCCCTCAATTTTGACCTGGAGTGTGACGGCTTGTTCTACCTGCGATCGAAGCCACAGTCTGACCGCTGGAGACAGCACAGCACTGATCAGGCGGCTGGCTCTGGGCTGGGATGGGGAAACAGAATTGAGTTGGTTTGTCATGGAAATTTAACAATAGTAGTAAATCTGGGATCATGAGTCGAAAAGCAAGAGAGAGCGATCCCCGCGCTGACCAAAATGTCAGGGTTCTGTGACATCTTGATCCCCAATTCCTTGTAGAACTGTGAATCTGGGGAAAATTAATCTCGTAGACCTCTTGACCCCGCAATTGATTCTCTGCGATTTTGAGTCTAAGCGATCCCCATAATAATAATTTCAAGAGACATTAATCTAGAGTCCGCTAAAGTCATGGATTGGGGATCACAATCCTGGAATGAACCAGAGACGCACTTCTATGAAAGATGCAACCTGCACTTACCAGATGCATTTCATCCGTTCATTCCTTGTACCTGTCGATTAAACCCATTAGGAATACTGGTTATGTTGGAGAATAAAGTCATGGAAAAAGAAAATTTATCCCTAGAAGATATGACCCTGCGGGAACTCCGTAAGGTTGCCAGTGACTATGGAATTTCCCGCTATAGTCGGATGCGTAAATCTCAGATGATCTCAGCCATTGAATCAATGCAACGCAGTTCCTCTGCTCCTACCCCTTCCCGGACTCTAGAAGCCCAGGAAGCAGTGGGTGCCGCAAAATTTGAACTGGGACAGGCTAGCTTTTCAAGTACGATGCTAGCCTCGGTGGATGAAGGACTGGCTGATTTGCCAGAAGGCTATGGGGAAAGCCGAGTTGTGCTATTGCCTCGCGATCCTCAGTGGGCGTTCACCTACTGGGATATCCCCAATGATCACAGGCAAGACCTGCGTCGCCAAGGGGGACAGCAGCTAGCCCTCCGCCTTTACGATGTCACTAATGTGAGCTTGGATTACCAAAGTCCCCATAGTGTTCAGGAATATCCCTGTGATGAACTGGCACGGGAATGGTACTTGCCGATCCCCGTGAGCGATCGGGATTACCTGGTGGATATTGGGTATCGGACTGGGGATGGCCGGTGGTTGGTTTTAGCCCGGTCTACTCCGGTGCGGATTCCTCCGGTCTACCCTTCCGACTGGATTGATGACCAGTTCCTGACAATTTCTTGGGAAGAAGAGCTACCTGGGAAGACGTTTTTGGAGTTGGTTCCTCCTGCCAAACGCTTCGCTGCTGCCTACGGCACTGACTATGGTACTGCTGTTGCCAATGGTGCAGCCAATCCAATTTACGATGAGATTTTTGGCATGGCTCAGGGTGTAGAAGCGCTGCGGGTCGCGGGTTCTCTGTATGGTTCCATGCAGCAAGTGCCGATGCATGAGCAAGCGCTGAGTTCCTATGTCATCCCATCGGGGGTGGGGATGTGGGGCTGGGCTTCTGGTGTCGGTATGTCTGGGGTTGGCTTTGGTGCATCTGTGCCGCCTGTCCGTCCTCGCCAATTCTGGCTCGTTGCCGATGCGGAGTTGATTGTTTACGGGGCAACGGAACCAGATGCCACGGTGACGATCGGTGGCCGCCCTATCAAGCTAAATTCCGATGGGACGTTCCGCTTCCAGATGTCCTTCCAGGATGGGCTGATTGATTACCCGATTATGGCGATCGCTGCCGATGGGGAGCAAACTCGCTCAATCCACATGAAATTCGAGCGTGAAACCCCTTCTCGTAACACCAACACGAAGGCTGAAGCGGTTGAGGAATGGCTAGCCTAGGGGCGTGTCATCAATTTAGCCAAATCACGGTAGCAGCCAGGTAAATCGCCCCTAGAAAGTTGACTGCCCGCTTATCGTAGCGTGTTGCAATCGCCCGGTACTGCTTCAGCTTGGCAAAGAAATTCTC
>Ga0163154_10008187_pt1 | contig 12264 bp, 11 predicted proteins | sample OliLakLV19MP9P1_FD_148649 | JGI IMG/M metagenome (GOLD analysis project Ga0163154, IMG submission 148649) | Freshwater microbial mat bacterial communities from Lake Vanda, McMurdo Dry Valleys, Antarctica - Oligotrophic Lake LV.19.MP9.P1 | ecosystem: Environmental > Aquatic > Freshwater > Lake >... | reverse complement strand
TTTTCGGTTCGTTCCCCCTCCACCATCCTTCGGATGGTCCCCCTCCCCCGTCGGGGGAGGAATACTGAGCGGAGTTGAAAATGCGCCACCTGATCCTGTCCGCCGCCATCCCGGCGCTGTTGTTGGGGGCCTGCGCCAGCGGTCCGGCGCCGATCCCGCTTCCGGCCCTGAACATCGCCGATGTACCGCGGACGCAGCGGACCCTGCCGCCGCACTATCCGGCGGACCTGACCCCCGCCGGGGTCCGCGCCGCTGACGATCATCTGGCGCTGGAAGAGGTCAACGGGGCCGAAGCCATGGCCTTTGTCGCCGGGTCCAACCGCCGGGCCTTGGCCTCGCTGGAGGGCGACCGCCGCTACGAGACCTTCCGACAACAGGCCGAGGCGATCCTGACCGCCACCGACCGTATTCCTTCGCCGTCCTTCCTCAGCGAGGGTATCGGCAATTTCTGGCAGGACGCGGCCAATCCGAAAGGCGTCTGGCGCCGTACGACGCTGGACAGCTACCGCTCGGCGAACACGCGGTGGGAGACCCTGCTCGACATCGACGCCCTGTCCCGCGCCGAGGGCAGGGACTGGGTCTGGAAGGGCGCCGACTGTCTCGCGCCGGACGAGACCCGCTGCCTGGTCAGCCTGTCCGACGGCGGCAAGGACGCGGTGGCGGTGCGCGAGTTCGACACCTCAACGCGGCGTTTCATCGACGGCGGCTTCATCCTGCCCGAGGGCAAACACCGGATCGAATGGCTGGACCGGGATACACTGCTGGTGGCGACCGATTTCGGGGCGGGGACGCTGACCGAGAGCGGCTATCCGTTCATCGTCAAGTCGCTGGGGCGCGGGCGGACGCTGGCGCAGGCGACGGAGGTTTACCGCGGCGAGCAGGGCGACGGGGGGTATGGGGTCAGTCCGTCAGTGTATCGTGACGCAAACGGTGCCGTTCAAGCCGTAATTTTCTCCCGTCCGCTGGACACTTTCCGGTCCGAGACTTGGCAGTGGGTCGAGGGGCGCGCCGTGAAGCTGAACCTGCCGGCGCGGGTCGCGGTCGAAGGTGTCATCCACGATCGTCTGGTGTTCTCTCCCGACGAAGCATGGAGCCTCAATGGCGTCGACTACGGTTCAGGCTCTTTGTTGGCTGTGGAGCTCCCGTCCCTCGGCGCACCGGTCGGTGAGCTGGTGCTGTATACCCGCGGACCGTCACGGGTCATCTTCACGCCGGGCGAGCGCCAGTCATTACAGAGCGTCACGGTGCTGTCGGATAGCATTCTTGCGGTCATCGCCGATAACGTCGTCGGGACACTGACACGCTTTACCGCCACCCAACGGGGCTGGGATTCCGCCTCTATCGCCGTTCCCGGCAACAGCGCCGTGGGCTTGGGTGACAGTTCCAAGTCGCGCGGCGAAGTCTTCGTCTCGACCCAAGGCTTCTTGACGCCGCCGACGCTCAGTCTGGCGAATGTCCCGGCCGCGACCGTTACCGAACTCCGCTCCGCCCCCGCCAAATTCGACGCCTCGACCCATGTGGTGGAACAGTTCGAGGCCACCTCGTCGGACGGGACGAAAATCCCCTATTTCGTCACCCGACCCCGCGCCATGGCGATGGACGGTTCGGCCCCGACCATCCTGTTCGGCTATGGCGGCTTCCAGATCTCCTTCCCGCCCGCCTACAAGCCCGAGCTGGGCAAGCTGTGGCTCGAGAACGGGGGCGTCTTCGTTCAGGCCAATATCCGCGGCGGCGGCGAGTTCGGGCCGGAGTGGCATCAGGCGGTGCTGAACGAGAATCGCCAGCTGTCCTTCGACGATTTCGCGGCGGTGGCCGCCGACCTGCAACGGCGGGGCATTACCTCGCCGCGCCGGCTGGGCATCTATGGCCGGTCCAACGGCGGGGTGCTGACCTCGGTGTCGATCACCCAGCATCCGGAACTGTTCAACGCGGCGGTGATCGAGAGCCCGCTGATCGACATGTTGCGCTATCACGAACTACCCGCCGGGGCCTCGTGGATCGGCGAATACGGCGACCCGCGTATTCCCGAGGAAGCGGCCTGGATCGCCCGCTATTCGGCCTATCAGAACCTTCGTCCGGGGGCGGACTATGCCCGCGTCTACATCACCACCAACACCCGCGACGACCGGGTCCATCCAGCCCATGCACGCAAATTCGCCGCCCGTCTGGGCAATATGGGCTATGACCACCTCTATTACGAAGAGACCTCGGGCGGCCATTCCAACGACGCCGATCCGGTCGCCAACGCCCGCCGCTGGGCCCGCCACTATGTCTATCTGAGCCAGCAGTTGATGGACTGAGGCGCGAAAATCCTTCTCCCGCCTGCGGGAGAAATGCCCCGTCCTCGAGCGGAGCGAGAACAGGGGCGATGAGGGAGTTCTTCTTCGACGGCAGGACAAGACCCCCATCGTCGCTGGATCGCTGCGCGATCGACGCGACACTTCCCCCGCAAGCGGGGGAAGAAAGGATATCAGGCCGGTTCGGCTGCCTTCGTCTTCTTCGGCTTGTCGGGTTTCTCAGCCTTGACCGGTTTCTCGGCCTTGACCGGTTTCTCCGGCTTGGCCGGCTTTTCAGCCTTGACCGGCCGTTCGCCCTTGCGGGACGCCTTTTCCGCCTTCTTCGCCTCGCGGGCGGCACGCTTAAGCGCCTTGGACTCGGCCCGGGCCTTGGCCGGGGCGGCGTCGGCCTCTCCGGCCAGTTCGGACAGCAGGTCGAGGAAACCGTCGCGCTTGCTCTTTGGCAGCAAGGCCAGGATCCGCTTGTCCGCCGCCTCGACCCGGGGCCGCGCCGCGTCCAGCGCCGCCTGTCCGGGCACCGACAGGCGCACGGCCTTGGCGCGGGCGTCCAGCGTCGAGCGTTCACGGTCCAGCAGGCCCTTGGTCGTCATCCGCGACACCAGGTCGGCCAGGGTGGAGCGGTCGATGCCGGTGGCGCGGACCAGATCGGTCTGGGTCAGGCCCGACTTCATCGACACCGCCTCCAGCACCGCGAACTGGCGCTGGGTCAGACCGTCCGACCCCGTCTCTTCGGCATAGATGTCGAGGGCGAGCTGAAGCGCCCGGTGCATCAGATGGCTGGGCGAACTGGCCAGTCCGCCGCCGCGCTTGGCCTTGTTGCCGGTCTTGACCATGATCGATTCCCCTGGGTCCGTGACGGAACAGCTAGCAGGTGCGTTTTACGGTTTGACGACGGACGATCTTCGCACGTTCAGGGCGCTGTGTCCGGTTCCGCGGGCGCTGAGATGTCGGGTTTCAACTCCGAGGTCAGGTTGCGCATGATCAGCGGGGCCTGGGCGATGCCGAACGCCGTCGACGCGATCCACAGAACGCCGCGGAATCCGACCCAGACATCGGCGGGATCGACGTCGGCGAGATTCAGCTGATCGGCGACCATCGCCACCAGCGCTTCGCTGCGCACCAGTTCATTGGTCACGGCCACGAGCAGGAAATAGACGCCATAGCGCACCGTGAGAATGCGCCAGGCCCGGTCCGTGATCGGAATCACCGTCCCCAGCAACGACTTCAGCGGCTGTTTGCCCAGCCAGATGCCGCCCAGAAGCGCGATGGCGAGGCTGGCGTTCAGGGCCGTCACCTTGACCTTCACCCACAGATCATCCTGGGTGACGAGCGTCAGGACGCCGAAGACGAGGGCGAACCCGCCGACGATCAGCGGCATTATGGCAAGCCGCTTCTCGACCACCAGGCCGACGACGACCGCCACGGTCGAACCGGCGACCAGGGCCCAGGTGGCGTGGACCAGGGCCACATCGCCCGGATCGCCCCTCAGCCGGAAGAAGGCGAAGGCCAGGGCGAAGGCCACCAGGCCGCCGAAGTCGACGGCCTGACGCAGGCCGGAATGTTTGGTCGCGGGGGGAGTGGCGTCATCCATGGTCTAGTCCTCAAGCCCCACCAGCGATCGTGAAAAGGCCCGTGCGTCGAACGGCTGCAGATCGTCGATGCCCTCGCCGACCCCGATCAGCTTGATCGGCGCGTCCGAGGCCTGGGCCACCGGCACCAGGACCCCGCCCCGCGCCGTGCCGTCCAGCTTGGTCATGACCAGACCGGAGACATAGGCGGTGCGGCCGAAGATCTGTTCCTGGGCCAGGGCGTTGCGGCCCACGGTGGCGTCCAGCACCAGCAGGGTCTCGTGCGGGGCGTCCGGGTCGATCTTCTTCAGCACACGCACGATCTTGAGCAGTTCGTCCATCAGGGCGGACTTGTTCTGCAGCCGGCCTGCGGTGTCGATCAGGACCACGTCGAAATCCTCTGCCTTCGCCCGGCTGTAGGCGTCGAAGGCCAGGCCGGCGGGGTCGGCTCCGTCGCGGCGGCTCTCGAACGTCGCCCCGGCGCGGTCCGACCAGACCTTGAGCTGCTCCCGGGCGGCGGCGCGGAAGGTGTCGCAGGCGACGATCATCACCTTGGCCCCCTGACCGGTCAGGTCGGCGGCGATCTTGCCCAGGGTGGTGGTCTTGCCCGAGCCGTTGACCCCGACGAACAGGGTGACGAAGGGGCGGGTGCCGCCCAGCGGCTCATAGCGGGCTTCGTGATGGATCAGTTCGGCGGTCACGGCCTCGGCCAGCGCCTCCTTGACCTCGCGTTCATTGGCCCCGGCCCCGAAGCGCAGTTCGCGGAACCGGGCGACGATCCGGTCGGTCGCGGCGGGGCCGAGGTCGCTTTCGAGCAGATGCTCTTCCAGCTGTTCCAGCCCGGCCTCGGACAGGGGCTCCTTGATAAAGGTGGCCACGACCTGTTCGGTCATCTGTTTCGAGGAGCGGCTCAGCCCCTCGCTCAGCCGCGAGAACCAGCCCTTTTTCGGCGTGTCGTTCATGGGTTGGCTTTAGCGGGGCAATGCGGGCGCGTCACGCAAGCAGACGATATAATCCGCTCATCCCCGCGAACGCGGGGACCCGGTTCTTTGGATGACCGGTTCGTGCGGGTCTCACAGATAGCGATCCTGCGCACGGTGCTTTACAAAAGCGCCGGGTCCCCGCGTTCGCGGGGATGAGCGGAAGAATTGATGCCCCAGCCCCACCCGTTCCATTCGCCCCGCACCCACGGCTTCGTCCGCGTCGCCGCTGCGACCCCGGTGGCCCACACTGCCGACCCAAAAGCCAATGCCGACGAGCACCACGCCCTGATCCGTCAGGCCGGGGAACAAGGCGTGGACCTGATCGTCTTTCCGGAACTGAGCCTCAGCGGCTATGCCATCGACGACCTGTTGATGCAGGACGCCCTGCTGGCCGAGGTGGAGCGGCAGATCGCGGTCCTCGCCGAGGCGGCGGATGAGGCGGGGGTCGTAGCGGTGATCGGTGCGCCCGTCCGCAATGGCGACGCCCTCTATAACTGCGCCGTCGTGCTCGGGTCCGGCGCGGTGCTGGGCGTCGTGCCCAAGACCTATCTGCCGAACTATCGCGAATATTACGAGAAGCGCTGGTTCGCGCCGGCCGCCAGCCGTTCCGAGGACGCGGTGGTCCTGAATGGCGAGACCGTCGATTTCGCGCCGGGTCTGATCTTCGAGTCGGTCAACCGTCCGGGTTTCGTCTTCGCCGCCGAGATTTGCGAGGATTTCTGGGCCCCGCAGCCGCCGTCGACGCGGGCGGCGCTGGCGGGCGCGCGCATCCTGCTGAACCTGTCTGCGTCGAACATCGTCATCGGCAAGGCGGATGAACGGGCCGTGCTTTGCGCCAGCCAGTCGATGCGGACGATTTCGGCCTATGTCTTCACCGCCTCGGGCTGGGGCGAGAGCACCACCGACCTCGCCTGGGACGGACAGGCGACGATCCATGAACTGGGCGCGAGACTGGCAGAGGGCGAGCGGTTCTCGATGCAGGGGCATCTGACGGTCGCCGACATCGACGTCGAGCGGATCGGCCTGGACCGGCTGCGCAACGGCACCTTCGCCGACTGCGCCCGCATCGAGGGCGAGCCCGCGACCGTCGTGCCGTTCGAGGCCTCTGAGGGCGACGGGCGCGGCGACCTGATCCGGCCCATGGACCGCTTCCCCTTCGTGCCGGACGACCCGGCCCGGCTGGACAAGGACTGCTACGAGGCCTTCAACATCCAGGTGCAGGGGTTGATGCGCCGGATGCAGGCGACGAAGGGCGAGCGCGTCGTCATCGGCGTCTCGGGCGGGCTGGATTCGACCCAGGCCCTGTTGGTGGCTTGCCGGGCGTTCGACCGGCTGAAACTGCCGCGCTCGAACATTCTCGGTTTCACCCTTCCGGGGTTCGCCACCTCCGACGGGACGAAATCCAACGCCCACGCCCTGATGACGGCGCTGGGGGTCAGCGCCCATGAGATCGATATCCGCCCCGCCGCGACCCGGATGCTGGCCGACATCGGCCATGCCTTCGCCATGGGTGAGCCGGTGCACGACATCACCTTCCAGAATGTGCAGGCCGGTCTGAGGACGGACTATCTGTTCCGGCTGGCCAATCAGCATGACGCCTTCGTGCTGGGCACCGGCGACCTGTCGGAACTGGCGCTGGGCTGGTGCACCTATGGCGTCGGCGATCACATGAGCCACTACGACGTCAACGGCGGCGTGGCCAAGACGCTGATCCGACACCTGATCCGCTGGGTCTTGGCCAAGGAGCACGCCGGCGGGGCTTCCGACGTGCTGCACGCCATTCTGGACACGGAGATTTCGCCCGAGTTGGTCCCCGCCGACGCCGACGGTAACATCCAGTCGACAGAGGCCGTCGTCGGACCCTATGCGCTGAACGATTTCTTCCTGTTCCATATCACCCGCTTCGGGCTGAAGCCTTCCAAGGTGGCCTATCTGGCGCATCAGGCGTGGCAGGATGCGGCGACCGGCGACTGGCCGGTGAACACGCCGGACGACGAGCGCGTCGCCTACGATCTGGCGACCATCAAGGGCTGGCTGCGGAAATTCCTGGTCCGTTTCTTCCAGACCAGCCAGTTCAAACGCTCGGCCCTGCCGAACGGACCCAAGGTGGTCACCGGCGGTTCGCTAAGTCCCCGCGGCGACTGGCGTGCGCCCTCGGACGCGACGGCGCGAGTCTGGCTGGACGAGCTGGAAGCGAATGTCCCGGAGGAGTGATGAGTGGTTAGTGGTTAGTGGCTGTCTGGTTTGGTGAAAGTGAGCGGACCACGACCACCGGCGGCTGCGCCATCAATCACTGATCACTAATCACTAACCACCAATCACTCCCCCTCACGGCAGCTCCGACAGGAACGGAAAGATCGCCGCCTTGGCCTCGGGCTCGTCCAGCATGGGGGCGTGGCCGACGCCGGGAACTTCGACATAGTCCATCTTCGGCGCGCGTTTGCGCATCTTGGCCGCGATCTGCGGGCTGAGCAGGTCCGAGGTCTCGCCGCGCACCAGCAGGACCGGCCGCCCCTTGGCCAACCGGGTGAAGAAGGGCCACAGGTTGGGGACCAGGGCCTTGGCGCCCGCAGCCCGGATCGGGGCCATGATGTCGGGGTCATAGTCCGGCACCGGCGTCCCCTCGGTGCCGATGCGGAAGGTGCGCCGCGCGAAGACGTCCCAGTCGGCGTCCGTGTAGTGCGGCAGGGCGATTTCGTTGAGCTTGCGCACATGGGCCGCTGCCTCGGCCCAACTTCCGATCTCGACCGGCTGGCCGGCATAGGCGGCGATGCGGGTCAGGCCTTCCTTCGCCACTTCCGGCCCGACGTCGTTGATGATGGCCGCGGCGACGACCTTCGACCGGATCGCGGCCATGGCCATGGTGATCAGCCCGCCCATGGAAGTGCCGAGGAAGACCGCGCGTTCGACACCCAGATCGCGCATCAGACCCAGGACGTCCTGGGCATAGGTCACGGGCTGGTAGGTCATCGGATCGGGTGCCCGGTCCGACTGGCCGCGGCCGCGGATGTCGAGCGCCAGCACCCGGCGGCCGCTCTGGGCGATCAGCGGCGCGACGGCCTCGAAATCGGCCGAGTTGCGGGTCAGGCCGTGGATGGCGATGACCGGCAGCTTCGCCGGGCCCGCCGCCGCCGCATAGTCGCGCGCGTACAGGCTCAGTCCGTCGGAACTGGACCAGCGGCGCTCGGCGAAGGTCTGGGTCATGCAAGGCTCCGAAGGCTGAATCACCAGACTATTTCATGTCCGGGAGAATTCCCACCCGACGCGAACTGACCGCTGATGTCAGGCCTTCAGTGACCCAGGAGTTCCTGGACGAAGTCGAACAAATTGCCGCCCTCGAATCGAAAGCCCGGAACGCCGGCGCGGCGGGCGGCCTCCATGTCCGACGGCTGGTCGCCGATCATGAAGCTCCTGGCCGGATCAATGCCGTGCTCGGCGATGGCGCGCAGGATCATGCCGGGGTTGGGTTTGCGGTCCGGATGGTCGGGATGGATCCAGGCCTCGACCCGGCCCTCGCTGTGGAAGGGGCAGGCATAGACCGCGCCGATCACTGCCCCCTTGGCCGATAATTTGCGCACGATCAGGGTGTTGAAGGCCTTCATCTGGTCTTCGCTGAACAGACCCCGCGCCACGCCCGATTGGTTGGTGACGATGACGCATAGATAGCCGAGCTGGTTCAGCCGGCGCACAGCCTCGGGGGCACCGGGCATGAGGCGCAGATGTTCTTCGAGATGGGGATAGCCGGTATCCTCGATCAGCACACCGTCGCGATCGAGGAAGACGGCGGGAACGCCGGATGTCATGGTCGCTGCGCATACGCCGCTGTGGGCGGTCGTTGCAACCCGTCACGCGAAGTGACGGGCGCAGATTTGGCTTGGCGGTGGTCGATTTGGTAGGAGGCCGAGACCGCAGCGGCGCTGAACGCTCGCAGCCTCGCCGCGTGCGCCCTGAGATCAAGCTGAAATGAGCCCCGACATGAGCATTGCCTTCATCGACCTGCAGGCCCAGCGCCTTCGCCTGAACGGCAGGATCGAAGCCGCGGTGCAGGAAGCCGTGGTCGGAGGGGCCTGGGTCATGGGTCCGCAGGTGCGCCAGTTCGAGGCCGATCTGGCGGTCTTCGGTCAGGCGAAACACGCGCTGGGCTGCGCCAACGGCACCGATGCCCTGATCCTGCCGCTGATCGCCTGGGGCATCCGCACCGGCGATGCGGTCTTCTGTCCCAGTTTCACCTTTACGGCCACGGCCGAGGTCGTGCCCTGGCTGGGCGCCACGCCGGTCTTTGTGGATGTGGACGCCCGGACCTTCAACATCGACCCGGTCCAGCTGGAGGCGGCGATCGAGGCGACGCTGAAGGAGGGCCGACTCAAGCCCCGCGTGGTCATCGCCGTCGACCTGTTCGGCCAGCCCGCCGATTATCCGGCCATCAGGGCCATCTGTGACCGCTATGGCCTCAAGCTGATCGCGGATTCGGCCCAGGGTTTCGGGTGCACCCTGAACGGCGACCATCCCATCAAATGGGCCGATATCACCACCACCAGCTTCTTTCCGGCCAAGCCGCTGGGCTGCTACGGCGACGGCGGGGCGGTGCTGACCGACGATGAAGATCTGGCCCAGGAAATGGACTCGCTGCGGGTGCACGGCAAGGTCGTCGCCAAGGATCTGAAGGCCGGCCAGAGCTTTGCTCACGATCCCAAATACCTGGCGATGCGCATCGGCATGAACAGCCGGCTCGACACCATTCAGGCGGCCGTCCTGATCGAGAAGCTGAAGGTCTTCGCCCAGGAGATCGAATGGCGCAACCGGGCGGCGGACCTCTATGCCGACGGCCTTGCGCCCCATGTCGCCAGCGTGCCCGCCGTGATCGAGGGCGGCGTCTCGATCTGGGCCCAGTATACGATCGAACACGAGAACCGCGACGGCCTCGCCGCGCATCTGAAGGAACTCGGAGTGCCCACCGCCGTCTACTATCCGGTCCCCATGCACCTGCAGCCCGCCTATGCGCGGTTCTCCGGCGGGGCGGGGAGCCTGCCGGTCACCGAACGGCTCATGGACCGGGTGATCAGCCTGCCGATGCACGCCGACCTCGACGAGACGACGCAGGATACGATCATCGCTGCCGTCGCCAGCTTCGGCCAAGGTCGCGCATGACCCAGAACCTTCCCCCCCTCAAGGTCGGCGTCGCCGGCGTCGGCGTCATGGGGCGCAACCACGCCCGTGTGCTGTCGGACATCCGCGACTTCGACCTGACCGCTGTCTTCGACCCCGACGCCGCGACGGCCGATGGCGTCGCCGGCCTGTATGACGCCGCCGCCTTCACCACGGCGGCGGACTTCGTCGCCGCCGGTCTCGACGCCGCTGTGGTCGCCACGCCCAACCGGCACCATGCCGAACTCGGCGTGGCCCTGCTGGAGGCCGGCGTTCATGTGCTGGTCGAAAAGCCGATCGCGGCCACGGTCGCCGACGCGCAGGCGCTGATCGACGCTGCCAAGGCGAACGACCGCGTGCTGATGGTCGGTCAGGTCGAGCGGTTCAATCCGGCGGTCGAGGCGGTCAAGCGCGCCATCGACGGCGATCAGGTCATCTCCATCCAGATTACCCGGGTCGGACCCTTCCCGCCGCGCATGGGCGAGGTCGGGGTGGTCATCGATCTGGCGGTACACGATATCGATATCATCCGTCATCTGACGGAATCCGAGATCGTCGAGGTCCAGCCCCAGCTGGCCCGCACCCGCGCCGAACGCGAGGACACGGCCCTGCTCCAGTTCCGACTGGCCAATGGGGCCATCGCCCACATCACCACCAACTGGGTAACGCCGTACAAGGTGCGCACCCTGCAGGTCGCCACGACCAATAAATTCGTGGTCGCCGATCTGATGACCCGTCAGGTCACGGAGTATTTCGGCCAGCAGGCCGACGGCTCCTACCAGACCCGCGCCGTCAACAGCTGGCCCGCCGAGCCGCTGAAGAAGGAGCTGGAGGCGTTCGCGCACGCCATCCGCACCGGCGAACCGCCCGCAGTGACGGGCGAGGACGGGCTGCGCAATCTGGAAGTGGCGTTGCGGTGTCTGGGGGAGGGGTGACTGCGGCCGGTCAGACAGTCGGCGCAACAACCGTCAGCCATGCGGCGATCAGGTTGGGGACGGGTTTTGGTGCCGTTCTGACATCGAACAGAGTGGCCGGTCCGAGCTGGACGCGGCAGACCGTGAAAGCTTCTGAAGGCGTTTGGCTGTTGTCGGTGAGGATGGCGGCGTCGGTGATCGCAAGTGCCGAGGCGACTGCGATCTGAGTCTTCGGAAATCGCCGGCGAAGGGTTGGCTCGTCAATGCCGTGGCCGCCTTCGCTAACTCGGGTCATCACACGAAGCACCGAAAGATCAGCGTCTGCGAGACCCACGAAGACGAGTAGCACGAAGTAGCCAGCCGCCTGCATTTCCCGGATGAGGTCGACTTTGGATCGAATTGAGCCGTCGTCCTGCTGCTCCCAATAGGAGAATACAGTCTCCATCGCGAACGGCACTTTGGCACCCATGGCGTGGCCGACGAACGCGTTTACGCCCTGTTGCGCAACACCCATCCATCCAGGTTGCCGCCCAATCGGTCAAAAGCCCATCGTCACCGGGTTCCGGCAATATCGAGAGCATCATTCGGTCGGCGTTTATCAGCGGAATCTGCAGTTTGTCAGCGGGGGACCTGCGCCACATGGTCGATTTGCCGGACCCGTTATGTCCGGCGACGACGATTGCCAGAGCCTTTTTTGTCTGCCGCTGGGCCGACAGTACCTGATCTATCGCTTGAGAAAGCGAGGTCAAACGATGACCTTGAAGGCACCGTCCTCGAGAACGCCGCTCTCAGTCTTGCCGTTCAGCTTCCTGATGTAGATTCCGGGCCGTTCGGCGTCGGCGAAATATAGTGGGACGTCCTTCTTTGGGTATACGCGGACGCCGGGCTTGATAAGGCGGTTCTTCAGCCGGTCCAAAGCAGATGAGCCCTTGGCAACGTTGTGCTTGACCTCTGCTGCGGTAGGTTTTGGAACCAATATCGTCACCCCGCCGAACGTTATTTTTGCGCGCTTTCGCTTGGCGCGCGTCGCCGCAGTTGAAAGCGGCACGGCGGCGGATGTTCTAGAGGGCGAGGTCGACATGGGCTAAAGATACGCCTTACATTTGTTGGCGCAAGGTCGCCCTACTCCACCGCCCACAACCTCAGCACGCCGCGATCGAGGCGTGGTTGTCGGTGCCACCGATCCCGAAGTCAGCCCAGCGCGCTGATCACATCCGTCTGTGCAAAGTCGTTGCCGACATAGAGCAACGGGCAGTCGTACATCTCTGCCAGCGCATAGCTGAAGCTGTCGCCGTAGTTCAGCCGGGCCGGATGAAAGCCCTTGCCCCAGCGACGATAGGCGTCGGCGGCGCGCTGG
>Ga0163154_10008186_pt1 | contig 12264 bp, 9 predicted proteins | sample OliLakLV19MP9P1_FD_148649 | JGI IMG/M metagenome (GOLD analysis project Ga0163154, IMG submission 148649) | Freshwater microbial mat bacterial communities from Lake Vanda, McMurdo Dry Valleys, Antarctica - Oligotrophic Lake LV.19.MP9.P1 | ecosystem: Environmental > Aquatic > Freshwater > Lake >... | reverse complement strand
GCCGTGACTTCGCCGATTGCGGTCATTGATTGCATCTTTCCGGATGTCTGTTTTGCGGACTTCCCGGCTCGCTGAGTGTCAGCGGCAAGATCACTTGAGATCGCCATGACACCGTCCGGCATATCGGAAAGATTGCTGTCTCCTGAAGACCCATCAGGGTGTATGTGTACGTTTGTGACAGCTGCAGCGCGGGCGCAGGCCGCTATCAATTGGCTCCTGGCCATGAGCCCGTCGCTGGAAAAGACGAACGCGTCTAGTGTGCACGAAGCCCCAGATGCGAGCTCATTGGTTCGAAATCGCGATCTTGGTGCAAGAGCTGATAGCCGCGTCGAATGCAGAATGCGCCGATGATGACATCGATGGTCTTGCGGGGCGTCTGGCCCAATGCGCGCAACGCGCGATAGAGCCGCGCCGCTTCGACGGCCGGCTGGTCACCAAGCATGTCTTCCACTTGGAAGGCCCGCAGCGCTGCCTCAATCTGCGCAGCATGGGCTTCGTCGCGTGCGCCCTGCAGACATTCAAGCAAGATCAGATCGCCGACTATGATATCGTTCGGACTGGCGATCGCCCGCAATTTCGCAACTGCCGAAGTGGCTTCATTGCGGAAATGCGCAATCCAAACAGAGGTATCGACGACGATCACGAGTGCGCGTCGCTGTCGCGCCGCATTGCCTCAAGGTTGCCCTCCCAGCCGATCCCGGCTGTCGAACGAATAGATTCCCGGCGCCGCTTCTGATTGACCACTTGGCGCAACGCCTCTTCCACGGTCGCCCTCTTGGTCGCCAAACCGGTCGCGGCCATCGCCTCGTCGAGGAGATCGTCGTCAATTTCGATATTGGTTCGCATCGAATGGCCTCAATGTGTACTATCATCTCAGTATATACACATTGCCCTACCAAACAAGCCGTTTGTCTATGATTTGTCCTACGTGTGCGATCTGGACAGCGCCGCAAAGCTCGCCCTTGCGCGCTGCGCATAGGTCCAGCTCTCGTCGCTTTGCCGCCGCGCCGCGCGTACTTGGAGCGCACGAAGCGCGTCGCGGCCTTGCGTATGTCAATCCTTGGCGCCGCGCCGGGAAGCGCCCCAACGAGCCAAGTCGGTTCTGATCCTCAGGTTCCTCGACCGGCAGGTTCCACCCGATCGTGTCATTCGACTGTCTCACCTGCATCAGGCCGGAGATCGCCGAAGGCGGTCGCTCGACCACAGCGAGAGTATCGTGATAACCAAAGGGGCGGATTAATCCGAGGAAGTGTTCAGTGTCGATCGACATAGGTTACATCACTCAGGATATGATCGCAGGCTGGCGCAAGGCCGTCGAATTGGTCGCTGCCGAGCGGGTCTACCTGGGGCGGGTGACATTTCCCCCCTTTTATCCGGAGAGAGCGTTTCCGCTCAAACACATCGAGAACAACTGGCCGATGTATTGTGCATTGGCAGACAACGAAGTTGTCGCTTGGTGCGACATAACTCCCGTCGACATTCCTGAATGCGCGCACAGGGGCATACTCGGGATGGCCGTCATTGCTCCTTTTCGCCATTCCGGAATAGGACGCCGTTTGCTTCAGACGTGCCTGGAACATTGTCACAACGGAACAAACGAAAGGGTGGAACTCACGGTGTAGACGAAGAATGCGCCTGCCATCGCGCCCTACCGCCAGTTCGGCTTCACCGAAATCGGTATCAGCCGAGACTACAGGCGGCTGGATGGAGTCGTGTACGACGCCTCGCTCATCAGCCTCGACCTGGATTGAACACTCAACTCTTCCAGCAAGTGACCGGACCGGGCCAACGACTGTCGTAGACGCGCACCCGACGCGTGTCATTTGCGTTCTCCAAAACGGCCGTTCCGTCGTCCGGGCCGGGAGGCTTTATCTGTTCCCGATTATTGGCTAGGCAAAGGCGTTTTGGCGGCGTCCGGATACACTCTCAGGCACAATCGGGCCCTGCCCTGCATTTGCTCGCGGAATCTGGAAACAAGACCACCGCGAGCAAATCGTTGTTGTGTTTGAGGTTTCACATTAAGGACTGCTGCATATTTTGCTGCACAAATCGCCACACGCTAATTTTAATTTATGTTATTATTCCGAGGGTTAGAAGCCAACGACCTTGGCCTTGCCGGACTCCTCCTCCGCCAGAGCTAGGCGAAAAGCCCCGCCGTTTGCGCCAGAACCCATAGACCGATTGCCAGAAACAAGCCTGCGGCGATCCAGCGGACCACTTTCAGCGGCACGTGCTTGAGCAATTCGCTGCCGAGAAAGACCGCCGGGACGTTGGCGATCATCATGCCCAGTGTGGTGCCCATCGTGACCGCGAAGACGTCATGAAACCGCGCGCCGAGCGCGATCGTGGCGATCTGGGTCTTGTCGCCCATCTCGATGAGGAAGAACGCAATTGCCGTCGCGACGAAGGCCCCGAACCGCGCCGGTTTCGGTTCTGGATCCGCCTCCAGCTTGTCCGGGATCAGCGTCCAGACGGCCATCACGATGAAGGAGGCTGCGATAAGGTATCGGAACCACTGGCCATCGAGGATGGATGCTACCTGCGCGCCCACAAGGGCGGCAAGGAAATGGTTGGCAATCGTCGCAACGAAGATGCCGGCGATGATCGGCAATGGTTTCTTGAACCGGGTGGCGAGGACAATGGCGAGTAGCTGCGTCTTGTCGCCGATTTCGGCGAATGCAACGATAGCGGTTGATGTGAACAAAGCTTCCATGGGGCAGTCTCCAGGCTGGGCGGTGTTCAAGATCCAACAGACATCGTTCCCGTCGCCCAGCCTTGAGCGGAGAAATGATGCCATTGGTCTCGCCCAAGCAGTTGCCCGCTTCCACTGCACCACGGCCTCTAGGCCGAGCGTGTTGACACGGTGGCTCGCCCTTTCGGGCGACTGGCTACTCCCCAGTGACAAGCGGTTCGTAGTTCTCGCCTTGCGACATGACAAGCCACGGAGCACCGTTAGCCATTGAGGAAGCAGAGAACTTTCTCAGCGGGTCAGGGGCGGAATTACGATAGAAGTTGTGCGATGTCCGGGCGCTCGATATTGATTGAACCGGAATCAGGTATTTTCCGTTGAGCCTACCTCCGATGCGGCCTTTAATATGGCCGGATGAGCGGTATCCAGAACTGGGCCGAGCCAGAAGGGCAAACATCGCGTGCAAGGTCTCTTGAAAAGAGCCGTTGAATTTCCGCGCTCGGCAGTATGGCTCGCACATGATGCAGCGCATGCGCCACGGATCGTGTCAGTGGGCGATGACCGGCCTGGTATGCCCGAGGCTGCCCGGCTTCCGGCCATTTTTCCCGAATGGCTGGGCGACCGTGCCTTGCTCACCGAACACCCTGCACGTTTCTGCTACGTGGTTGGCGAGATGGCTCGCGGGATTGCGACGCCTCAAATGGTGATCGAAGCCGTCCGTGCCGGCTGCATCGGTTTCTATGGCAGCGCAGGCTTGGCGCTGGCGGAAATCAAGGCCGGGATCAAACAGATTCAGGCAGCCCTTGGGGTTAATCAGACCGCCTGGGGCGCCAACCTAATTCACTCGCCGCAGGAGCCAGGACAGGAAGCCGCCATCGTGGACCTGTTCCTGGAGGAAGGCGTTCGCAGGGTTTCCGCATCCGCCTTCATGCGCCTCACCCCCGATGTTGTCCGTTTCACCGCGCTGGGACTTGAGCGCACCGCAGACGGCAAGATCAAGCGGCACAACCATCTGTTCGCAAAGGTTTCCCGGGCAGAAGTTGCCGAACCCTTCATGGCGCCCGCACCAGGGAGAATGCTCCGCGAACTGGTCGAGGCCGGAATGATATCCGGGCTCCAGGCCGAATTGGCGGCGAAGGTTCCGGTCGCTGCCGAGATTACCGCAGAATCGGATTCCGGGGGCCACACCGATAACCGGCCTGCCTTTGTCCTTTTCAGCTCGCTCAGCGCTGCGCGCACCCGAGTTTGCGCGCTGCACGGTTTTGACGAAAGCACGATCCGGATTGGCCTTGCAGGCGGCATCGCAACGCCAGCGGCAGCTGCGGCAGCGTTCCAGATGGGTGCGGCGTATGTACTGACGGGATCAGTCAACCAGAGCGCCGTGGAGTCGGGTATGTCGGAAGCCGGCCGCAAGCTGCTGGCCAAAGCGGGACCTGCAGACGTCGCCATGGCGCCTGCTGCCGACATGTTCGAACAGGGCGTGGAAGTTCAGGTTTTGAAGCGCGGAACCCTGTTTGCGATGCGCGGCAGGAAACTCCATGGCTTCTATCGCGGCGGCGCCAGCTACGAGACCCTGTCTGCACCGGACCGTAAATGGATTGATGACGTGCTGGGAGAGCCGTTCGACGCGGCCTGGGCTGCCACGCTGGCCTATATCCGGAAGGTCAATCCGGCTGAAGCGAAGAAGGCCGATACCGACGGTAACAAGCGCCTCGCACTTGTCGCCCGGCGGTATCTATTTCAGGGCGCTCAATGGGCCCGCGAAGGTACGCCGGGACGAGAGGCCGACTATCAGATCTGGTGCGGTCCCGCGATGGGCGCTTTCAACGAATGGGTTGCCGGAACGCCGCTTGAACCGGTCGAAGCACGTACCGTACGCCAGATCGCCCTGAACCTGCTCGAAGGGGCTGCGCGCATCGCCCGCGCCGGCCAACTCAGATCCGCAGGTATTGCTGTTCCGCCTCAATTCTTTTCCTATACTCCCCGCCTATTCGAGTAGCCCATGACCGAACGCTCGCCTACCAGATCCAAACGCCTTCCCGACCCGATCGCCGTAGTCGGCATGGGGGCGATCTTCCCGGGCCGCGGCGATACGACCGGATTCTGGCGCGACATCTTCGAGGCACGCGATCTTATCAGCGATACGCCGGAAACTCATTGGCTTATCGACGATTATTATGACGCCAATCCGCTGACAAAGGACAAAACCTATGGCCGGCGCGGCGGCTTCCTGTCTCCCGTCGCATTCGATCCACTAGCCTTTGGCATCCCGCCAGCGCAGCTGCAGACGACTGATTCCGCGCAGCTACTGGCGCTGGTTGCTGCGAAAATGACCCTCGACGACGTTGAGCGCGACAGCGGCGGAAAGATCGACCGTTCACGGACGAGCGTGATTCTGGGTGTGGCTTCGGCAACCGAACTGACGGCGCATATGGCAGGCCGTCTTCAACGCCCTACCTGGGTCAACGGACTGCGCCAGTACGGACTTGCGGAAACGGATGTCCAGGCAATCGCGACGCGGATCGAAAGCCATTATGCCGAATGGAAAGAAAGCACCTTCCCGGGCCTCCTTGGTAACGTGGTTGCCGGCCGCATCGCCAACCGTCTTGACCTGGGCGGCAGCAACTATGTGACCGACGCGGCTTGCGCATCCAGCCTCTCCGCCTTGCAGATCGCCATGCATGAACTGCGCGCGGGCGATTCCGACATGGTGCTTACCGGCGGTGTTGACGCGCTGAACGACATCTTGATGTTCATGTGCTTTTCAAAGACGCCGGCCTTGTCGCCAACCGGCGACTGCCGTCCCTTCTCGAACATTTCAGACGGTACAATGCTTGGCGAGGGGATCGGCATGATTGCCCTCCGGCGGCTTGATGATGCCGAACGCGACGGCAACCAGATACACGCCGTCATCCGCGGTATCGGCGGTGGCTCGGATGGAAAGGGCACGGCAATTTACACCCCGCTGCCATCCGGCCAGGCCCGGGCGCTGCGCCGCGCCTATGAACAGGCAGGATACGGACCTGAAACGGTCGATCTGGTCGAAGCACACGGTACCGGGACCAAGGCTGGCGACCGCGCTGAGATAGAAGGCCTGCACATAGTCTTTGGTGAGGCGGACACCGGCGACGGCCCCTGGTGCGCAGTCGGTTCAGTGAAATCCCAGATTGGGCATACGAAAGCGGCGGCTGGCGCCGCAAGCCTTCTCAAGGCGGTCGAATCCCTTCGCCGCAAGGTCCTGCCGCCGACGATCAAGATTGAAGAGCCCGCCGAGGCGATCCGGGACAGTGCCTGCTTCTATGTCAATACCGAAGCGCGGCCATGGATCACGGCAGACACCCGGCCACGCCGCGCGTCAGTGAGTTCATTCGGTTTCGGCGGATCAAACTTTCACGTGACGCTGGAAGAATACACAGGCCCGAAGGCCGCCAAACCGGCCCGTGTCCATCCAGCTGAACTTTTCCTGTTCAGCGGACATGACGCGCAGGGTTTGTCTGAGGCGTTGTCGCATACTGCCGATGCTCCGCCAGCAGAGGATGCGTTTGCATGGCACGCTGGCGCGTCCCACGCTGCGTTCAGCGCCAATGCGCCCGCACGCGCGGCCATCGTTGCTGCGGGCCCCGAAGACCTTCGGGCCAAAGCCGCAAAGCTTGCCGCGCAGCTGGCCGACGGCACGTTTGGAAAGGCCCCCTTGCCGCAAGGCTGCTCAGGGTCATTGACGGCGCCCGACGCCGGCAAGATCGCATTTCTTTTCTCCGGTCAGGGGAGCCAATACCCGGGGATGGGCTCGGATCTGGCAATCGCCTTTCCGGCTGCGCGCGCGGTCTGGGACTTCGCGGCAAGCCACCCGGTGACCGGGCCGCTGAAGCTGCACAAACTGTCATTTCCGCCCGCGGCATTCGATCAGGTGGAGTTTGGCAACCAACAACAGCGACTGACCCAGATGCAGCACGCTCAGCCTTCCATCGCGGCCATGTCACTGTCGCATCTCGCTTTGCTCGAGCTTCTCGGCATCGAAGCCGAGATGGCCGGTGGTCACAGCTTCGGCGAGATCATGGCGCTGCACTACGCAGGTGCATTCGACCGCGAGACAGCGCTGACCATCGCCGCCGCGCGCGGACGGGAGATGGCCAATGCCGCGCAGACAACTGAAGGCGCGATGCTTGCAGTGCAGTGTCCTGTCAGTCGCATTGCAGCACTCGTCAAGGACATCGGCAACGGTCTTGTGATTGCCAACGACAATGGCCCGAGCCAGGTCGTTCTTTCCGGCCCGGTCACGGCGGTTCAACAGGCAGAGCAACGCTGCTCCGCCGAAGGCATCAAGGCGCGCCGCTTGCCGGTCGCAACCGCATTCCATTCAGAGATCGTCGAGCCCGCTGTTGCACCATTCCGCACGACGCTCGACAGCTTGAAGCTGAAACGTCCGGGCCTGCCCGTCTTTGCAAACGCAACGGCGCAACCCTACAAGGCCGCCGCCAAGGATCTGGCCAGCGCCATGGCTTCCCAGATTGTATCACCCGTCCTGTTCCGGGAACAGATTGAGGCAATGTACGCGGCGGGTGTGCGCCTCTTCATCGAGATTGGTCCGGGAAACGTTGTCGCCGGGCTTGTCTCTGACACGCTGGGAACACGCGATCACACCGTCCTCTCACTGGACAACAAGCGAACCAACGGCGTTTCGCAATTCCTCAGCAGCATCGGCGCGCTTGCTGTCGCCGGGCTCAAGCTCGACCTGGCCTCACTGTACCAGGCGTCTCCGCCATCCTTGCCGAAGCCTTCGCCGTCAAAGCACGCTGTTTTTCTGACGGGGGCGAACCATGATCGTCCGTATCCGCCCAAAGAGGGCGCCGAAGGGCGTGCCAAACCTAACACGGTTGCCCACACGACCGGTTTCACGCCCGCTCAAACTTCAACGCTCTCTCAAAGGACTGAAACTCCCATGCCCGATCAGAATGGCCGGCACGTTGTCGCAGGCACCCAAGCGCCTGTCTCTCAAAACGCGGGGCACGTCGAAATCTCATCAACGGCAGAGCGAATCTGGCAGGAAGTTTCAAACCAGCACCAGAACTACCTCGCCGCCATTGCGGAAGGTCACAAGGCGTACCTGAACGCCGCCGCAGTTCTGCTCGGCCAGGCGGGAAGCATTCATTCCGAACCTCAGCTTCTTTCCGCCCCCGGCAGCGCGGCGCCTCGACCGGCGGCTTCGCCCGTATCTGCGCCTGCTTCTACGCCGGCACCAGGGCCCGCACCTGCGGAGGCTATCAAGCCGAAAGCCAATGGCTCCGGCGGCGGGCATTCATTTGCCGCCGACGCGCCCAAAGGGCCGGCCGCGCCGGTGCCTGTGAAGGCTGAAGCAGCGCCAAGGCCCGTCGCCGCCTCATCCGCCCCGATGGACTCTGCTGCGATCGTACGCAGCATTGTTTCCGAGAAAACCGGCTATCCGCCTGACATGCTCGATGCCGACATGGACCTCGAAGGCGAGCTCGGCGTCGATTCAATCAAGCAGGTCGAGATCCTGTCGTCGCTGCGTGACCGGCTTCCGCACCTGCCAGAAATCGAGCCTGAGCGCCTGGTCGAGCTGCGTACGATTGGAGCCATTGCGGCGATGATTGATGCAGCCAATCCGGGAGGTATCTCCGCTTCCGCTCCGGCACCGGCTACGCCTCAGCAGGCCAGATCCAACAGCGCGCCCGCTGCGTCGACGCTATTGGTCTCCCCTGATGTCATCCGCGCCCTCATCGCCGAAAAAACCGGCTATCCGCCTGACATGCTTGAAGATGACATGGACCTCGAAGGCGAGCTCGGCGTCGATTCGATCAAGCAGGTCGAAATCCTTTCGTCGCTGCGCGACAAGTATCCGTCGCTTCCGGAAGTCGATCCGGAGCACCTTGCCGACTTGCGGACGATCCGGAAGATCGCAGATTTTTTCGCCTGAGGGATGGCGGGGAGGCGCGGGCTTCCCATCATCCCCACCTGCCCCGGGCTGACGTTGCACCCTACCGGTGCGACGTGCGTCCCGTCGTCTGGAGCAAATCAGGAGAGGCGCCCGGTTTCAGTTTGCTCCCCGGCGCCAGTATCGAGGTGACTGACGCTGAACCGGACTTTGCCGCGGCCATTGTTGGCGCCGTCTCTGCGCTTGGATACCAGGCGCGGCGTGTCCGGAAGCCCTCTGGTACGGCCGCTGCCGTCATCGTGACCGAAGGCCTCACCTCGCAGGAACACGACATCCGCCATTGGAACGCACTTCAGGTGTCGAAGGACGCCCGCTGCGACCAAGGCGTGATCATCCTGCTTCAGCGTCCTGTGCCCTATTCGGGCCTTGATGGATTGAGCCGGACATTGCGCAAGGAATGGCCAGCCACGAAAACATTTGCCTGGACCCTTGAGAGCATGGCGGCGACACATGTTGCGCAAGGCCTGCGCCATGGATGTGCGGACGGAGAGATTTCGGCCTCCGGCGCCCTGTACGCCGCCGCGCCCGGAGCAGCCCTGTCACCGCCCCCCAATGCGTCAACTATGGAACCTGGAGTTTGGCTGGTAACGGGCGGCGCGCGCGGTGTCACGGCCGCCTGCGCCATTGAACTTGCAAGAACGGCAGGGGGCACGATCCTGCTTGCCGGCCGTTCTGCGGAAACGCCCTGGCCCGCAGACTTGCCGCCGGCGAATGGCCTCAAATTGCTTCGCGGCCTGCTCGTGGAGCGCAGCCGCAGCAAGGGCGAACGCGCCACCCCCGCTGAAATTGACCGCACCGCGCGCGGTCTTCTTGCCGGCGCCGAAATAAGGGAAACGCTGGTGGCCCTTCGCAGGGCCGGCGCCGAGGCAGCTTATATCGCCCTTGATGCAGGAGACGGCGTTGCGGTAACCCGTGCGCTCGAAGACGCTCAGCAGACGTTTGGGCCAATCTCTGGCTGGATCCACGGCGCGGGCGTTCTCGCCGACAGACTGGCCACCGACAAGACAGAAGCCGAGCTCCGGCGGGTGTTCTCTCCCAAGGTCGGCGGGCTGACGAACATTCTTGCGGCGATCAAACCGCGCCAGCTTCGCCACATCGCATTTTTCTCGTCGGCGGCAGCATTTTTTGGCAACAAGGGCCAGTCCGACTACGCGATGGCGAATGCGTTGCTGGCGAGCGCAGGCCGCTCTCTGGCACAGGCAGTACCGGGTATTCGCGTCAAGGTTTTCCATTGGGGACCTTGGGCAGGCGGCATGGTCGACGGTGCACTCGCAAGCCATTTCGAAGCGCAAGGCATCCCGCTTATCCCGGTCGATGAAGGCGCACGCATCTTTGTCTGCGAGCTTTTGGGGGGCGACCCGGATCAGGTCGAACTCGTCGTCGGCGAAGCCTGGGCAACATCATGATTACGTTCGATCCAATCGCCATCGTTTCGGAAGCGTGCGTCCTTCCCGGCGCTGCCTCGCCGGCCGACCTCTGGCACGCGGTACGTACCCGGAAGGTGCTGACCCGGCCCGTCACTGCGCTTGAGCTGGGTCTAGGCAAGTTTACAGATCCCGCGCGCCGCTATGTCTCGGGCAGGATCGACCAGGTCCCCGTGGACCATGACGGCCTGAAACGGCTGAACGGCATTGCCACTGCAGCCTTGGATCCTGTCCACCGCTGGCCCCTGCAGGCCGCCTGGGAGGCCTGGTCTTCGGTCTCCGGCGCCGGCAAGACCAACCCGGCGCGACGCGGTGTGTTCCTTGCAAACCTTTGCTACCCGAGCCGGGCGAAGGTCGATCATGCCGAAGATGTCTGGCGCCACGGCCAAACGAACCGTCCGCTCACGGATGCATTCAACTCCGGCATGCCCGCGCGCCTGATCGCCCGGATGATCGGTGCCGAAGGCCCTGCATTCGCCCTGGACGCGGCCTGTGCCTCATCTCTTTATGCGCTCGAGATCGCATGCCGGAAACTCGCATCTCACCAGATCGACATTGCACTTGTCGGCGCCGTCAATGCCGCCGACAATCTGATCCTGCAAATCGGGTTCGGCGCTCTGAAGGCGCTGAGTCCAACCGGTCGCTCCCGCCCATTTATTCAGGGGGCGGATGGATTGGTGCCCTCCGAAGGCGCCGCCGCTGTCGTGCTGAAACGTCTTTCAGACGTCCTGAAGACAGATAATGTTCGCGGCGTGATCCGCGGCATCGGCCTCTCCAACGACGGGAAACGGAAGGGCTTCCTTGCGCCCGACTCAGATGGTCAGATTGAAGCCATGCGCCGCGCTTATGCCATGTCCGGCATTGATCCGGTTTCAATCGGCTATCTTGAATGCCATGCCACGGGCACCCCGATCGGAGACAGTGTCGAGGTCCAGTCGGCTATCGCAGTTTTCGGCGCGCAGCGGCCGCTTGCCATCGGTTCGCTCAAGGCCAACACTGGACATCTGATCACCGTAGCGGGTCTCGCAAGTCTCCTGAAGCTGACGGCATCGATGGAAGCAGAGACACTTGCGCCAACGCCTCTGGACGGCGACCTGATCAAGCCGCTTGCCAACACCGGCCTTTCCCCTGTGTCTGAAGCACGCCCGTGGTTGCGCGAAGGCACGACTCCGAGAAGAGCCTCAATCAGCAATTTCGGATTTGGTGGCAACAACTCTCACCTCATCCTGGAGGCGCTTGAGCGCACACGTGGCTATGTCAATGGTCACGTGCCGACGCTTTCTGATGATCAAGACGCTGTCGTGGTCGTCGGAATCGGCATTTCTGCAGGACCGGACAGGGGCGAAAGGAGTGTCATCAGACGACTGATGAACTCGCCTGCCGCACCCGTCCGCAAGGCAGACCTCGTGGGTGCAGATCCGGTCAAGGCCCGGATTCCTCCTTCGGTTCTTCTTCGTGCCGAGTCTCAGCACCTGGCGATCCTTGATGTGTCGCAGATGGCGCTCGAAGGTGTCACCAGACCTTCCTCCGAGAAGTGCGGTGTGTTTGCCGGGATACGCTGCGCTGACGACTCGGCTCGTTGGCCGGTAAGGGAGCGCATGAAGACCGCGTTCGAAGCGGCTGGACGAAAAGACGTCGAAGCAGCGCTGAACGCCATAGCCCTGCCGCTCGACGCTGCCGACGTGCTGGGCGCGATGGCCAACATGGCGGCTAACAGAATAACATCGAGCGAAGACTTCCGTGGCCAGGGCTTTGCAATTGCCGCAGAAGAGAGTTCCGGTCTCGCTGCGCTGGATGTAGCTGTCGCAGCGTTGGCTGCCCGCACGCTTGATCTCGCAATCGTCACCGGTGCAGGCTTTGCAGGTGCAGGCGATTCCGGGATCGGCGCGGCAGACGGGGCGGTAGCCCTCGTCCTGAAGCGCAAGGCGGATGCTGAAGCGGCGGGAGACCATATCTTCGGGACCGTGGACTCGGTCCAGTGGTCACAGGCACCCCCCGCGGCCCCGAACGAAGCGTTGCGAAAAATCTATGGCGAAACGGGCGTGATCGAGGGCCTTTTCGAACTCGCTGTGTCACTCAGACTCGCTTCGCGGGCGCACGCACTTTTGCAAGGAGGAGCTGTGGTTTTATTGGCAGCGGAAAAAGCGCCCGTTCTTGTTTCTGCCGGCAACGAACTGACCGCGCAAACAGTAACAGTG
>Ga0163154_10008182_pt1 | contig 12270 bp, 13 predicted proteins | sample OliLakLV19MP9P1_FD_148649 | JGI IMG/M metagenome (GOLD analysis project Ga0163154, IMG submission 148649) | Freshwater microbial mat bacterial communities from Lake Vanda, McMurdo Dry Valleys, Antarctica - Oligotrophic Lake LV.19.MP9.P1 | ecosystem: Environmental > Aquatic > Freshwater > Lake >... | reverse complement strand
TAGCATAATCATGTGGACTTTCCACGCCTTTGAGATGCGGGGCGCGTCCCATCAAAGCGATTTCTAGCACCGTAAACGGGAACGACAGCACCGAACTTTGCGGCAGTACACCGCGCATCCGGGCGCGTTCAATCGGTTTCCAGTGCGCCAACGGCTTGCCGTTCATCCATACCTCGCCATGTGCAGCCTGAATATCGCCGCACAGTGCCTTGAGTAGCGAGGATTTCCCCGCGCCATTCGCGCCGACCACCGCTACCACTTCGCCCGGTTCGATTTTGAGCGAAACTGAATCGACCACAACCGTTTTGCCCAACGTGACTGTCAGATTACGTGCTTCCAGCGTCATAACAACGTCCCTCGATTGCGATCACGCAGCAGTAGCCACAAGAAAAATGGCCCACCGATCAGCGCCGTGATAATGCCGAGCGGGACTTCAATCGGCGGCATCATCGTCCGAGCGAGTAAATCCGTGCCGACCAACAGCGCCGCGCCTGCTAAGGCCGATCCCGGCAGTACGTAGCGGTGATCGGGGCCGACGGTCAGGCGCAATAAATGCGGCACGACCAACGCCACAAAACCGATCACACCCGCCGCTGCCACACCCGTCCCCACCGCCAGCGCCACGAGGACGATGATGATCTGCTTGATGCGCTCGACACTCACGCCGAGATGCCCCGCTTCCGCCTCGCCCAAAAGCAGAATATTCAGCGGACGTGCCAAAAACGGCAGCGCTGCCAACAGAATTAACGTCACAGGCAGCATCACAAGCACAGAATCCCAATTGGCGCGGGTCAGGCTGCCGAGGCTCCAAAAGGCGAAATCCTGCACCCCTGCCACGCCCCCCGCCAAAAAGACCAGCAAGCCCACGCCTGCACCCGCCAGCGCATTAATCGCCACACCCGCCAGCAGCATCGTGACGACATTCGTCAATCCGGCAGTAGTCGCTAGGCGATAAATCAGCAGCATGGTTAGTATCGCGCCTCCGAAGGCCGCTACCGTTTCAATCACGGGATGATCGAGACCGCTCACAACCCGACTTAAGCCCATCATCAGCGTTACGCCGAGCGCCGCGCCGCTGGAAATGCCGATCAAGCTGGGATCAGCCAGCGGATTACGGAAAAGCCCTTGAACTGCTGCGCCAGACGAGGCCAGTGCCGCGCCGACCAATAATCCAAGCACGACACGCGGCAGGCGTATCACCAGCAGAATATTTTCCTGACTGGTTGAATAGGGGACTGCCGTATGAATGCCGATTTTGTTCAGCAGAATGGCGATAATCTGGTCAGGATTCAGCCGCACCGCGCCGAGTCCCGCGCCGAGCAGCGTCATCACGATGACCAGCACACTTAAAAAAATTAGCACAGCCGCGCCGCGCCGCTGACGAAAGGTTTGGGTCATTTTAGGATGTTTATCCGGGCAGTTGTAGTGAGTAAGATCAAATTGAATGCTTAAAAATGCACCTTACCCCCCGAATATTTCATCAAAGAGAAGCCTTGCTCCCCTCGCCAGATTGGGAGGAGGGTGGGGGCTTTTAAGGGTAGGTTTTTGAAGGATAAGGCCACACTAGGACAAAAAGAGACCCATCCTAACGAACTTAGTGAGAAAATGTTTTATCCAGAAGAATTAGACTATTGGATAGAAGAAGTGTCAACGGGGTTTTGTCAGTTGAGCAAAACGCAGGCACAGGTGTTGGGGCTGTATAGCTATGAGATGGCGATGACCTTTCACAGTGGTCAGACCATCGTTAGCACATTTTAGCCTTACCCCCCCTCAGCCATGCAATCGAGAAGGGGAGAAGAACGGATCACAATGGTTCTTTAAGTCCCTTCTCTACGATGTGGGGAGGGAATTTAGGGGTGGGATAGAATGAAAACACTATCCGAAACTCAGGTTATTTAACTTTTTGCTAAACGCTGACGACTAAAAGCTGACCGCATAATGGCTATTTCCCCTGCCAATCGGGTTTTTGCTTGGTGAGGGCGGCTTGCATCCCCGCTTCGAGGTCGTGCGTCCGCATGAGAACACTTTGCGCCCAGGCTTCAAGTTGCAACCCACGATCAATATCGCTGAGTCCGTCGATCACTTTTTTGGCATAACTTACCGCCAGCGGCGCGGCTTGCGCGATCTCATCCGCCAGCGCATACCCCCGCGCAAGTAAATCGTCTTCCGCCACCACATGATTTATAATGCCCCAACGCTCGGCAAAAGCTGCATCAAACTCACGTCCGGTCATGATGAGTTCTTTCGCCCGCGCCGCACCAACCAAGCGCGTGAGGCGTGTCGTCCCGCCGACATCGGGGATCATCCCCAAACGAGATTCCGGCAGTCCCAAGCGCGTCCCTTCGGCAGCGATGCGGATGTCACACGCCAGCGCTAATTCCAGCCCTAAGCCGAAGCAAACTTTATGCAGTAGCGCGATCACCGGAAAGCTGCACCGCTCAAATTTGTTCACAATCGCCTGAAACGCCTGCGTGAGTGGGAATAAATTCTCGCGCCATCCTTCGCCAAACTGCTCACTATTTTGCATAAAACTGGTCACATCCACGCCAGCAGAAAAGCACACGCCTTCGCCGCGTAAAATCACAACACGGATGCCGCGCATTTTTTCGACTTCATCCACTGCCGCGCCAAGCCCTTCCATCATCGTCCAGTTAATGGCGTTGCGCTTCTCCGGGCGGTTCAGGATGATTTCGGCGATATGGTCATGCTGCTCAATACGAATAAGTTCGGTTAATACAAGGTCGGTCATTTTTAATCCTTACTTTTTAGTCAATACCATCGCCAATTATGCGGCAAAATCGTCAGGGTGAGACGTTCGGATGCCCCCAAAACGGGATAATCGTCGCCAAATACGAGAAATTAAATACAGTTCGGGGGTTTGGTAGTCTCCCTTGACAGTATTCGTAAAATAATACTCAAAAACGACGAGTGAGACAAATGAGCGAATTAGCAGCGGTTGAGGACTTTTGTCCGAATGCTGAGTGTGAAGATTACGGGAAGATTGAAGCAAAAACCATCATTCGCTATGGTAAAACGAGAGAAGGTCGTCAACGCTTGCAGTGTAAGACGTGTAAACAGACTTTCAATGAGCGCAAAGGCACGATGCTGTACAATCGCAAAACGGATGAAAAGGATATTTTAGAATGCCTGGTATTGTTGGCGGAAGGCACTCGTATCAGCAGCATTAGCCGTTGGCTACAACGATCTCCTGCGATGGCGGCGGGCATTACTGACCATCTCTGGTCAATTCGTGACGTACTCATGACTGTTTCTGTCCCTGCCAACTGTGTTTAGGGAGACTGCCAAAAACTGCTTATAGGAAAAAGCAAAAGCATGGTATATTAATTAAGCTGTGATGATCTATACCCTAATGCTTCTAATCTCTACGGTCACACTTATAGAACAAATTTAGACTAACAGGGTTCGCCGTGTCGTATATCCTTATCGTTGAAGATGATCCCCATATTCGCCGCTTTATCCGCGTGAACTTGACAGCACGCGGCTTTAAAGTGATCGAAGTTGATAACGGGGAAGATGCGCTCAATTATATTTATGATGATCTCCCGGTGCTGGTCTTGTTGGATATTAAGCTGCCGGGTATGAGTGGGCTGGATTTATTAGGCATGATTTCGCAGGATGAGCGTTATAAGTCGCTGCCTGTCGTACTGATTTCGGCTTGGGTTAAAGAACAAGCACATGACATCCGCTTAACTTACCCGCAAATCGCGGCGATGATTCCCAAACCGTTAAGCGTTGACGACCTCTTAACTACCGTGCGGCGCATTATGGGCGACTAGCCACATTCTTAATTGGCTTAAGCAGCGTTTTATCAAATTGGGCGATTTCGTCCTCGCGCATGTTTTCTAATGCTGCGCGGACGCGGTAAGACTCTTCCCGAAGCTGCTGAACATCAATCCCCTGGCATTCATCCGGCAAAATCGTCAACCACTGTACACTCCGCAGCAGCATCTTACGCGCCCCCCGCGCATTCCCGCGCTGGATTTGATAATAGGCCACGCCGACCTGTAAAATCGCCCGGTAAAGATCGCGTACTGGGCTTTCCGTCTGCACCCACAGCGCTTCAAACAGATCATGCTGTTTATAAAATTCACCAGCGTTGAACATCTCGACTCCCTGCTGGGCTAAATCCGGCAGCAGCTCGCGGCAGTCACACGCCAACTGTTCAGCGCGGGCGGGGTCGATTACGCGGGCATAATCCGCCGCCAGTTTGATGGCATCTTTCAGGAGTTCGACGGGTAAAAGTGCCAAATCCGCCCCGGCGATGAGGGCGGCGGCGCGTGTTTCCGCAGAGTCGGACACCAAAAATATCGGAATCCGGCGGGTGGCAGGACTTGCTTTGGGCGTAGTCGTCCAAAACTGCCACCCGTCTTGGTCGCCGTCCACAATAATCAAGGCGGCATGATCGTCGGTTAAGCGCGTGATATATTCGGCATGATCTGTATACATGGCAACTGGATAACCAGCGCCGAGTTGTTCAGTAAACGCCTCCGCCCAAGCATGGGGAGAGGTGAAGTTAGCCAGAATAATTAAGGGCAAGGTCGTCATAAAGCTAGGCTTTCTTTTAAGTAGACGGCGCACTATAGAGAAATGGCAGGTACGAACAGGGCAATCGCATCAAAACGAGATTTAGGGTCATGACAGATTTGAAGCGTTCGTTGGGACGCGATAATGCACTTTAACTTTTAAATAACCTGAGTTTCGGATAGTGTTTTCATTCTATCCCCACCCCTAAATCCCCTCTCTACGAAGTGGGGAGGGGACTTAAAGAACCATTGTGAACCGTTTTTCTCCCCTTCGCCATGCAATGGAGAAAGGGTGGGGGGATGAGGACATCATAAAAAAACGCTCCTTAAGTGAAATTTTTATAGCGATGACCACCAAATCTAAATATAACATAAGGAGGAATAAAGTAGCGAGATTTCCCCGACCTATACATCAGTGGCGGCCTTACGTGCCGTCGTCAGGCTAAGGGCAATTGAGGCTTAGTTTTCGCGGCGGGCGATGGTGATGGCGGCGACAAACGCCACGCCTATTCCGGCCATCATCGGGACAATCCAGCCGCGATCACTCCCGATAGCGGGCAGCGCCGACGGCTCATTGACAATATCCAGCCGCATGACGGTAAATTCGGCGGCGATTTCGGTCAGGGTGTTTAAATTGATCGTCTGGGCGGTACTCATCTTTGATAGCAGGCGGTCATAAAAAATGGGCGCGGTGCGGCGGAACATATTGAGCGCCCGCAGCGCTTCGGCGGGATCAGTCACAGGATGAGCGCGTAAGGTATAAATTTGGCGACCATGCCGCGCTGTCGTTTGCGGATGTGCCAATAAGTTTTGATACCAATCGGGGCGTGTTCCCCATGCCGAGACAACATATAATTTGCTGCCGTGCCGCCGATATTCCAGCGGGGCATAACGCAGCAAGCCGCTTTTGCGCCCGCGTGTCGTCAGCACGAGGACTTGCCCGACTCCCGCCAGATCAATCAATCCCAAGCGATAAGACCAAATCGGAAGCCGCACCATCCACCGCACAAGTCCTGTCGGATAGGGCATAATGGCGCGAGCAGGTTTTTCCTGTGCCATGCAGATCACTTTCTTCAAGCTATCCATCAATTTTTTAGACGTTAGGCAAGATTTTCTATAAGGATGACTCGGCGAGTCACCCGTACAAATCATCCGACGGCATAAATCCTACTTGTTATTACGGAAATCGAACCATTATGGTTCCATTATAGCGGAACTTGCGTGAGGCAAATCTGAAAAATAGGTTTGAATCTGTGGGGGGATTAATCCGACTTGAAGCGTGTCCCTAATGCCGCCGGGGGATCGCTGCGAAGCAAATTGCGCGTGGAACGCTGCATCCGGCGCGGCAGCAGCTTGACTAAGCGCTCGATTCCGCCGCTGCTGACGGCAAGCAGAGTCAAAATCATCAGCATCCAGGGCATCATATTCAGCAGCACGGGCGAAACATCAATATTTGGATTGCCCTGAATTACATTGGATAGCGCTCGCAGCGCGGCGAATAAATACGCGCCGAATACTACGCGGAAGGGATGCCAGCCGCCGAAAATCACAATCGCCAGCGCAATCCAGCCATCGCCGAGCATCACAGGCGGTGTTTGCCAGCCGGGTTTGATTCCGAGCGAGTAAGCCGCCCCTGCTAATCCGACCAATGACCCGCCGATCATCGTATAGATATAGCGCAAACGATTCACATCCACGCCGCGCGCAAAGGCCGCTTCCGGGCGTTCTCCGACGGCACGTTGCGCGAGTCCGGCGCGGGTATAAAACATCCAGAACCACGTTCCGATAATGAGCAAAAAGCTGAAATACACGAGCGCATCATGCGTAAATAGGATTTTGCCGACGACGGGAATTTCGCTCAACACGGGCAGAGGCCAATAAGGAATAGTTGGGCCAGGTTTGCGTGTGTATTCCTGCCCCAAAAACTGCGCCAAATCCGCACACAGCAGCGTTAGGATAAAGCCCACCGCCACCTGGTCGCAGCGCAGCGCAATTCCGCCGATGGCGACAATCAAGGCGATCAACGCGCCGACCAGCATCGCCGCCGCAATCCCGACCTCGACGCTGCCGCTGACATAAGCCGCCACGAATCCGGTCATGGCGGAAAGCACGAGGCTGCCATCCAGCGAAAGATTGGTCACGCCAACGCGCTCGGTAATCGTTTCGCCGATGCTGGCGATCACAAGCGGCGTAGCGTTGGCGATAATGCTGCTCAGGATGTTGAGCGTTTGGTCATTCATGAACAGTAGCCTCTTTGGATGTGTCACTGGTAGGGGCGACTCGGCGAGTCACCCCTACAGAATGATCATTTTCTATATTAACAGGGGTTTTGGTGTCTTTATACGATTTTTCTTGCAAGCGCTCGCGTAGACCGTTAGATAATACCACCAGCAGCACCGCCAGCCCTTGCAGCACCCCCGCCAGCGATTGATCTAATCCCATCGACAGGCGCAACCGCGTACTACCCACAAACACGACAGAAAAAATAAACGCGACCAGCGGGACAAGTAGCACTCGCATCGACACCAGCAGCACGACCAGCAGCCCCAAAAAGCCGATTCCGCCCGAACTGAGCGGGCGCAAATTATCAAAAGTGAATAGGACGCGATACGCTCCGGCGATTCCGGCTAACGCGCCGCAGACGGCAAAGGCGCTGAGTGCGCTGCGTTCCGTCGGCACACCGAGCAGCAGCGCAGAACGGGGATTCTTGCCGGTTGCTTTCAACTGTAAACCCCAACGTGTGCCGCGCAAGGCCAACATCACTGCAAAAAAAGCCACCACAATAATGATGAGCGCCAACAAACTGACGGCGAAATCCGGCGAAAATTCCGGCAAAAGCGCGGCAGTAGGGAAAGGTTCGGTGCCTTGTGCGCTGCCGCCGATTTCCGGCTGCCAGGGGCCGGAGATGAGGTAAATGGTAAAGACATTCGCCAGCGCATTAAACGCCACGCCGCCGAAAATCTCATGGACACCGAGCCGTATTTTGAGCGTTCCCACAACCACCGACCACAACGCCCCGCCCAACATCGCCAGCACAATCTCAAACCCGATCAGCAGCGGCGACGGTAAATCCACGAACTGCGCCGCCCAACTAGCGAACAACGCGCCCATCACCATCTGCCCCTCGACCCCGATATTCCACAATCCCGCCGTGAACGTGACGATCAATCCGAGGCTGCACAGCACCAGCGGAATCGCAAAATTGATGACTCCCGCGAAGGCGTTGGTGTTGCGAAATGCGCCCTCCCAAACATTCTGGACGACTTCAAGCGGGTTTTGATTGATGGCGAGGATGAGCAGCGCCGTAATCACCAACGAGGCGATAATCGGCAGAAGGAGTAAACCAAATTGTGCGGCGAGACGATTTCTTTGCATATCAGGTCGCTTTTAGCCATGAACTTTGGGTGATGACGGATGAAGGTGCATATACTTTGACGCAAAGGCGCGAAGAACGCAACGTTTCGCTAGGATTTCCTGTTCACTTAAGGGTCAATTTGTGTTTAGATTTAGGAAATAAATGTAATTAGGAGATGACTGTGCAACCATTGACATTATCTGACTTAAAAGCGAGCGCTCAAATATTCGCTCACAGCCTCAGCAATACACCCATTCCAGCGCTTTTTGGTGTGACAGACGGTAAGGCAGTAGGAACCTACGTTGAACAAGAATTCAATCTTTATCTGCATGATCTTTACAGCTATCAACGAGGAAGTGCGGCACTTGGCATTGATTTTCCTGAACTCAATGTTGATCTTAAAGTGACATCTATAAAACAACCCCAATCGTCATCACCCTTTCGATCAGCCAGTCAGAAAGTTTATGGATTAGGCTATCATCTGCTTCTTTTTGTGTACGATAAGACAGATGATTCACAAAACCAAGCTGCTTATTTGCGTGTAAGGCATGTCGTGTTTGTTGAACAAGATTATACGGCTGATTATCAAACAACAGTTGGTATCCTCAACATATTAAGCCGTAATGCCAATGAAGACGATATAATGGCTTTTCTTGAAGAACGTAATTTACCACTGGATGATATTGGCAGAAGTGATCTAGCACGACGGATATTAACATCACCGCCAAAGTTAGGTTATTTAACTGTCTCGAATGCGCTACAATGGCGGTTACAATATAGCAGAGTTATTTCTTTAGCGGATATAGGCAATACAATGGGCGTAGAAAATTTGTTTAGATCAGATGATGACAATACAAAATAAAATTTTAGGCGATTTTCAAACACCGCTTGCTCTTGCTAAACAGGTGATTACGACGCTTGAAGCAGCAGGTTATCGTTGGGAACGTATACTAGAACCCACTTGCGGTACAGGCGCTTTTATTCAGGCCGCAATTCAGGCACAGCAATCTCCCTCAGAAATCATCGGTATTGAGATTCAAGCGGTGTATACGGTTCAAGCAGAAACGATCTCTGCCCCCCAAACGAACATTCAAATTTTGCACAAAGATATTTTTACGCTGGATTTAAAGCGTGATTTAGTTTGGCAGACTCAAGGAAAACTGCTCATCACCGGTAATCTACCCTGGGTAACTAACGCCGAACAGGGCGCTTTAGGTGGCTCAAACCTCCCCACCAAATCAAACTTCAAAGGTTACAAAGGGCTGGATGCGTTAACGGGCAAATCAAATTTTGACATCGCAGAGTTCATTTGGATTAAACTGTTTCATGAGTTTAAAGATGAGCCTGTCACTCTTGCTTTGCTCTGTAAAACCTCCACAGCACGAAGTGTTTTAAGCTATGCCCACAAAGCTCGCTTGTCTATTTCGGATGCACGACTTTACTCCATCAATTCACAAAAATGGTTTAATGCAGCGGTTGATGCCTGTTTATTTGTGCTTGATTTAAACATCACGTCGCCCAATTATGAAGCCCACATTTTTGAATCGCTTGACTCTAAAGCCGTGGCCTCTACGCTACATTTTTCTGGTAATGTGTTGGTCGCTGACAACAATGCTTACACTGATTTGCAATTTATTAATGGGAGGAGTCCCATTGAATGGCGACAAGGGATTAAGCATGATGCCGCTTCAGTTATGGAATTGATTTTTGAAAACAAAGTGTGGAAAAATAAACTTGGGATTGAGGTCAATATTGAAGAAGAATATATCTATCCATTACTAAAAACTGCCGATGTTAAAGAGGGAAAATTAAACTCAATTCAGCGCGGTGTGATTATTCCCCAAAAACAAATCGGCCAAAATACATCCCATCTGCAATTTTCAGCACCTCGATTATGGGATTATCTCAATCAATACACAGCCATCTTTGAGCAGCGCCAATCTTCAATCTACAAGGGCAAGCCTCCATTTTCGATATTTGGGGTTGGCGATTATTCTTTTGCCCCCTATAAAGTTGTTGTTTCCGGTTTTTATAAGTACGCTTACTTTGTGCCTGTATTCGCCATCAATGGAAAACCAGTATTCTGTGATGATACTTGTTATTTGTTACCTTGTGAGTCAGTGATAGAAGCGCTCACGATCACCGCAGCATTAAATCATCCTATCGCACAGCGTTTTATCAAAAGTCTGACCTTTCAGGATGCAAAACGTCCCATTACCAAAGCCCTTCTTAGCCGGATTGATTTAAACGAATTAATCACTTATCTTCCCTTCGATGAATTGTTAGATGGGATAAAAAATCGTAGTAACTCTGTCATGTCCTTGCCCGCCTCAAAAGACGAAATGACGGCTTCGTTAAGTTGGACAAATTATCATACGCCTTTATTACTATGAGGGTGTTATTATTTCAGTCGTTTTTCTTCTTTAACCGTTTGGGTTTATCCTGCGGCGCGGCTAAAAAGTTTTCCGAAGAGACTACTTTTTTTCCCGTTCCAGCTTCGACCACTTTTCTGGCTTCACCAGCAATTTTTCCGCCTTCTTGAGCAGATACACTGCATCCATGAAATCCTTCAGCATCGCTATCACGAGTAAGGTCTGTCGTGACAACTTCCCCCAAACTGGTGAAAACGAGTTCGAGATTGCTCATGTGATCGCGTAAGTTTTGGCGCTTTAGACCTTTGATCTTACCATGCTCGCTTGGTGTAATACCGAAAGTGCCTTTGGAAATAACTGATGTCAAAACAGCGAATTCACGCCCTTCTTTTACATTACGCTCTTTCCATTCGTCAGTGAGTTCTTGCCGCACTATGATGCTCTGGATGCGAAGTTCAATCCATTCCTCAGTACGCCCTTGCCGTCTAAAACCTTTTCTAAAACGCTCCAGCATAAGTTCAGGGTCGTCATTTTCTTCTAGGCGTTCCGCACCTGTCACTGCCAGCCAATCTTTGATTTCATTCGTTTTGGGACCAGGAATTTCTTGGATGATGCGAAGAATAAGTTCTCGATTTCCCGCATCTGTAAAGCGCATCTTGCCATCGGCGGCAGGCATTTTTAACTTCTTAGTGTGGGTAAGAGGTTGGGCATCAATGAGCGCCAGATTATGTTTGAGTTGATGCCAGTAATTTTGTGCAGATTTGTAGTTGCGATCAGTCGCTACAGAAATGACATCAATAATACTGAAATACCATTCATTAGCGTGCCACGCCATGCGTATATTGTCGCCATTTGCTGCACCGCCGGAAGGCAGAATAGATTTATCAGACATCAGGTTCGCTCCTAAACTCGATTAGTTTCATATAACTTATCGCCAAAGTTTAAGTTAGTCAAGTAGGCAAAATAGCTTGAAGTTTGACGCATGAAATTATGAACCTTAAAATAAACGCTAAAGGAGAAACCTTTGTGAAAAGACAGAAACGAAATCCTGCAACGACTAAAACAACCGTAAAGCTCGAACCATTGGTTCATGAATGGCTTGTGCTAATTTCAGAAAAATACAATGTTACACTTTCCGGCGCGATTGCGAAGCTGGTCGAGTCGTGTGAACCAGGCATCATCGAACTACATAGCAAAATTAACGCCGTCAAAAGTGAAGAATTCAAACGCTAAAATCTTTGCGAATCTTGGCGTTCTTCGCGCCTTTGCGTTTAATGACTTAACGATTTAATGATTGGCTTGTGCGAATTCGCCGCCGATGAGATGACCGAGCGCGTCAATTGTCATCTTATCGGGGTCGGATACTTCAACCACCTGCCCGGCATAGAACACGAGAATGCGGTCACTATAAGCGACAAGTTCATCCAATTCCGCCGACGAAAACACAATCGCGGTGCTGCCTTCCCGCCGACCAAGTAGCTGCGCCCATATCCAATAGGCCGAGTCCACATCCAGTCCGCGTGTCGGCTGTTCCAACACCATCACGACGGGCTGCGATGGCATCAGCCCCATTAAGACGCGCTGCTGATTGCCGCCGGAAAGCTGCTGAATTTCGTCAGTCGTCTTGCCGCGCACGTTGTAATGCTGGATTTTCGCGCCTGTGCGTTCCTGCGCGTGTTCCCAATCAATCATCACGCTGGACTTATCCACCAGCGCGAAATGCTCCGTCAGCGTCAGGCCAGCGATCAGCCCTTCTTCCAGCCGACCCGCCGCGCTAAAGGCCACGCCCCCCGCCATAAATTGGCGATAGGCTTTACCCGTCATATTTTGTCCGCCAATCGTAATTTTGCCGCGTGTCGGTTTGATTAACCCTGCCAGCGCCCGTAACAGCAGTTCTTGTCCGCTGCCATCCAACCCCGCGAGGCCGATCACTTCTCCGGCGCGGATATTGAGCGTGAGGTGATTAACCGTCAGGCGTTTATCGCGTAATTCAAGGTCA
>Ga0163154_10008180_pt1 | contig 12273 bp, 9 predicted proteins | sample OliLakLV19MP9P1_FD_148649 | JGI IMG/M metagenome (GOLD analysis project Ga0163154, IMG submission 148649) | Freshwater microbial mat bacterial communities from Lake Vanda, McMurdo Dry Valleys, Antarctica - Oligotrophic Lake LV.19.MP9.P1 | ecosystem: Environmental > Aquatic > Freshwater > Lake >... | reverse complement strand
GCGCGCTCGCGGATCGGTGAACGATCCGAGCGGGATCATTCCCGCCACGCTTGGACTGCGCTCGCAGAGGGAATCTCCGACGCGGCGCCATGGCGCACCCCGCATGGCCTACGTCACCTCATCACGAGCACGCCGTCGAACACCTCGCGCGCGCCGTGCACGCGCTGCGGGCTCAGCATGAACACCGAGACTCCGCGTGCGCAGAGCAGCGCGCGCAGTCCCTCGCCGTACGTGCCCGAGGGCTCCATCAGAGCCTCGACGGGCACTCCGAGGATCGCGGCGGTGTCGAGCACGAGATCGACGAACGCGCGCGTCTCGGTCGGGCTCTCGAAGCGGATCAGCCGCGCCACGCCGCCGTCCTCGCGACCAAAGCCCGCCATCATCTTCGTCTTCGCCACGTCGATCGCTACCACCAGCTTCGTGGCGCCCACCAGCAACCCCGCGAGCATCGCGCTCGTTACCTTCTCGATCAGAACCGCCCGATACGATATCGTCTTGGACATGGGGACGACCTCCTGCGCCCGATTCTCGTCGGAATCCCGAGGCGTTCCCATGCTTCCTACAAACGACTATGCGCCCTAGACCGCGCCCTCCGCAGCGGCGACGACGCGCTTACGCTGATCGCGCAGGAGAGTATTCGGCCCTTCGTACCGAAGGCGGCAAAGCCGAACGAGCGGCAGATGGGCGACATCCACTTCTTCGAGCTGCCGTGGCCACGCGACGTGCTCCAGAGCCTCGGCGAAACACCGGTGCGGCTGCGCGTGACGCTCTCCTATTTCGTCGAGCCGAACCCGGGGCGCCGTGGCTGGAAGAATCGTCATCGCTACGCATCGCACGGCCTGCGCTTCGACGTGAAGGGCCCGACCGAATCGGTCGAGGAGTTTCGCAAGCGGCTGAACCAGCGCGCTCTCGACGAGGACGAAGAGAAGCCGTCGACGGGTGGCGACTCGTCCGAGTGGTACCTCGGCGAGCAGGCTCGCAACCACGGGTCGATCCACTCGGACATCCTGCAGGGCTTCGCGGCCGATCTCGCCGAGCGTGGGGTCATCGGCGTCTACCCCGTGAGCGGCTGGTGGAAGGACCAGCCGAAGCGGGACCGCAGCGCGAAAGGGGCGCGCTACGCGCTGGTCGTCTCCATCGAGACCCCCGGCGTCGAGACAGACATCTGGACGCCGGTCGCCCAGCAAGTCGGGTTGCCAATCACCATCGAGACGTAGGTCCGGCGGGGCGTCGCGTTCGGAGTCGTCCGAGCGCAGCGGGGGCCCGTGGCCGCGCCAGCGACCGGGTCAGGGATTCGCGCATGGCGCCCTGGACAACCGTTGAGCGCAGGTCCGCTTTGGAATAGCATGGTGCCGCTTGGAGCCTGATGCCGCCGCTATCCGTGAGTACCGCCCATGACGGAGCCCTGATGCCCGACGAGGTCCTGACCATCAAGGAGGTCGCCGTGCTGCTCAAGCTTGCTGAGAAGACGGTCTACGCGATGGCCAACGCGGGTGAGATCCCGGCCTTCAAGATTCGCGGGCAGTGGCGGCTGCGACGAGTCGATCTCGACCAGTGGCTGTCGACGCAGGCGAAGGCGGCCACGACCGCGCCGCAGAAGCGAGATCGTCGCCGAGCACGGAGGACACGTCCATGACCAAGCTGACACTCAGCCAGCTCTCGAGCCTTCTCTTCCGCGCCTGCGACGACCTGCGCGGCAACATGGATGCCTCGGAGTACAAGGAATACATCTTCGGCATGCTCTTCCTGAAGAGGCTCTCTGACCTCTTTGACCAGGAGCGTGAGCAGCTCGGCAAAGATCTGAAGGCGAAGGGCATGGCCGCTGGAGCGATCGCCAAGCAGATCGAGAACCCCGACAAGTACACCTTCTTCGTCCCCGAGGAAGCGCGCTGGTCCAAGATCCGCCATCTCAAGACGAACGTCGGCTCCGCGCTCAACAAGGCGCTCGAGGCCCTCGAAGACGCCAACGTCGACGCGCTGCAGGACGTGCTCAAGCACATCAACTTCAACCGCAAGATCGGCCAGCGCACGCTCGACGACGACACCCTGGCGAACTTCGTCCAGAACTTCGAGAAGATCCCGCTGCGCGACGAGAACTTCGAGTTCCCCGATTTGCTAGGCGCTGCATACGAGTACCTGATCAAGTACTTCGCCGACTCGGCAGGCAAGAAGGCCGGCGAGTTCTACACGCCTGCCGACGTCGTGCGGACGATGGTGGAGCTCGTCGAGCCGCAGGCCGGCATGAGCATCTACGACCCGACCGTCGGCTCGGGCGGCATGCTGATTCAGAGCCGCGACTACATCACCGAGTGCGGTGGCGATCCTCGGGATTTGTCCCTCTTCGGCCAGGACAACATCGGGACCACCTGGTCCATCTGCAAGATGAACATGCTTCTGCATGGCATCTCGCACGCCGACATCCGGCAGGAAGACACGATTCGCAGGCCGCAGCACAAGGACGAAAAGGGCGAGCTGCGTCGCTACGATCGCGTCCTCGCCAATCCTCCCTTCAGCCAGAACTACATCAAGAAGGACATCGAGTATCCGGGTCGGTTCGCCGTCTGGCTTCCCGAGAAGGGCAAGAAAGCCGACTTGATGTTCGTCCAGCACATGCTGGCCACCCTGAAGGCGAACGGGAAGATGGCCACCGTCATGCCCCACGGCGTGCTCTTCCGCGGCGGCGAGGAACGCGAGGCACGGCGGCACTTCATCGAGCACGGTTGGCTCGAGGCGGTGATCGGTTTGCCGGCGGGCCTCTTCTACGGCACCGGCATCCCGGCGTGCCTGCTGGTGATGAACAAGAAGGACGCTCAGGCGCGAAAGCACGTCGTCTTCATCAACGCCGATCGCGACTACCGCGAGGGCAAGGCGCAGAACTTTCTGCGCCCCGAGGACATCTCGCGCATCGTCCACGCCTGCCGCACTCTGACGAGCGGGAGCGCCGAAGAGATCCCAGGCTACGCGCGCCGCGTGCCGGTTAGCGAGATCGAGGGCGAGGACTTCAACTGCAACATCCGGCGCTACGTCGACAACGCCCCACCGCCCGAGCCGCATGATGTTCGAGCACACCTTCACGGAGGAGTCCCGAAGTCGGAGGTTGATGCTCTCGGGCACTTCTGGACCAACTACCCCGAGCTTCGCAAGCGCTGCTTCCGCCCACGCGCTGGGACCACCACGTACCTCGACTTCAAGTCCGAGGTGACCGACCGCCGCGCTCGCGCCGACATCGTCAACGGCGACAAGAGCGTCGCGGCCGCCCACGAAGCCTTCCTCAAGACGCTCGAGGCCTGGTGGAAGAAGCACCTGCCCGGCATCGAGGCGCTCGCGCCGGCCAACGGCAAGAAGGGCAACGTCTACGAGTTGCGGCGCAAGCTGCTCTCCTCGATCGACCAGACTCTCGCCAACAACACCCTCCTCGACGGGCACCAGGTCCGCGGCGCCTTTGCACGCTACGTCGACGAGCTGAAGGCCGACCTCAAGTCCATCGCTGCCAGCGGCTGGGGCCCGGAGCTCATTCCTGATAGCGATATCCTCGAGAGTCAGTTCCCCGAGGTCCTGGCCGACATCGAGACCAAGCGCACGCGCCTGGCCGAGCTCGCAGCGCTGTTCCCGGCGGCCGATGAGGAGGACTACGAGGACACCGACGACACCGGAGTCCTCCCTGGCGACCAGGTCAAGGAGCTGAAGGCGAAGCTCAAGCAGACCAGAGGCGAAATGAAGCTCGCCAAGCGCGATCCGGGGCTAGGCGACTGGCGCGTGCTCGAAAAGGAAGCGGCTGCTGTCGAGGCACAGCTCGCCCGGCACAAGGCGGTGGAAGACGAGGCGAAGCAACTCAAGGCCGACCTGCGCGCCGCCGAGAAGAAACAGGAAGAGCTGGTCGCTGCCGCGCGTGAGAAGATCGATCGCAACGAAGCTCGCAAGGTCATCGTCGAGCGGTTGCACAAGCTTGTCACGCAGACCTACGAGTCGTACCTGCGGGCCGACCAGCGAGCGTGCCTCGCGGCGCTCGAGAACCTGCACGCAAAGTACGCGGTCACCGCCGAGGACATCGAGAAGCGCCGCGATGCGGCCGCCAAGAAGCTCAAGGGGTTCCTGGGGGATCTGGGCTATGCGTGATTGGCGTACCGAGCCGCTGGAGCGTATCGCGGAGATCCGGTCTAGCAACGTCGACAAGAAATCGAATCCTGGCGAAGAGCCAGTGCGCCTGTGTAACTACATGGACGTGTACTCGCGCGAGTACATCACGGACGACATCGAGTTCATGGACGCGACAGCGACATCCGCCGAGATTCAACGTTTCGGGATCGAACGCGGCGACGTCATGATCACGAAGGACTCGGAGACGCCAGACGACATCGGCATCCCCGCGGTCGTTGTCCACGATATCCCAAAGCTCGTTTGCGGTTACCACGTGGCGCTGATCAAGCCGAAGCGCGATGAGGTCGATCCGATCTACCTCGCGAAGCAACTCGCGCTTGCGGAGACCGCACGATACTACGGGCGACTCGCCAACGGCTCCACTAGGTACGGGCTCTCGTACCAGTCCATCGCCCGGACGCCGATTCGGCTTGCTCCTTTGCCACAACAACAACGCATCGCCGAGATCCTGTCCACGGTCGATGAGGCCATCGAGCAGACCGAAGCCCTGATCGCCAAGACGCAGCAGATCAAGGCCGGCCTGATGCACGACCTCTTCACCCGCGGCGTCACGTCGGATGGTCACCTCCGACCCCCGCGCGAGGAAGCTCCGAAGCTCTACAAGGAGTCCCCGCTCGGTTGGATTCCGAAGGAGTGGGGCTGTGAATCTCTCGACGAGCTCCTGGCGAAGACCGCGTGCCCAATGAGAAGTGGTCCCTTTGGAAGCGCGCTCCTGAAGGATGAGCTGGTGGAGAACGGCGTCCCGCTCCTCGGCATCGACAACGTCTTCGCAGAGAGGTTCGTAGCCGAATACCGTCGCTTTGTTACGCGGCACAAGTTCGTCGAACTGAGCCGCTACTCTGTGTTCCCAGGCGACGTGATCATCACGATCATGGGGACCGTCGGAAGATGCTGCGTTGCTCCGGACGAGCTCGGCGACGCGCTTTCCTCCAAGCACCTGTGGACGATGACCTTCGACCAGAGGCGAGTTCTGCCTGACTTGGTCTGCTGGCAGCTGAACCACGCGTATTGGGTGAAATCGTGGTTCGAGCGCCAAGCGCAAGGCGCCGTGATGGATGCGATTCAGTCGTCGACGTTGCGAACGCTCCGGCTGCCGGTTCCACCCATGGACGAGCAGCTTTTGATGCGCGACAGGTACGTAGCGTATGAGACGAGGCTCTCAACAGAACGGGAGAAGCTCGCCAAACTGCTGCAGATGAAGCGCGGCCTCATGCACGACCTCCTCACTGGCCGCGTGCGTGTAGATGTCGACGAAATCAGGGAGGTGGCGCGATGAGCACTGTGGCGATCCCGAGTTGGACCGCGTCCGGCGTGGTGCCTCCGATCAACCCCGCGTCGCCGGCGTCGACCGATCGCTCACCCTACGCGGTGTCGCTCACCGATCTGATTCTGCACTTCGGCACCTCGACGGATCGCCAAGGGATTCTCACCGGCTTGCTCGATTTCCGCGCCGCGCTTCACAGGATGGGATTGGTGCAGGGGTTCCAGTGGCTCGACGGCAGCTTCCTCGAGAACGTCGAAGTCACCGAGAGCCGCGCACCGCGAGACATCGACGTCGTCACGTTCTTCCACCTGCCAACGGGGCAGACGCAGCAGAGCTTGCTGCAACGCAACCCCTCGCTGTTCATCCCGCAGGAGACGAAGGCCCGGTTTCACGTCGATGCGTACTTCGTTCAGTTGGACGCCGGAACGCCAGAGCCACTCGTTGGCAGTGCGACCTACTGGTACAGCATGTGGTCGCACCGAAGGAGCGGCGAGTGGAAAGGCTTCCTCCGGATCGATCTCTCAGCCAGCGATGATCAGACCGCGCGGGCCAATCTCATCACGCCCCAGGGGCAGGGAGGCCAGCCATGAACCTGCAGGAATATCGACAGCTACAGGCAGAACGGGGTGCCCTCGAGAATCTGCTGGCCGGTCTCCCCGCCGAGCGAGCGATCGAGCGCATTGGCCTCGAGGTTCGGAAGCAGGAGATCGATGCCGCCCTCGCGGCCCAGCCTGCCCCGACGCGCGATCCGGTGCGCGCCCGGCTGACGTTTCGTGGCAGGCCCATCGTCGGCAACCATGGCATTTTCGCAGACTTCGGGGCGCTGGTCGTCGGGGCGTTCTCCGACGCCGTGGCTGCGCTGGGCGCGAGCCAAAGTGGCGCCCTTGGTGCCCGGGGCGTGTTACCCGGCCGCGATGAGTACAGATTGCTGATCACGGGCACTGCTGCGGGCTCGTTTGGTTTCCAGTTCGAAGAGGCGACGGTCGAGAACCTCACGCTTTTCCCGAAAGAGTCGCCCGTCGAGCCCGCGATCGATCAGGCAAAGGCGATCATGAAGGCGTCGCTCGGAACGGACGACGAACTGACCGAAGCGCTTTCTGAGATCGATCCGCGCGCGCTTGAAGCTCTCCGAAAGTTCCTCGACACGATGGCGAAGAACGAGGCTGTCTGCGCGCTGGAGTTCAAGGGAGATGTGTTTCGCTTCGCGGACGTCGAGCAGGTGCGACGAAGCCTCGGCCGCCTCGGCCAGGACAACATCCATGAGAGCGACGAGCATCTGGTTGGTTCGTTCCAGGGCGTACTGCCCAATCGCCGGACGTTCGAGTTTCGGGTAGTGGAGACGGGCGCGGTCATTGCCGGCAAGGTGGGAAGGGACATCGCCAACGCCGCAGCGATCAACCGCGTGCTCGAGCAGACCGCGACAATTCAGGTCCACAGCCGGCGCGTCGGCGAGGGGCGACCAAGGTACGTGCTGCTTGGCTACAGCACCGACTCGCAAGCTCCCGTGGCCCCCGACGGTGGACCTGACGATGAGTGAGTACCTCCACGTCGAGAAGCCGTTTCTCGACCAGCTCAAGGCGCTGGGCTGGACGGTCGTCGACCAGGGGCAAGGCTTCATCCCGTCTGATCCGGCGGCGAGCCTGCGCGCCAGTTTCCGCGAGTGGCTCTTGCCTCAGGTGTTCCGCAGCGCTGTCCGGTCGATCAACATCACGGCGGACGGCAAGCCCTGGCTCACCGACCGCCAGCTCGACGACCTGCGCGACCAGATTCTGCGCCAGCCGAACCGAACACTGCTCGAGGCAAACGAGGCGGCACAGGCGTTGTTCCTCAAGGCTCAGGTCGACCGCAACGAGCTCACGGGCGAGCCGGACCCGGTGGCGAAGCTCATCGACTTCGCGCACCCCGAGCGCAACCAGTTCCACGCCATCAACCAGGTCCGCATCGACACACCGGGCTGCGTGAAGAGCTGCATCATCCCGGACATCGTCCTGTTCGTGAACGGAATCCCCCTTGTGGTGGTCGAGGCCAAGATCGGTGACCCCAACACGGCGAACCCGATGCACGCAGCCTTCGAGCAGCTCCTGCGCTACCGGAACGGGCGCGCCGAGACTCTCAAGGCTGGCCTGCGCGAGGGTGAGCCGAGGCTCTTCTACACGAACCTCCTGCTGGTCCGCACCTGCGGCGAGAAGGCCGAGTTCGGAACCATCACTTCTGGCCACGAGCACTTCTACGCCTGGAAGGACATCTGGCCCGAGAACAACCGGTCCTACGCGCCACCGCTCGGCGTCGAGCGGGAACAAGAGAAGCTGATTCAGGGGCTTCTCGCCCCGGCGACCCTCCTCGACGTGCTGCGTACCTGCACCGTGTTCATGGACACCGACGCCGGCCGGCGCATCAAGGTCGTCTGCCGCTACCAGCAGTACCGCGCCGCCCGCAAGATCGTCGACCGCCTGCGCGCCGGCAAGACCGCCGAGGCGCGCTCGGGAGTCGTCTGGCACACGCAGGGCTCGGGCAAGTCGCTGACCATGGTCTTCGTCGCTCGGATGATTCGGGCCTCGTCTGACCTCGAGGACTTCAAGATCCTCCTCGTCAACGACCGCATCGACCTCGAAGAGCAGCTCGCCGGCACGGCGAAGCTCATCGGAGGCAAGGTCAACGTCATCGAGAGCACGACGCAGCTCCGCGAGCACCTGAGCACGGCCACGTCCGACGTCAACATGGTGATGACGCATAAGTTCGCTGAGCGAGCGGAGGCCTTGCCGGCGGCCATTGCCGAGGCGCTCAGAAGGCCAAAGGCCGCCGCGAGCAGACCCGACGGCGTGCTGATGGTTGCCGAGCCCGTCGCTCACTACGGCACCGTTCCCTCGAGCAAGACCTTCGGTGTCGTCAATCCTTCCGAGCGCATCCTGCTCATGATCGACGAGGCCCATCGCACCCAAGGCTCCGATCTCGGGGAGAATGTGTTCGAGGCGTTCCCCAACGCGACCCGCATCGCCTTCACCGGGACCCCGCTCATTACAGAGCAGCACGGCACCAAGCGCACGGTGAAGCGCTTCGGCGAGTACATCGACACCTACAAGCTGATGGACTCGGTGCACGATGGCGCCACGCTGCAGATCCTGTACGAGGGCCGGACCGCTGAGACGGCGCTCAAGGACAAGCACGGCTTCGACACCAAGTTCGAGGACCTCTTCAAGGAGCGCAGCGAGGAGGAGATCCTCGCCATCAAGAAGAAGTACGGCGCCACCGGGGACATCCTCGAGGCCGAGAAGCGCATCGCCGCCATCGCGAAGGACCTGGTCGACCACTACGTCGACAACATCCTGCCGGATGGCTTCAAGGCCCAAGTCGTCTGCCACTCGAAGCTGGCCGCGATCCGCTACCAGAAGGCGATCCGCAACGCACTCCAGGAACGCCTCGACCAAGAGAAGGTGAGGGCCAAGCCTGACCAGGAGCTCATCCTGCGGATTGCGTTCCTCAAGGCGGTCGTCGTGGTGTCGTCGGACCCGACGAACGAGGCCGCGGCGATCACCGAGGCCCGAAAGGAAGCCAAGCGCTGGAACGCGGTCGAGAACTTCTGCAAACCGTTCGATTTCGACGATCCCGACAAGGTGCTCACGGGCATCGCGTTCCTCATCGTCTGCGACATGCTGCTCACCGGCTTCGACGCGCCGGTCGAACAAGTCATGTACATCGACAAGAGGCTGCGCGAGCACAATCTGCTCCAAGCCATCGCACGCGTGAACCGAGTAGCCAACAACAAGCACCGCGGGTTCATCGTCGACTACATCGGGCTCGCCAACCACCTGACTGTTGCGCTGTCGATCTACGCCGAAGAGGACGCCGAGGACATTCGGGAGGGCTTGAAGAGCATCCTCAGCGAGCTGCCAATCCTCGAGGAGCGCTACCAACGCCTTCTACAGCATTTCCGGTCGGCCGGCGTCTCGCAGATCGAAGGCTTCGTCAAAGGCACGCTGCCGAGTCCGGAAGACGAAGTGGCGGTCCTGCACGCGGCCGTGGGCGCACTCAAGGAGGTCAAGCCGCGGGCGGACTTCGAAGTCTACTTCAAGAAGTTCCTGCAGAGCTTGAACCTGATCCTCCCGAACGTCGCGGGACAGGCGTATCGCGGCGCGGCGCGACGATTCGGCTACATCCTCCGCATGGTGAAAGAGCGATACAAGGACGATTCGCTCGACATCACCGACGCGGGCGAGAAGGTCAAGGCGCTCATCAACGAGCACCTCATCGACCTGGGCATCAACCCCAAGATCCCGCCCGTCGAGCTGCTCTCCGACGACTTCATTGCCCACGTGCAGAAGCACTCGAAAGGCAGCGCCGAAGCCAAAGCGAGCGAGATGGAGCACGCTGTTCGCAAGCACTGCACGGTCCATTTCGACGAGGACCCGGCCTTCTACAAGCGGCTGAGCGAGAAGCTCGAGAAGCTCATCCAGAACCACCATGACAACTGGGAAGCGCTCGCAGAGGGCTACGATCAGCTGCGCAAGGAGGCTCTCGAGGGACGCACCGAGGCGGCAGAGGGCCTCACCAAAGAAGCCACCACGTTTTACGACTACGTTCTGCAGCTGGCCTTCAACGGCGCCGAAGTTCCGCTCGATCACCGGGCCGCGGTCAAGAAGCTGATGCTGCGCATCGTCGAACTTCTTCAGGAGACCATCGACGTCCTCGACTTCTGGAAGAAGCCGATCGAGGTCAAGAAGCTTCGCGGCAACATCGACACTGAGATCCTCCTTGCCGACGTTCCTGCCCTGACTGCGAACCACGAGCGCGTCGCCGTCGAGATCGTGAAGCTCGCCGAGAAGCGCCACGAGGAGCTGATCAAGTGAAGGGCACGCGAAACGAAGGCGTCTCCTACGAGGTCGTTCGAAGTCGGCGGTCGACTGCGGACATCATCATCGAGCGCGATGGCAGCATCCTCGTCCGCGCGCCTGAGGGGGCCGACGATGAGCAGGTCGAGGACATCGTCAGATCTAAGCAGTACTGGATCTACCAGAGCCTCGCGGAGTGGCGAGACCTGAACGCGACGCGCGTGCTGCGCGAGTACAAGAACGGCGAAGGATTCCTTTATCTGGGACGCGCCTACCGGTTGCTCCTCGTCGGTGATCAAGAGGAACCGCTGCAGTTGAGGAATGGCCGATTCACGCTCCGCCGTGACCTCGTCGATCGCGGGGAGATTCAGGCGGCGAAGGCGGCCTTCCGCGACTTCTACATCCGCCGGGGCATCGAGCGCCTTGGACCACGCATGCATTACTACGCGCCGAAAGTCGGCGTGAATCCGCGCACGGTCGATGTTCGTGAACTCGGGAACCGATGGGCGTCCTGCTCCCCGTCAGCCGACGTCGCCTTCCATTGGAAGTGCATGCTGGCTCCGCAAACCATCATCGACTACGTCGTCGCCCACGAACTCTGCCACCTCCGTTACCGCGACCACACCGACGCGTTCTGGAACGAGGTCGACAAGGTGATGCCTGACCACCGCGAGCGGAAAGAATGGCTGCGCAAGCATGGGGCGGGGTTGGACATATGACCCTCCGCGCGGCCGAACCATCAGGTGCGCTTGTCAACCACCTACCAGTCAGAAATCCCGGATGGTCGAGCTGACGCCAGGTGCCAGATCGCTGACGTTGGCTGACACCTGACGATTCCGATCGGCCGTTCGCCTGGCGAGTTCCACACACAAATTCGGTCGCGTGTACGCCGGTCGCGAGCGAGCTCTACGCGAGGACGACGACACGGTCGGCCAGTAAACGGACGGCGTCGTGACGCTCGCGCGGGGTGACGGCGAAGCTCGCCTCGATCCTGCGTACTGCGGCAGCGAAGAGCGACGCGTGTTGCGCCGCAGCGCACGCGCGGATCACGCTGGCGAGCGAGTCGATCCAGAAGGTGCGTTCGAGCGGGCTTTGCACGGCGAGCGCGCGGTCCACGCAGTCGGCGACGACGCGGGCCGTGTTGGCAGCGGCGCAGAGCAGGTCGCGCGCGGCGACGAGCGAGGCGAGCATGGTGTCGCGCACTTCGAGGCGCAGGGCGAAGAGCCGGCGTCCGATGTGCTCTCCTTCTGCTTTCGCGTCGATGTTGCACACGATGCCGAGGAGGTAACGCGCGTCGGCGCCGTCAGGCAGCGTCTTGGCGATGCGCTTGCCCTCGAAGATCGCGACGCCATCGACGATGGCATCGAAGGAGTGACCGGCGATCGCAATGCGGATATGGCGCTCAGGGTCGAGTAGCGCGAGGCGCGCGAAGTGGGTGTCGAGGAACTGCAGTACGTCTGGACGGCGTCGCGCCTCGAGCGTGCGTCGGGCGCGCTCCTGGCGTTCTGCGGTCTCTCGTAGCTCGCGACTGGCTTGCTCGATCTGCGCGTCAGACGGCGGGTCGGAGTAGAGATCGACACGCGAGCGTCCGCCGCGATCTTTGCGTGGTCGGTGATTGGTTGTGCGGCCCCAGACCTCGGCGACGATGCGGAGCAGTGTGACGGCGAGCGCGTGCTCACCGCGGCGGGTATCGAGCAGGAGTTCTGGGAGCACTTGCGAGAAGAGTCCGAACGCGCCTTCGACGTGGGCTTTGTTTTGCGGGCGCTCGGGCGTCGCGCGGATGCGGAGCGTGTCGCCGAGCGCGCTGACGATATCGGTGGTGTGATTGGAAGGCTTGTTGTCGAGCAAGAGCGCGAGCGGCGTCGAGCCGGTCGTCGCGACACCGTCGGCGAACGCCTCGACGACGGCTGCGCTGTCCTCGTTGTCGCGCACGGAGGCGCCGACGAAAGCGCCGGTGTGCGCGTCGACGTTGAGCTCGAGATTGAAGGTGAAGCGTCGTCCGTTGATGACGACTGGCACTTGCAT
>Ga0163154_10008178_pt1 | contig 12274 bp, 9 predicted proteins | sample OliLakLV19MP9P1_FD_148649 | JGI IMG/M metagenome (GOLD analysis project Ga0163154, IMG submission 148649) | Freshwater microbial mat bacterial communities from Lake Vanda, McMurdo Dry Valleys, Antarctica - Oligotrophic Lake LV.19.MP9.P1 | ecosystem: Environmental > Aquatic > Freshwater > Lake >... | reverse complement strand
CAGGGTGCGCTGGCCGCCGGGGCACTCGCGCTGGTCGCGGCATTGTGCGTCGTCACGTCATTTCTGGTCACCACGCAGCGGGAGGTGCTGGTGCAGCGCACGCGGGAGTTGGTCGCCGCGGCCGCCCAGCCGGACCTTCGAGCGCTCGCCCCGATGCTCGCCGAGGATGTGGGTCTGCGGGTGCTCGGCCGTGCCTACACCGAGGACAAAGCCGGGATCGTGGGCCTGGTGGATCGGTATATAGGCAGCGAGTACCGCGTGACGCGGCACTCGGTGCCGTCGGTCACCGCGCACACCGATGATGGAGGAGCGGGCAGCGCGGGCGCAGCGGGGGGGCGAACGCTCGCGCGCGTGCGTGTGGAGGTGGACGGGATGACCAACCGCTCGTGGTGGCGGCTGACGTGGCGGCGCAGCGGGGGGGCGGCGGGCGAGTGGACGGTGGTCCACATCGAGGGCCTGCAGATCGACTTTGTCGGGAGCGAGCAGATGCCGCGGTGAGAGTCGAGGTGCCCCCGCTGGGCCGTCAGACGAGGTCATGGCGGGGTTGGTGAAGGCAAAGACCGCAAATCGTTGGGAATCAACGCTCTCATGCGTGCGGCGACCGCGCCCTCTGCAAAACGGGCCGAAGCAACCGGCCAGGGAAATACAACTACATCCGGGCGACAGTCACGCAAGATTATCCGCGCGGACTCGCCGTCGGGCAACGGAAGTTCTCGATACCCACGGTCCGAAAGGACGGCATCTCGATGCTCGCGTGCCACGAACCAATGTGGCTTTGCGAAAAAAACCCCGCCGGGGTCGGCCCACCACGCCGCCTGCAAGTCATCGTGGAGCACCAGTGCAAATACACCTGCGGAACCTCGGACGACGATCGGCGCTCCGTCAAGTTCGGGCATGAGATTCACATAGTATTCCTCAATGTGTGCGGGACCGGGCGCAGCGAGAACCCGCCGGCGCGCCTCCGCGCACAACACGGGCGAGGCCGCGACCACCCCGATCATGAGGGCAAGCACGCCCACCAGCATGGCGGCGGTCTGGGCTGGACCCGGAAGTCTGTCCAGCACAGGTGCCCACGGGAACCGCAGCGGCCCGCACTTGGAGCGCCCGCACTCGCTGCATCGCACGACCGTTCCGATGGATTGGTACCCGCACCGGGGGCACATTGTCGCGCCGATCGCGGGGTGCGCGGCGAGGGCACGCGGGAGTGCGGCGCAGAGCAACAGCGCATCGGCGATGAGGAACAGCAGGCCGCAGACGGCGAGTGCGGCCGGAGTCGGCTCGGGTCTCCGATCATCAACCAGCGTGAGATAGGCCCAACCCGATGCAACACCGGCCACACACACGGACGCCAGCACGAGCGAGGGAAGCACCCGGAGCGAGCACGCGCCCTGAATCGCGGCGAGTTGGAACCCCGCGCGCCGGGGCACGCCGCCGCGTTGAACCGCCCTCCAGAGCGGAAGGACGGCGAGCAGGATGGCCAGCGCGTGGATGAGAGCGACCACGACCAGGAGATGCACCCAGAGTTTCGCCCCGAACTATGCCCAGGGCTCCAGCGACCATTCTGCCAAGCGACCGATCGCATCGGATGGATAGCGTTGACACATTTCCCGCCAGTTGGCCTGGTCGTCGGCACGCGGCGTGGCGAGGACATCGCTCCATCGCCGCTCCCCGAGCGCGGATAAGAAGGAGGCCCGTGCCGCCCCTCGCGAGGCGATCATGTGGGCCATCGCGGCCTGCGCAACCAGACAGCACAGGACAATGACAAGCGCGCAAACACCGGCGGTGACGACGAACGCCGCCGCCGGTCGAAGGGTGCTGCGCAACTTAGCGTTCCCGCCAATAGTCATCGCAGTTCACAGGGGGGATCGAACCGGGGGGGGTGGTTGCGGGACACCCCGCGGGCGTCCCTGGATCGAGGCCGGGAGTGTATTGGCACCTCCGCTTCTCCTGACAATCGATGTCGCAAGTCCAGAAGAACCAGCAAGGAACAGTCCTGCAGGCCGGTGCCGTCCGAATCGACTCGCACTCGCACTGACGACCGGCGTTGATCGGTGTGCAGGTGAATGCCGGCCAGGCAGGCCAGAGCGCGGGAGCGGGCCAAGTTGCCGGAGGCATGGTTCCCGGCCCGATCGGTGTCCACGAACTCACGATTCACGCGGCTTGCGACAGCGTCACGGCGCTCTGTCCGCTGGAGTAGACATCCGGTGCGTCGCAAGAACGTCGGCACCTGCCGTCGGCGCGTGGACTGGGTGAACCGGCGCAAGCGTGTGTGGGGAGGCTGGCTCCATGCGTGGGCAGTGTAGGGGGAGTGCGCAGGGTGACCGGCACACCAATCACGCCCCTGGTTCCTGCGTGGCGGCGTCGGTCGCGACCGCGGCTTCCAAGGTGCATCAGCGACTCTCGACAAGCAACTGCTCCACCTGCTTTGCCACCTCGTCATGTCCAGGCCACACGGCTAGAGGGTAGGAATCTCGCGGCAGGCCCCACACACCGGCAACGCCCCGCCCACCTGAGATATCGCCGGTCTGCACCAGTGCCCGGAGCCCGGGGAAGAACTCGAACTCCACCGAGTGGCCCGCCCACGGAGCATGAACGGTTACGATCTGCGCCCGCATGGTCCAGCTGTCCATGCGGGCGGGGTCGATGGTCCTCGGGCAGAATGCCACAACGCAGGCCACGCGCGCGCCACCTGCGGGGGGCGCATGGAGAGTGCGCTGAGCGAAGACGCCCCAACCCTCGTCCCACTCGATGACCATCGCGCCCGCCGCGCCTTGCGTGGCAAGCGGCCAGCGCAGACCGAGACACCAGTCTTTGGTGGGCAGATTTGTGACAGCGGATCGGAGTGTCCAGGCATCAACCCTCGCGAGCTTAGGACCAACCCAAGAACCAACTCGGGTCCAATCGGCCATCGCAAGGGTCAACCCAATAGCCGTCAGGATGCCAAGGCCAACCCACACCATCACCCGTATCGACCGATACCGAAGCAGGGCTGTGGGGATCCGGAAGACCCTTCGAAGGCCTCTCTGCAGAACGTCAGGCCCACACTCCGGGCAGATCGCCCGATTCTCGATTGGATACGAGCACGCGGGGCAAACATTCCGCCGAACCGGAACATTGGCACAAATCCTGTGCCGCCGTGCCACCAAGCCCAAGCAATGCGCTACAAGGAGCACCGCGCATGTGATGGACATCCCGACGATCGCTGTCGGCAGAATGGCCCTCGACAACGCGAGGCCGTGGCTTGACCTTGGAAAGACAATGTACCAACCGAGAACACCGCACACCGGCGCGAACGCAACGATCGCCGCCGCCGCCGCGCGCGCTCCGGATCGGCGTGCCCTTTCAACCTGCTCGCACGTTGCATTCTCCAAGCAGCGCTTCCCTTGCAATCGTTCCGACCAACCCGCACGAAGCAAGCGTTCGGAAGCACGGAGCCCAAGCCCGGCGACAATCAGCATCCCAAAGAATGGGATCGCGTCGTCGACGGCTGCGGCAAGCGTCGGTCGGTAAAGCCATGCCCAGGCGCCAGGCGCGGTCATGCTTCCGCCAAATCGCCAGAGCCGGAAAGCTTGTCGGTCCAGCAGACCGCGTGCGTCATTGGGAGTTTCTGGAGCCGGACCCAGCACCAACTCCTCTTCACCATAGCGTGGTTTCAATGCCAGATAGAAGTTCGACAGTTGGCCCGCGCGCGTCCCATGTGTGATCTCCTCACCCATAAGCGCGTAACAATTAATCGCACGGAGTTGGCACGATGAGTAGCCAACTGAAATCCCCAAAGCGCACGCGATCGCAAGTAGCGATAGCCGGAATCGCCCCCGGATCACCGCCCAACGTTCAGACGATTCAAGCCGAGTTTGCATTCTTCAACTTCCAAGCAATAAAAGCAGGGGTGCGACCGAAGAGGGCAGTTGGATTGCACGTTGATTCCTGGGCTCATCGTTGCCATCGCCACCGCAGTGCGGCCGGAAGGGCGCGTGTCACCGCGCCGCACTCAGGGCACTGCTTGCCGGGCGCGCACTCGTAGTCGCAGTCGCAGAGGTAATCACTCGGTCCGATGTGTGCGCGAACAGCGCGGGCATACTCGCGCACAACGCAGAACGCCGCTGACACAACGGGCGCGCTCAGCAGCACCAAGCTCCATCCCAGCGTGGGCGTTGCATAGCCCGCTAATCCGCTGCCAAAGGCGTCAAAGAACAGGGCGTGGATCACCGCCGTCGGCACCGTCACGGCGTACGCCCACAGCACCGCCGGCAAGACCGACTCTTTCAGCATCGTCCATCGCTGTCGCTTGATCGCCCCGAGCATCCAGTACGATGGCCGCAGCGCGAGTCGGCAGAGCCATTCCCCGATGACCAGCCCAGTGGGCACGCTCACCGCGCAGATCGCCACCGCCGCAGCGTAGCCGCCGACCACCATCTGCATCGCCTCTTTGCGCGAGGCACCTACGATGTACCATTCGAGCGTCAGGACGTCCCACAGATTCTCCAGAATGCGGTGGGCGACTGAACCGTTAAATGTGTAGAACCTCCGACCCGAACCCGTCGATTCAACCCCCGGCTCAGAAATGAACTGGATACCCCAATACCCCGGGAAAGACCGAAGAATGCCTGCGCCGATCAAGTCGCTCTCCGCGAGCGCGAAAAGCCCGGCCTGAACCAGGCCGAACGCGAGCAGTGCGCCCAATGGAAAGCAGACGCATGCCACAAGTGTGACCACCGTTCGAACAGATCGTGCGGCCATGAGCCGTCGCGAGACGGCACCATGGGAAGCACGAGGTTGGGTTGGCCTCGTCGGTTCCAAGAAAGCATGGGCACGGCTCTCGCCGAACCCACGCTTCAGGTTAGTAGAAGTATTGCGGGGTGCAAGTCGGAACGAGGCAGCCGAGCGGCGGGAGGCCAGTCGTCCAGCCTCCTCCACAGCCAGCAGCGCCGTAAGGTCCGCACCAGCACACCTCCCTCACCGGCACGGTCACCGGAGGAGTGCCATAGGTCAACGTCCCGAACTTGGCGCAGACGCAGGCCTGACTTCCATCGGGGTGATAGCCAAACTCCGTGCAGAAGTACGTTTGCCCGCCAGGTACCGGCGGGTTCCAGATAATCGGGATGGTCCCGCAGAACCAGCACGGCCTGGAGTTCCGCCATGTTGCCGCGATGGTCGTTCCACAGCCCGCGATGTTGTGATACCGCACCGTCGTCCCGACGACATACGCGCTGTGGCTCGCCAGCAGCACCGTCGCATCCAGCGGCGAGGCAAGCGCGAACGGCCCATCGAGCGCGCCATCGGTCGCATCCAGCAGCACGAACGCATCGTCGAATGTCACGCCCACCAGTGGGAGCGATCCGAACACGCCGAAGGACGCATCCACGCGCCAGGCGGTCGCGTTGCTGCCTTGCTCCATCGAGGTGCAACGCAGGTCATCCAAAGGCCCTCCGGTCATCGCTCGGTCTCGCTCAATGCGTGATCCTTGATTGCGCGCCAAACTTTGTTTACGACCTCCGGCGGGGCGTCTTGTTCCAACCGGGCCTCGCCGAACTGTTCAACAGCCACAACTTCTCGCGGGAAGAGCCAGGCGTCGCCTGCGCTTCCACCCGCACCCGGACTACCAAGAAACACGCGATGCCCCGTGAGGCCTGTAAACTCACGTCCCGCGCCCACCGAGAACCATGGGGATGCCCACGACTCGAAAGTCCAAGTCGGTTCCTCTTGATCTCCTCGTGGTTGAGCCCAAGCGCACACCGCGACTCGACGGTAGGCTTCCGATGAGAACTGACTCTTGCTTACTACGGGCCCGTCCTTCCCGAAGAATCCTTGCCCAAAGACCGCCTGCGTGCCGTCATCCCATCGAATCCATGTCACGCCACCCCACTCTGTCGCGATGTGTAGCGGGCCGGCAGTCGCGGCGCGAACCTCTCGGACTTGCCGCGCGGTCCATTGCACGCATCCGACAACCCCCAGCAGCGCGATGAAGCCCAAAACCCATCGCGGTCGCTCACGCCAGAGGTCACGAAGGCGCGGCAGGCCGGACTTTGCCGCCGGCATCGGGGTGACTGTGCCCTTGGTGCCCGCTCCACACTCGGGGCAACCAAGTATCACGTCAATCCCAACCTCGTATCCGCACCACGAACAGTGCCAGTGTCGATTCGGGTCCAAGTCACCGGCTCTACTCGAATATTCGACGAAAAGTGCGGCGGTAATAACGGAAAGGGCGAGCGACGAGCACCCAACCGCAATGGCCCATGCTGTGCCAGCAACCACCTCGCTCGTGGGTGCGAAGCCGAGTTCCCACGCGACGCCGAGCCCGACGAACAGGCAGATCAGGCAGGAGCTCGGGAGGGAAAAGGCGAGTCGCCGCCACGCGACCTTCTGTCTTTCTTGGTCGCGAACCGGCAAGAGAAGAAACCGGCGACGGCTCACAAGCCTTGCCAGCCGATACACCGCGTTGCCAGCGACAAACTTGAAGATGAAGGACAGAACGATCGTCGCGATTGTTCCCGCCCCGGCCAGTTGAATGAGCGATAGCGGCAGAACTCCAAGTCGAGCGGAAGCGTCCGCCTGCAGGCGCGCAAATGCTTCTGAGGAAACTCGGGTCGCGAGGAGAGCGCCCACCGTGTTCAAATCCTGCGTACGCGTGCCCTCGCGCGCGACGACCGCTGCCCGTCCAACATGCCGGACAAGGCTTTTGTTCAGAAGCAGCAAGGGCGCGACTGATGAGGCCCACAGCAGCGAGGCGCAGCATAGAACTTGTATGATCGATGTGCGGAGTGGCATCGGAAAGGCTCGCCGCCCGGATTCCCGGACGACGAGCACAGAAGTGCGCAAACACTCAGAAGTAGTACTCGAGCGGGCAGTTCCACGATGCTCCCGGCGAAATGCTCGGGTCGGGCGTTGGGAAGGGCGGCTCGTTCAGTGTGCCGTCAGGTTCGGGCACCGCGGGGAACTGCCCCGGCGGCGTCCCAACCGGTCCCGCGTTGCACGGAAAGTTGCCCACACACTTTCGTCGCACCCAGTGCGAACCGCCGCCGGGATCGTCGTAGCGACCGTACGAATAACATGTACAAGTGGCGGCCCAAGGTCCGGGCCCGGGAGTGGTCGAGCATGCCCAATCGGTCCACCAGCCAGGGATTGACGGATCGAGTGGCAAGGTCGGGTATCCCGGCGGAACTCCAGGAATCACAATTGGCGGTGGCGGCAAGTTCGGTGCTGCCGGCCGCGGCGTAAACGGTCCACCCGGCGGCGCTGTCGGTCGCCATCTTGGGCGGGCCACGGCACCACAACCGTTGACGTTGTGATACCTCACCGTCGTCCCGCTGGTGTACCCGCTGTGGCTCGCCAGCAGCACCGTGGCATCAAGCGGTGACTCAAGACCAAACGGCCCATCGAGCGTGCCATCGGTCGCATCCAGCAGCACGAACGCATCGTCGAACGTCACGCCCACCAGTGGCAGCGAGCCGAACACGCCGAAGGACGCATCCACCCGCCACGCCGTCGCGTTGCTCCCTTGGTCGGAAAGGAACTTGACGACGCCGTCCTCGAAACGGTCGGCGTGGCTCAGCGCCCCGGTGATGAGCGCCTGCGTCTGCGTCACACCCTTGGACGCCTTGGCGTTCGCCGGTTCGTTGGTCGGCGGCGCGGACGGGTCGACCAAGGACTTGGCATCGGCGACCGGCATGCGAATTAGCGCTCTGGCGTCAAATGAAAAGCGAAGCCCGGGCATTCCGGCATGGTAGATGTTCGCACGGACGACCGAGGCTCCGCTGGAAGCCTGAAGCAACCGAGTTTCGCCGATCTTCAACGCGCGGACATCCACTACTCGAACCCACTCGGTTGATGTCGGTTCGCGGGTAAACAACCACGCCGTTGGGGGTCGGTCGGAGGGAGCTGGGATCAACAACACGTCCACGGTTTCGGAGTCGATCTGAAATGCCCAGTTTGGCGAGGGGACGAGAAGCGGAGAACTCGTGCTGCCGCGGTCAGCGAATGCGGCCAGAGTCATTGACCCGCGGTTGGCGTCGATGGTCCGAGCCACCGTGACGATGGCTGCGGCTCCGATCGCGCTTATCACAACCAGAAAGACCCCGAGCGACAGGAACAATCGCTTTGCACCCATTATTGGAACTACTCCCCAACCGCACTCCGGACACATGCCCTTGATCACCGGATAGTCACAAACCGGGCAGGTGCCGGCGTTCAACGCCGATGAGTGCGCGAGCTCTGCCGTACGAACCACGGCGCTCGCTCCGTGAAAGAGAAAGACCAGCAACACCAACATCAACAGGGGAAGCAGCGGCGCGCCCAGATAATCGGTCGGATCAGATTGAGACCTCAGATCGTATGTAAGTGCCGCACAGAGAGCCGGAATCGCTACCACATGGGCAGCGATGAGTACCAGAGAGTGAACCAGACCGACATGCGGCCCTGTTGCTCCAGCGTGTGGCACCTTGAGCAAGAGGCTCGTCGCCGATGTACCTAGACGCCGCGCCCATAATGCCGTACCGAGCGCTGCGACCACCGTCACAACAATCGTCGCAACAGCAACGAGTCCCAATGGAAATGGGGCTCGAATGGGCCCGATCAGCCCAATCGTCTGCTGCGTTGCCGCACGCTCGCCAAACTCTGGATCCGCCCATGACAACTCCGCCTCTCCGGGGCGTGTCGCGCCAAAGAGCCACTCAAGGTGCGACAGGTGCAGATCGGCAACGGTGCGTGAACCGCGCGACAGAACATTCAAACGCGTCAACACCCAATCCGTCTGAAGGTGCGCCAACGAGTTCGTTAGCACCAAGAGAATGAGAACACTTGTGAGACACAACACGAACGTGGCCAAGATGCGCATTGGAACCTCATGCGAAAGCCGCGCTGTTCCTTGAAAGGGAACAGCGCAGCAACTGACTGCCTACCAAAAATAAGTCTCCGTCGGAAGGCACGTCGAAGAGCCAGGTGGCGAGAGCGGATTGAAATCGGCGGGCGCGGTCGGCGGCGGACACCCGCCCGCCCCCGGGGTGACGCACTTGTTACGCACCCAGATCAGCCTGCCGGGCATGGTGAACTGCCCGTAGGCTGTGCAAACGCAGAATCCGTTGCTGACGGCGCAATCATAGTTGCTCCACCACGAGGGTCTGCTCGGCTGCATCTGAAAGGGAACATTCTCGGTCGGAGGGAAGATCCAGAACGGGGGCGTCGCACCGGGCCATCGCGGGCCACTGCCAGGTGGGGGCGTAGTACGCCAGCTGGGCGCGGCAACCGCGCCACAACCCCCGACGATGTGGAACCGCACGGTCGTGCCCGCGACATACCCGCTTTGGTTTGCCAGCAGAACCGTCGCATCGAGAGGCGAGGTGAGCGCGAACGGCCCATCGAGCCTGCCGCTGGTCGTGTCGAGCAGCACGAACGCGTCATCGAACGTCACGCCCACGAGCGGCAGCGAGCCGAACACGCCGAAGGACGCATCGACGCGCCAGGCCGTCGCGGTGCTGCCCTGGTCGAACAGGAACTGGACGACGCCTTCCTCGAAGCGGTCGGCGTGGCTCTTCTGCCCGGTGATGAGCGCCTGCGTCTGCGTGATGCCCGCCGCGGCCTTGGCGATCGCCGGTGCGGTGTCCGTGAGTTTGCCGATGGTTTGCAGCGTCGCCGCGGCGACTGTCGCCGCCACCTGTCCCGCCGCGTTGGCGCCCGTCAGCGCCTCCCACGGCAGATTCGTCGAGACCAGGTGCGAGCCTTCCATGCCCCAGACGGTGTTCGAGGTGTTGGGTGCCGCGTTGATGAGGTTGAAGTGCGCCTGCGTGCCCGCCGGGTTGCTGACCGCATCGGTCCTGAACTTCCACTGCGTCATCGCCTCGCGCAGCGCTGCGGCCACCGCCGCGTCGCCCAGGCCGGGCTGAATCTCAACAAGGCCGTCGCACGCCTGCGCGCCCATCACGCCGAGCGTTTCGAGCGTCCGTCTCGCGCCCCGCACGGGGAGAAACAGCGGGTCGTTCATCGCGGCCTTGGTGAATGTGAATGTGCCGGGCGTCACGAGGGTTCCCGCATCAACGCGTGCCCAGTAGTGCGTTGCCCACTGGGCCAACTGGGCCTTGTCCGCCGCGTCGATCGTGCCGTAGTACACGCTGGACTGAGCCGGGGCGATGCTCGCCCCCAGCATCACCGCCGCGGCGGCGATGCCAAAGCCCCAAAGCCCCAAAGGCCCGGAGGCCCGGAGGCCCATTGACTGTACAGCCGGCTTGACGATGTTCCATCTGCAACTCCTTTCGGGGGAAGCCGACGATCGGTTGCCGACACGACAAGCGTCGAATACCGATCGCCACCTCGTCTAGTCGTGGCTCGATGGCTCCGCGTGAGGAAACGGAACGAAAAAAGTGCGGATTGTTCCGAAACGGGGGGAGAGGGTGCGTGCGAGTGCGCGCAAAAAAGGCCCCCGGGAACGTGGCAAACCCGGGGGCCCGAAGGTTCTCAGAATGGCCGATTCCGTCCGCCGGTTTGGGTCATGGACAGCCGGAGAACCACTCCGAGAGGAAACTGAATATATCCGCCACGCCGACCTGACCCGAACCGTCAAAGTCGGCGATGCAGACAGGAACCGCGCCGTTCGTGAACATGTCCCCGCCGTTGCGCACGGCGATGAGCATCGCAAAGTCGTTGGCCTCCAGCAGGCCCGGGACCTCCGAGGTGGGCGTCCAGTCCGGGTACGTCGAGCCCAGGAAATCGCTCATCGCAAAGCCCTCGTTGCCCAGGCGGTAGCACTCATCCTCCGGGCACCTTGGCGCGGCGAACGCGAAGTACGCGTCGTTGTTCGGGCCGGGGCTCCCGATCCCCGCCGCCGCGATCCAGTACGTCTTGCCGCTCTCGAACGTGAACCCATCAAACTCCGTGAACTTGAAGCGGAACAACCGGAAGTCGGGGCCGATGGGCGCATCGATCGTCAGGCCGAGGAACTCTGCGTCATCGGGACCCGCAACGATGTCGAAGTCCAGCGGTTCATCCGCTGGCTGGACGCGCTCGGGGTCTTCGAGGCAGGCGGTTTCGTAGATCTCAAGGCGTGCCGCCGCCGGGGTGCAGTTGGTCCAGATATACGCCTCGATGAGGCAGGGCACAACGGGGTCGGTCTCGCACGGGCTGATCGTGACATCATCGGCCGCGCGAGCCTGGTTGAGAGTGCTGGTGAGATCGACCGACCGCGCCCCGTACTGCGCGATGACCAGCCCGGCCGGTTGGGGCGGAGCCTTGAACGTGCTGGCATCGAGGACGATCTTGCACCGCTCTCCCTGCACGCAGAAGTTCAGGTCCGAGCAGCCGATGCAGGCGCCCGGTCCCGAACAACTGAGCCGCTCCCACTCCGCCCCCTCGGAGTCCTGGAAGTGCGGCAGGGCTCCCTTCACAAACAGCGGCGGGTCATAGGGGGGCACCATGCTCGGCGAGCCCGTTGTCCCCCAGTACCAGACATCCGTCCCGCCCTGCGACTGATCTCCGAACATCACGAAAGATGCCCAGTACGGCTTGCCGCCGATGAGGCACAGGCCCGGCGTTTCGGCCACCACCCGCCAGACATCGCCCGGCACGCCCGTGGTGATCTCGCCCAGAAAACCATCTCGCGGCAGAAAGATCGGAAACTCCGCGATCTCCTCGCCGGGCGCACCGTTGCAGTCGGTGAAAATCTCAAGGCGTCCGAGCGGCGCATCAAAGTTGTACGCGCTCAGCGGATTTGAGACGATGAAGACCGCCTCCATCCACTCGATCATGTGCGCGAAGTTGGGCTCGAGATAAAAGTCGTCCGCCGTGACGTGGTGCAGGCCGGGCGGGGGCGGGCGCAGCGGCGCAACCTGGGAAACGGTGCCGCCCCGATTGTCGAAGTCGCCGTTGTCCCAGATGCAGCAGCCCGCGGAGTCATCGGAGTACAGGATGGAGATGTTGCCGGAGGTCCATGTGCCGTCGGGCTCTGACGGGCCGGGCACGAGGCGGTCGTCGACCGCCTCGAAGAACTCGATGCCCAGGCGGCCATCGGGCAGGGTGATCCAGTTCGCCTCCGCGACCGGAGCGGGCGCGAGGTCCAGCATCGCATTGTTCGAGGTCACATCGATCGCGGCCGTAATGGAGGCGTTGTCGGAGTTGAAGAGGCGGAACCCGATGTCGGGATTGGCCGGGGTTCCAAAGTAGTTGAACGCCGCGTCGTAGCCATAGCCCTGAATCTGAGTGCCCGGCGGGAACAGGAGTTCGAGCACCGTGTTCGTGGGTGCGGACCCATCGGTGTTGTTCACGGTCGTGATGCTGTTGATCACGCTGA
>Ga0163154_10008177_pt1 | contig 12275 bp, 9 predicted proteins | sample OliLakLV19MP9P1_FD_148649 | JGI IMG/M metagenome (GOLD analysis project Ga0163154, IMG submission 148649) | Freshwater microbial mat bacterial communities from Lake Vanda, McMurdo Dry Valleys, Antarctica - Oligotrophic Lake LV.19.MP9.P1 | ecosystem: Environmental > Aquatic > Freshwater > Lake >... | reverse complement strand
GCCCGCCGCGCAGCGCGGCGGGCACCGGTGGCAAGTCCGACGCGACCGACTTGGGCGTGGGCGGGGGCGTACTGCTGCAGCCTTGCACCGCAATGAAGGAAGCGATGACCAGCGCGGCAGGAACCACGCCAATCGGCAGACGCAATAGCGCGGAACGAGTTAAAGGCCTAGTTGAACGACTAGTTGAACGCATGAAAGGGCCTCTTGGGTGGTGCGGGGCCGTGCCCCGGTTGCGCCCTGCGGGCGCGAGTCCATGTCGTGATGCGGGTACACCATGACGCTCGCAGCACTATACACGCAGCCTTTTCGGATCGTGCAGAGGGCGGGGAGTATCGCACATCAGGAGCGGCGAGTCGCCACTCTCGGGAGAACACCCCTAACAAATTGGCGGTTGCCTGTCAGTTGCTGTCGTTTTCCACAGGGGCGTTCACCCGAGCCGAAAAATCTTCATCTTCGCGCAAGAATCGCAAATGTGTGGTTCACTGGCACTTGCGCGCTGGTGACAGACCCTGCACAACTTTCACCCATTATTTTGTGGTCAGTTGCCGTTGAACATACGATGGGTTGTGGTATGCTGTCCCCTCGCATCGCTCATCGTTCCTTGGTGTGCTGGTTCGGTCGGCGATGTGAGGTAGTTTTAATCTGATGTATGTCCTATAACTTTGGGGCCTGACTCGCCGGTATTGCTTGGTGAGCATGCTATTCTGTTCAGTGTTTGAAAGTGTTTTGGCCGGGTTTCGGTGTCCCGGTTGCTTGCTTGGGTGTGGTACCTGTTTTCGTTTGTCTTTTCGTGTGTCTTGTGATTCAGGTGATTCAGGTGTTGTGGGCTTTCGCAGGAGCGTCGCAGGTGGGCGTGCTCGCAGATCATCAAATCCGTTCGCGCGTCAAGATCGTGCCCTTCGAAGAGGCACGCAAGCGCCCGGGCAAGATCAGCTACGGCGTCAGCAGCTATGGCTATGACGTGCGGGTGGGGCCGCGCTTCAAGATTTTTACACCCACGCCCCGCACGGGCCAGATCACGGTGGTGGATCCCAAGGCCTTTACGGATGACTTGCTGGTCGAGGTGGATTGCGACAAGTTGGGGCTCGATCACGTCATCATCCCGCCCAACTCGTTTGCCCTTTGTGAAACTGTCGAGTATCTCGAAGTGCCTCGGGACGTGCTGGTGATTTGCGTGGGCAAGAGCACGTACGCGCGATGCGGATTGATCGTCAACGTCACGCCGCTTGAGCCGGAGTGGAAGGGGAAGGTGACGATTGAGATTTCGAATACGACGCCGTTGCCGGCCAAAGTTTACGCGAATGAAGGGATTGCTCAGTTTGTGTTCTTTGTCGCAGATCAGGTGTGCAAGGTGAGCTATGCGGATAAGGGCGGGAAGTATCAGGACCAGGATGGGTTGACGTTGCCGAAGGTGGATTGAGACGGCATTCGGCATTCGTGATTCGGCATTCGTGATTCGGCATTCGTGGAGTCGGATCGAGGTGCGGGGAGGGTGCTGTGGCAGCAATTAAGTCCATCGGGACCTTCGAGCTTGGCAGATGAGCATGGCGTTCGCAAACAGGGCAATGCGTGCAGCGAATACGTTTCCAAAGTTTGAAGCAAGCGGGCTTGTGTCTCAGGCAAGGCGTTCTGCGGTTTCGGTGCCGAGCAATATTGCAGAAGGCTTTGGACGAGGAAGTAGAGCTGACTATCTGCGATTTTTGAAGATGGCGAGAGGAAGCTTGTTCGAGTTGGACACCCAGTTGCTGCTGGCTCACGAACTCGGATACATCTCTGCGAAGGGGTACGAAAGTCTCCTGGCGGATTGGAATGAAGTAAGCAAGGTGTTAGCTGGCCTGATCCGTCATATGGGTGTGAGTCGCGTTGCGACTGTTACCACGAATGCCGAATCACGAATGCCGAATGCCGAGCACAGGGCCACATTCACACGCAAGGACGCACGAGGTAAGCAATGAAAATCACTCGGAAGTTCACCGTCGCAGGACGCGACCCATTCGCTTCTGTCGACTGGGTCAACCGTTCCAGCAAAATCACCAACCCCGATGGCACGATCGTCTTCCAGATGGACGATGCCGAGGTGCCCGCCACCTGGAGCCAACTCTCGACCGACATCATGGTCAGCAAGTACTTCCGCAAGGCTGGCGTGCCGCTGGTTGCGGCGGGGAAGGATTCACTGTCGGACGAGAAGCAACGTGACAGCAGTGGTCAGGTTGTCACTGGTCCGGAGAAGTCAGCCAAGCAGGTGATTCATCGCCTCGCCGGGTGCTGGCGGTATTGGGGCGAGACCCACGGCTACTTTGACAGTAGCGACGACGCGCAGGCGTTCTACGACGAACTCGCGTACATGATGACGCACCAGATGTGCGCCCCCAACAGCCCGCAGTGGTTCAACACGGGCCTGAACTATGCGTATGGAATCACCGGTCCGGCCCAGGGCCATTGGATCGTTGATGCGATCACGGGCGAGGCCAAACTTGCCGACGATGCGTACACGCATCCGCAGCCCCACGCGTGCTTCATCCAGAGCGTGAGCGACGACCTCGTCAACGAGGGCGGGATCATGGACCTGTGGGTGCGCGAGGCTCGGCTCTTCAAGTATGGATCGGGCACGGGCACCAACTTCAGCAACCTCCGAGGCGATGGCGAAAAACTCAGCGGCGGCGGGCGCAGCAGTGGCCTCATGAGTTGGCTGCGCATTGGTGATCGGGCTGCCAGCGCCATCAAGTCTGGTGGCACGACCCGGCGCGCTGCCAAGATGGTCTGCCTCGACATGGACCATCCCGACATTCTCGAGTTTGTCAATTGGAAGGTCCGCGAAGAGATCAAGGTCCAGGCGATGGTCGAGGGAATGAAGCTGATCAAGCAGAAGAACAAGGACATCAGTGGCCTCGCCGACAAGCTGGGCCTCAAGCTCGATTACGACTTCAATGGCGAAGCCTACATGACCGTCTCGGGCCAGAACAGCAACAACAGCGTGCGCATTCCCGATGAGTTCTTCGAGGCTCTCGACGCTGGGCAGGAGTGGAACACCTACTTCCGTACCTCCAAAGCAGCGGGCAAGACCAGGGTCGCAAAGACCTACAAAGCCGATGTGCTGTGGGACGCGATTGGCGACGCCGCGTGGCGCTGCGCGGACCCGGGCGTGCAGTACGACAGCACCATCAATGCCTGGCACACCTGCCCCAGCGCGGGTCGCATCAACGCCAGCAATCCGTGCAGCGAGTACATGTTCCTCGACAACACGGCCTGCAATCTCGCGTCGCTCAACGTAATGAAGTTCTACGACGCCAAGACCCGCGCGTTTGACGTCGAGCGGTACGAGCATGGCGTGGACCTGTGGACCATCGTGCTGGAAATCAGCGTGCTGATGGCCGCTTTCCCCAGCAAGGACATCGCCGATCTCTCCTACCGCTTCCGCACGCTGGGCCTGGGGTACGCGAACCTGGGCGCGATGCTGATTCAGGCGGGCATTCCCTATGACAGCGAAGAGGGACGCGCGGTGTGCGCATGCCTGAGCGCGATTCTGACGGGCCGCAGTTATCGCATGAGCAGCCTGATGGCCAAGGAATTGGGCGCGTTCGCGGGCTTCGCCGCCGATCGTGAGAACATGCTCCGCGTGATGCGCAATCACCGGGCCGCGGCCCACGGCGCGGAACGCGCGAGCGTCCGGTACGAGCACCTGAAGATTCGTCCCGTGCCAATCGATCATGCCCTGCTCAAGCGAGGCGGTGTGCCCATCGCTAATGCCGCCAGATTGCTCGAGCGGAGCGTGATCGCATGGGACGAAGCCGTGAGCTTTGGCGAGCAGTTTGGCTATCGCAACGCCCAGACGACCGTGATCGCGCCCACCGGCACGATCGGCCTGCTGATGGACTGCGACACCACGGGTGTCGAGCCCGACTTCGCGCTTGTCAAGTTCAAGAAACTCGCGGGCGGCGGCTACTTCAAGATCGCCAACGAGTCCGTCCGCCCCGCCTTGGTGGCGATGGGCTACAGCGAGCAGCAGGTGCGTGACATCATGACGTACCTGCTGGGAGCGCTGCACTTGGATGTGCAGGTGCCTGGCACCACCCTCACCATTCGACAGTTCCTGGCCAGCAAGGGCGTGCCCGAGAAGGACATCAAGCAGATCGAAGATGGCCTGCCGGGCGTCTTCGAGTTGTCGTTCGCATTTGCAGGCTGGGCAATCTCGCCCGAGGCGCTCGCCTCGTGCGGCATCGACTCGAGCAAGGCGATGAGCGATCCATCGTTCAACCTGCTTAAAACGCTGGGTGTCACCGACGCGCAGTTCGAGCAACTTGCTACCACGATCTGCGGCACCAGCACCATCGAGGGTGCGCCGCACCTCAAGAGCGAGCATCTGCCCGTCTTTGACTGTGCCAACAAGTGCGGCAAGTTTGGCAAACGCTATATTGCTCCCCAGGGCCACATCCGCATGATGGCGGCCGCGCAGCCGTTCATCAGCGGCGCAATCTCCAAGACCATCAATCTCCCCAACGACGCGAGCGTGAAGGACATCAAGGACTGCTATCGCATGTCGTGGGAGTTGGGCCTGAAGGCCAACGCGCTGTATCGCGACGGGTGCAAACTCAGCCAGCCGCTCTCTTCGACCGCCGACGAGGCCAAGAAGGAGATTGGTAAGGAGGACGAGCAGGGAAAGTCGGGCGAGTCAGTGCCTTCGACTTTGACCAAAGTGCCAATTCCTGGGGTATCAACTTCCGGGGTGGCTGTTCCCACGATGGTTGTGGAGACCAAGCCCACTGAGGCGGCACTTGCCAAGATCGTCCCCAGGCGTCGACGCCTGCCCGACACGCGCCGCAGCGTGACACATAAGTTCAATGTCAGTGGGCACGAGGGATACCTCACGGTCGGTCTGTTCGAGGATGGACAGCCGGGCGAACTGTTCATCACGATGAGCAAAGAAGGCTCGACGATCGGCGGTCTGATGGACAGTTTGGGCACAGCGACCAGCATCGCTCTGCAATATGGTGTGCCCGTCAGCAGCCTGGTCAGCAAGTTCAGCCATCAGCGCTTTGAACCTGCGGGATGGACAGAGAACCGCGATATTCCCTTTGCCAAGAGCCTGGTGGACTACATCTTCCGCTGGATGGGCATGGAGTTTGTGCCCGGTTATCGCGAGGCCAACGCGCCGCAGCGATCCAACGAAAGCGAAGCGCCCAAGGTCGAGGCTCCCGCACACCGCATGACCGTGAGCAACAGCACCGCGGTGGGGGGGCTGTCCAAAGAGATCGCGCCGGGTCTTTTGAATGAACCTGTGATTCGACCAGGCCAGACGGGCCAGGCGGGCAAGGCGGTGAACAACCATAAGGAAGCGACCGACGTGGCCAACGTGGACATCGTGCGAATCCAGGGAGGCAAGGCCAGCACGCTGGACCGAGCTATGGAAGCGGTGAGCGATGCTCCGCCCTGCGATATGTGCGGCACCATCACGGTTCGAAGTGGCACATGCTACAAGTGCATGAATTGCGGCAACAGCATGGGTTGCAGTTGATTGCAGCCCGGCAAGTTGCTGCCAGCAAAAAGGGCAGTCAGGAAGAAGAGTGGATTGTGTTTCGGACGTCGAGGGGTGTGCTCGCGAGTGTGAGCCAGCCCGAGTTGTGAAGCCGGGTTGCTCATGGATGAGTGCCCGGGGCGATGAGGTAAGTGGATTGCCTGTCGCTTGTGCTACGCCTGAAGGAAAGCAACGAAGGCGATCGGGACGAGGCTCAGCAATGAGTCGCGCCACGAGGAAGATTAAGGAAAGCGGACGCAAGGGGGCTCATCCCAATAGCGTCCACAGCCAAGGAGTCCGATCCAGAGGGTACACGCAAGGTCTGTTTGATGCGAGCAGCACACCCCTCAACGTCCGAAAACTGTGGCGGTTTGAAACTTCAATCCGCCACTTTTCCATAGTCCACCCACCTCGGGGCGTACTAGGCCTTTCCACCCAGGCCGTCCACGTCTTATAAAACGTTGGACACGCCCCGTTCATTGAGCCCCCGGGTCCCACCGCCCGGGGGTTTCTGTTTTTCTGGGTGTATTTTTAGTATTTGCAATCAGATCGGGCGGCGCAAGTCGTGTGTTCAAAACGCGCTAGGGATGAAAAATTCTCTCCATTTTGGTTGCATAGCCCTTGAGTTAGTGGGTGACTTCGCGCATAATGCCAGTCAGAGAGACACGTCGAGCAATCGGCACAGACACGCTTGGCTTTCCGAGCAGGGTTCCGCAGAGTGAAGGAGGAGACCGATGACGCGTTCGCTTCGCGCTTTGACCATTGTTGGTATCGTCTTGGCTACTGGTACTGTTGCTCATGCACAGACCACGCTGGCCTCGTTCTCGTACGACAGCCTTTCCGGCTCGTACGTCGCTGGCACCCCAACTTCTGGTGTCTTCAGTGCAAACGCTGTGGATCAACCACTGCTTCGCACGGTTGGCAACTTCGATCGCACGATCGCCAGCGTCGGCAATGCCGACTTCCCTGCTGGTTTCGTCAACGACGCAAACCCCGCAAACATCCAGTTGTCGCTGCCCGTGGCAGTGACGAGCGGAACCACTGCGAGCACGGTTGCTGGTCAGATCAGCATCACTGATATTGACGGTGATGTGTTCAACGCAGTGATCGACGGTGACTGGTACCTGCTGGGCCCAGGCTTCACGTTCTTCAACGGCAACCTGACGAACATCTCGTTCGTTGATAACGGTGCTGCTGATGGTACGTTTGATGGCTACAGCGGCTCATGGGTGATGAACCTTCCTGGCAATCCCCTCGAAGGCGCAATCGTCAACCTCGTCTTCGGCGGTACGAACTGGTTCGTCCAAGACTTCAATGATTTCGCGGTGGGTGTGTCTGGTCAGGTGATTCCTACCCCCGGTGCAATGGCGCTGTTGGGCATGGGTGGCCTGCTGGCAGCCCGTCGTCGTCGCTAATCAATCAGGTACCAGAACTACATATTGTCTGGTCGAGGTTTGGTCCTTGGCCATGCTTAGACCAGTCTAGTAGTCCTGAAACCTACGAGAGCAATATCGAGAGTAATCGATTAGGAACAATGTTCGCTGAGAGACCGAACAACGTTCGCATCGATGAACAGTGAATAAGTGAATAGTTGATGAGTAGTTGATGATACGAGAGAGACCGGGACCCGCCAGAAGTGGGTACAGGAGGAGTGCGATGAACAAGGTTTCCAATACGCTGCTGCTGATTCTCAGTGGTAGTGCGATCACTGTGGGCGGAACTGCCCAAGCGGCTGATGTGCCTGTCGCATCTTTCAGCTATAACAGCACGACCGGCAGTTACACCCAATCGAGCGCGACCACTGGTGTGTTCAACGCGGCAGCCGTTTCAGACGGCACGCTTACCACAGCGGGCGACTTCAACCGATTGCTCCCCGCGTTCCAGAATGCCGCGTTCCCAGCTGGTTTCGTGAACGATGCGAACTTTGCAGACATTCAGTTGACTGTCAACGTCACCGTGACCAGCGCGGTCACTGCCCTAGGCGTTGGTCAATTGACCATTACCGACATCGATGGCGATCAGTTCACGACTGGCCTCAGTGGTATCTGGATTCGCACGCAGGTGGGTGTCAATTTCAATGCTTCGATGGTTAATCCCACGTTCATCGACAACGGCGCCCAGGATGGCACGTTCAACGGGTATGCTGGTGGCTGGTCTACCAACTTCAACACCGCCAACCTCACTGGCGCATCGGTATCTCTGGTCCTCAGTACCTCGGGTTTCTTCAATACCAACTATGTTGGTCGCCCGACAGGTATCTCAGGTCAGATTCTTCCCACCCCCGGCACTGTCGCCCTGGCGATGATGGGTCTGGCGGCTGCATCCGGCCGTCGCCGCCGCTGATCTGCTTGTTCCGATCGCCTTGCTCTCTTTGATCGCTTCGATCCCTTCGATCCCTTCGATCCCTTCGATCCCTTTCAAGGTTCATTGCAAGCCCCTGGGTTTAGACCTGGGGGCTTGTTGATTTGATCCAGAAAGAAGCCAAAATCTGCGGCACAACAACATGTGCATGACCGTGCGCATCATTCTGATTACAATCGCGGCATGCAACCCCGCTGCTTGGTGCAATAGTCACTACAAGTAGACAACAACAAAAACCTGCTTGAAGAGAACAATCTAGCGACACCTTCTGCACATCACAGAATGGAGGTGGTGAGTGGAGATAGGTGGGGTAGGGTGATGATTGGGGGGCGAGGCTCCGGAGATGCATTGATCCGAGGTGCTGAGTCAAACGATCCCTTTCCAGAGTGCTTAGTAGCCGTTTCTATTCAAAGTCCGCAAAGACTGGCAAGGACCTGTAAAAACTGCGCGCTTTGCGCTTGAGTACCCCTCGCGTTTAGGTTATACTCAATCAAGAGACACCCTGCTTTGGCAGGAGTAAGACAAGACCACGTTGCGACTAGAGACCGCAGCGTACAAACGGAGGAGAGATATCATGCGTTCCACAGTTGTTCTTGCAGGCTTGATGGCCTTGGCCGCTGGCGCTTCGAGCGCTTCGGCCCAAGACGTTCTCGCGTCGTTCTCGTACGACAGCCTTTCTGGTTCGTACGTGGCCTCGACCGCTACGACCGGTACCTTTTCTGCTGCTGCAGCCAACACCCAGTCACTGACCACGGGTGGTTTCTTTCAGCGCATTGTGCCCGCTGTTGGCACCGCTGACTTCCCCAACGGCTTCGTTTCAGACCTGAACGCGGCTGACATTTTCACCAGCATGTCGATCACCAAGACTTCGGCCTCCACCGCCGATGGTTTTGGTTCAATCACTATTGTCGATGTCGATGGTGATGTGTTCACCGCAACCATCAACGGCGTGAACAATCCCGGGACACCCCAGACCGAAGGCTGGAGCGAAATCGCCCCCGTCTTCTCCGGCTCGCTCAGCAACATCAGTTTCACCAGCAACGACGGCCTGTTCAACGGGTACACCGGCAGCTTCGGCGTGCCCCTGCCCGCCGACTTCCTCGAAGGCGCGATCGTGAATCTCGTCGTTGGTGGAGGCACCAACTTCTTCAACACGAGTTACGCCAATCGCGCGGTCGGCATCTCCGGCCAGATCATTCCAACCCCAGGTGCTCTGGCGCTGATGGGCCTGGGTGGTCTCGCTGCCGCTCGCCGTCGCCGCTAAGCGACGTTTGATCAGAAACAGTCTTGTCAAGGGCGACACTGAAAAGTGTCGTCCTTTTTTTTCGAGGTCTTCGATCGACTTGTGAAGACCAACTTCGATCTGATCGATTTGCACGCTGATGGTTGCTCAACGGACGGGAGCAGGACGATGATGTGCCGAAGAGTGACAAGCGGTTCGGGTTGATCGTCATTGCCAGTTGCTGCGCTGGTCATGCCAGCGCAGCCGACGCTCTGCTTTCCTTCTCGAATGACTCGCTGAAGGCGAGCTATGTCGCAACCGATGCGAACAACGGGGTGTTCACTGGTCGCGCGGTCGATCAACCTTTGCTGCGAACGGTTGGAAACTTCGATCGCGCCATCGTTTCAGTCGGCAACGCCGACTTCGGTGCGGGATTCACCAGCCTGCCTGGTCCCGCGGACATCGTCTTCACGACGACATTCGTGCGCACGGGCGTGGACACCGGGTCATCGGTTGGTACGTTGGTGATCACCGACTTTGATGGCGACAGATTCGAAGCTGGAATTGTCGGCACCTGGAACCTCCTGGGCTCGGGCTTCTTTTACTTGAACTGGTCGATGATCAATCCCCAGATCATCAGCGATGACGGCATCTTCAACGGGCAGAACGGTTCTTGGTCCGTCGCGGGATTGCAATTGCTGAGTGAGCAACCTGCACAACCACAGATCATGCTCAGCGGGCAAACATTCTTTGAATCGAGCTTCAATGATGTGGCGTTTGGCATCTCCGGGCAGTTGATCCCAACGTCCGGTGTCGTTGTGGTGCTGGTGCTGGGGATGGCTGGCCTGCGGGCTCGCCGGTCGCGACGCTCAGTCTGACCATTGCTCAAAATTGAGTCGTGGTATCGACTGCGCACAGCCATGGTCGGTGCCATGGTCCCAGCCATCATGACGCCTCATCGACTCGATCGGTCTAGCTTCATCTTGTCTGATCACGCCCGAGGTTCATCCTCATCATCCTCGGCTAGCGCATCCTTCATGACTTCACGCATCGCGACCGTGGCGAAACTGCCTCGAGGTAGTTCAAACGCGCAGCGGACAAAGGTTCCGTGCTCGTCGATGCCGCCCTCGACTTCAGGGTCAATCAGCGGAACGCGCAGAGCGCGGCGCTTCCCTTCGAGCGGCCAGGGGCACGCCTTGTCGAATGCCGCGAGTTGTTCGAGCCTCACGCCCGCTGCGTGAAGACACGCAAGTTCGGTGGTGTCGGTCGCAAAGCCCGCGGCACCACGCAGCAGAGAACTACCCCACATCGGGCCACTGGGGCTGATGTCAAACGTGGCAAGACGCTGTGCAAGGTCGGGCTCGGCGAGCGTCGCTGCATCCACGGCGAAGACCGCGCCGTTCTCGTGCTTGAAGGCGATGTCCCCATCACGCAATTTGCCCAGCCAGGTACCTGCCAGCGTATTGCCTGCCGGTGTTTTGGCTATTGATGGTAGCGAAGTGGCTCGCTGCGGGGATTGATCGTGCGATTCGTGCTCAGGCTCATCAAGCCGGCGATCCAGCACCGCGTTGAAGACCGCGCTCTGGAACGCGGAGAGATAGAAGCGGATCGCGATCTCGTCGAGGCTCGTGATGGCGCGTCGCGCGTCCTTGCCATCGGCGAGGCTGCGCAGCACGCGAGTCTCGATCGTGGCCTGCATCGGGTAGTGGCGGATGGCCTCATCGAACTTGCCCTGCTCAAAGAGCTCGCGGGCCTCGGCGTTCAATTCAGGGCGGAACGAGTTCTTGCCCAAGAGCGTCCGCACCGCGCCGTCATAGTCGCCCGTGATGATGCATCGCCCGATGATGTGGTTGTTGGCGAGCATCCCGAAGCGCTGCTCGCCGATGCGATTGGGCACGCCAATCACTTGCAGCCGCGACAGCACTCGCTGCGCATCGCGGACGCGCATGGGATCGACGTTGCGGATACGTATCGAGAAGCGATTACCCCGCAGGTGCCCCTGGCGCAGTTTGTTGGTGTGGTAGTCGGCCCAGAGGATCGCGATCTGCTCGTGCTCGAGCATCGGGAAGTCTTCGATTTTTTTCCCCGGCGCGTGTAGTGAAATCACCTGGCGCGTGATGGCTTGCTTGTCCTTGAGGCCAGCATAACCCAGGTTGCTGCGCCGCACCTTGAAGTGCTCGGCAAGGATGCCCAGCATGTGCATCGTCGAGAGCCCGCGCTTCTGCACCAGCATGTAGATGTGCTCCCCCTCGCCGCAGGGCTGATACTGCGGCTGCTCATCGACGAGAAAGTCCTCGGGGCGCTGCTTGATGATGCCGCCAAGGGGTGGAATGTCGGCGGTGATGAACTGCGCGGCGGAGAAGTGGGGGCTCTGATCGTGGGGGAGTGCGGGCACCCAAGAGCATACGAACCCCAAACGTCGGCACGGGGTCCGCTGGATTGCCGCGCATGGAGTCCAAGCGTGAGCGCATGGTCCGCCAGATGTCGCAGAAATGACACGAAGTATGCCGAAAAGAAAAAACGGTGACTTTCGTCACCGTTTCACAGAATCTTGATTTCAATACACTTGTCCGGTTTGATCCTGCCCCGAGGCCTCGACACCGACGCTCCGGGTCTGCTACGCGTTCATTACTCCGCTGCGGCAACTGGCTCGGTTGGTTCCGCGACCGGTGCTTCCTTGCTGCGATCCGCACGGAGTTTGGCCTCGGCGTGCAGGTCCGCCGTGGCATCGAGGGCCTTGAGTTCCTCGGTCGAGAGATGGTCGATGCGGATGATGAGGGTGCGAAGAATCTTTTCCGACAAGTTGCAGTCGCGCTCGATGTGCGACATGTCGGCGCCCGGGCAGCGGGCGTAGCAGAGGATGTAGAGGCCGCGCTTCTGCCCGCCGATTTCATAGGCAAGGCGACGATCGTCCCACTTCTTCATCGCCAGAATCTCACCATGACCGCGGGAGATGATTTCCTTGATGTGGTCGATGACAACGGCGAGGTCGCCAGACTGGTTCTGGCCAATGAGGAACATGATCTCGTAGTTGTACTCACGCTTGATGGACATAGGACTTTCCTTTTTCTGAGCGGATATCAAAGTCAGTTGAACGCAGAGCAGATAGAGAATGAATGAGAGAGCGAGAGAAAGTGAGGCGGGGGGGCAGGGCGGGTTGCGGGGGTCGGCACAAGGCCT
>Ga0163154_10008176_pt1 | contig 12276 bp, 13 predicted proteins | sample OliLakLV19MP9P1_FD_148649 | JGI IMG/M metagenome (GOLD analysis project Ga0163154, IMG submission 148649) | Freshwater microbial mat bacterial communities from Lake Vanda, McMurdo Dry Valleys, Antarctica - Oligotrophic Lake LV.19.MP9.P1 | ecosystem: Environmental > Aquatic > Freshwater > Lake >... | reverse complement strand
AGTGGACGATGCAAAATCAACTTGACTCTGCCAATTTTGGGAAGCTGAATAAAGCGCCCATCAATGTGTTCAGGCTTGATTGGATCGGGGAACCCAATCGAACGAAACCGCCCTCGGCCTTTGAACCTAGGCTTGCCGCTGCGCTTACCGTTACTATCGCCACTTAACCACCGCTCAAATGTCTTCTCTACCCGTGCGATAACATCTTGCAAGGTATGAGAGGGAAGCTCTTTATATTCAGGGAACAGTTTTTTCGAGTTGACCAGATCTCGCTTCTGAGAATAGAAGTCAGGGTTTTCTTTCAACTCAGGCAGGTAGCAAATCAATGGACAGGCATTCACGTCGCAGCGATTTTGCTCCCACCAATTGAACCGCTCTGCCAGTCGATAGTTGTACTGACGGCGGCAAAGTTCTAACCACTCGTCAATGGTGGTTTCCTGTGCAGTCGTTAGACGTAAGCGATACTGGTAGGCTGTTCTCATGCTAGTATTGTAACGCAATTAACGGTACACTGCAATGGCTAAAACAACGTTTAACATTAGAATTGATGAGTCGGAGATGGAATTACTTAAACGCTATTGCCATCAGTCGGGTAGAACCCAAACCGATGTGGTCAGGGAATTTATCCGATCCTTAAGGCGAAAGATTTCTGATTCTTCCGATAGATAGTTGCTCGTTTCCTCCATCTCGTCCTCTCTCGCCTACGGCATTGGTCGCATCAGTGTCGTCACCTCGCTTCTCGTTCCGAGACGCTACGCGAACGCATTCTTCAAGGGCGCTCACCTGATTACAGGTAGAGCGCGGGGCTGCTGCTGATAAAGCTCACCGAGATCAGCCAGTCACCCTAATTTATTTGAGCTGCCTAACGCGGTAATCTGAGGGATAGCACCTCATTCAAAGCCGTTACCAAAAATGTTCACTTTCAATCGCGTTCAGATCCCCCGGCCTTCAACCTGGTTTCGCCTCTGTGCCACACTCATGCTGGCTTGTTGCTTTTCAGTGCTGAGCTGGATGCAAGCGCCCGCCGCCTTCGCCCTGGTGCAAATTCGCCTGTCCGACATCTCCTATACAAGCTGCCCTGCTGATGTGGGGGCTGGAGCGGTGACCTCAGGGGGAGCCAGCCTAGCCGCCGATTGCTTCATCATTACTGGAAAAGCCGAAAACCCTACCAATAAGCTCGTGCTCAATGCCGATATCTTTGGACGGATTTATGATGCCAACAATAATTCGGTCATGCAAAACCGCACCCGGTTAGGCTCCATTGAAACAGTACCTCCCGGCATTAGTGACTTTGAACTGCGGATTAGCGTAGCGGCTAACCAAGCGACTCCGCTGAAGCTAGAGCAGTTCAAAGCAGCTGGGTTTACGGGTAAAGTGCGGCGCTAGGGTGGTCGAAAACGCCGCGTTAAAATACCGCGCTAAAACGCTGTCGTGGTCGCTAGACTGCTAACCGCCTGTCCTACAAACTGGAGCAAGAAAATTGCCAGCATAGGCGATAGATCAAGCCCACCCAGTGGCGGAATGATGCGGCGGAATAGATTGAGGTATGGATCGGTGAGCTGACCCAACGTTGCAAACGGCTGACTGTAAAAATCAATGTTAGGAAACCAGGTCAGCAAAATCCGTACGATTAACAGCACGGTGTAGATCTGGAGAAAATAGCCTAAAGACTGAGCCACCAACGCAACGGAACTGTTCATAGGTAACAACTGTTAATGAATGGGAACGCAATAACTTTCACCACTAGTCTAGCCTAGAGCGGCTGGCTGATAGAGGCTCAGCGAAGAGCTGAAATGTCTCACTTATACAGGCCGACTTAGCCATCTCCTTTGACTCTTTCGCTAGATTCTACCCGCGCTCCGCCACCGTTAACGCCGCCCAGTTTGAGCCGCACATCGTCAATCGCTTCATTTAACTGAGCAATTTTGTCTTCTAACCCACGGCGAGAGGCTTCAATGCTTTGCTCGGTTGGGGGCTGTCGTTTGTCGCCCTTTCTCCCATCAAGACGGGAAAATTTCTTTTCTGATTCTAAGGCGTCTTGTCTAGAAAGGCGGGGAGCCACCAGAGTGCCCAAAACGCCACCGACAACACCGCCAACCAATGCTCCTACCAAAAAACCACCAAAAAAGTTATCTTCTTGACTCATTGCTAATTCACCAGTTTTAAACTCCAGGTTCTAAATCCTAGACTTAATGAACTGAAATCGTGTGACCTTTGGGATTTTGAACTTAAACCAAGTCCACGTTGAGAACTGTAGTTTTAGCCCTCACCCCCAGCCCCTCTCCCAAAGGGCGAGGGGAGCCGGAAAAGCTTCCAAAGTCCCTCTCCCTGGGGAGAGGGCTTAAAGCCTTCGGCATACATGAAAAGGGTGAGGGAAAACTCTGGGTTTCAAGTTAGACGAGGTTTAGCTATCAGTTTATAGCCCTACGTCCTTTAAGTTTTAATCTTTAAGTTCTAATCTTTCAGGCTAAGAGAGCACCAAAAGGACTTAGAAAGTGCCAAAGGTGCGATCGCCTGCATCTCCCAAGCCAGGAACAATATATCCCTGGTTATTTAGACCTTCATCAATGGCAGCCGAGTAAATCACCAAATCTGGGTATGCGCCACCCAATTTCTGCAACGCCTGGGGTGCAGCTACCACCGAAATAATTCTAATTAAGCTGGAGTCGATCCCCCTTGCCGTTAGTTCCGCCATGACCGCTGTAATCGTCCCTCCCGTAGCCAGCATTGGCTCGGTAATCAGCACACGCGTATCGGCAGGAAACTGAGCGGGTAGTTTATTTAAATAACAGCTCGCTTCGAGGGTCTCTTCATTGCGCACCAGGCCAATGTGATAAATGGAGGCCAACGGCAAGAGTGCCTGCGCCCCGTCTAGCAACGACAGCCCTGCTCGTAAGATCGGGACTACGGCCACAGGGACATCGGGGTTAATAAAGGTGGCGGCACAGGTAGCCAGGGGGGTGTTCACTTCAGTCGCAATGGTCGGCAACCAATCACGAGTGGCTTCGTAGGTCAACCATCGTCCTAGCTCCGTCATGGCGCTGCGAAACAAAACAGTGGGCGTTGCCTCATCGCGAGCCACAGAGAGCCAGTGCTGAATTAGGGGATGAGTCGGAACGTGAACGCGCAGTTTGAGAGCCATTTTAAAGTTGGTTATTTAAATTCGATTTCCAGAAGCTTGGTCACAAGCTGAGACGTGCCAAGCCAGATTTTGGCGATTTGGCTCTAAACAAAGCGATGTGTCATGCTGAGATCGGCATTCATGGTGACGACTCAGCTTTAAAAATGACCAAAAAACAAAAGTTTCCCCATCTGGTTGGCTCCAAATGGACGGCACAGCAGTCAACTTGGGGCTGGAGGCATTTTCAGGTGGTGAACCGCAAAAATGAAGGCCAATGGGTGTTTGCCGAACTGGTAGCGGCGTGTGATCCCGGTGTGCGCTTTTGGATGAACGCACAGCAGCTAAAGCAGCGATCGCTTTGGCAAGCGGGCTGGAAATCGTTGGCCGAACAACGAGCTAGCGGGTTGGCCGACGACGCTGAAGAAACTCAGGAATATCAAGCCCCGGCTTAGCTATGGGGCTAGATGACGGAGTAGAGGATGATCCCAGCGGCGGAGCCGTTACCGAGCGCCGCAGTGGAGCCACCCGCGCATCGGCAACAGACACTTGGTCGTGGGCAAAGCCTGTGGCAATGACGGTGATCCGCACTTCTCCTTGCAGGCGATCGTCAATTACGGCACCAAAAATAATGTTGGCGTTGGGATCGACGGCTTCGTAAATAATTTCTGCGGCTGCATTGACCTCATGCAGGGTCAAGTCTGTGCCCCCGGTAATGTTGAAGACAACACCTCTGGCTCCATCAATGGACGATTCTAGTAACGGGGATGAGATCGCCGTCATCGCCGCTTCTCGCGCTCTAGATTTGCCTGAGCCAATGCCAATTCCCATCAGCGCCGAACCCGCATCGGCCATGACTGCACGCACATCCGCAAAGTCCACATTGACTAACCCAGGGATCGTAATAATATCTGAAATACCCTGGACGCCCTGACGCAGAATATCGTCGGCTACGCGAAAGGCTTCTTGAACCGGGGTCTGCTCTGAAATTACAGTTAGGAGTTTATCGTTTGGAATAATAATCAGGGTATCAACCCGGCTCTGGAGGGCGGCAATGCCTTCTTCAGCTTGACCTGTACGCCGTTTTCCTTCAAACGTGAAGGGACGCGTGACCACGCCGACCGTCAATGCTCCAATTTCTTTGGCCACTTCTGCGACGATGGGTGCCGCTCCGGTTCCGGTGCCGCCACCCATCCCAGCTGTAATAAACACCAGGTCAGCATGCTCTAGGGCGCTGGCCACTTCATCACGAGACTCTTCAGCGGCTTTTTGACCAATGGCTGGATTGCCGCCAGCTCCCAGTCCACGAGTGAGCTTTTGGCCAACTTGGAGCCGATTGAGCGTGGTGGCATTCGTCAAAGCTTGAGCGTCGGTGTTGATTGACCAAAACTCAACGCCCGCGACTTCGCTGGCGATCATGCGATTGACTGCATTGCACCCACCACCGCCGACACCGATCACTTTGATCCGGGCAAGGCTACCTGGCATGATTTCACTACTCCCAGACTCTTCTGCGATCGCGCCATTGGCGTCGCGCACTTGATTTAGATGTAGCCCAGAGTTTGACCCGGAGTTACCGAAAGGATTTGCGGTGTTCATTGATCATAGGATGTATCGAAATGACGACTTGGCTGCGTTAGCTTGCCTCAAACCACTACCAATCTACTATCGAATGCGCTCAAAATTGAAATGAGCCATACAAGAACTCTTTTCTTCTTTAGCATTCTTAATACTAGAAGGGCAGTAAGTAAGCTGCAATTGTAACTAAATATAAGCGAATTTGTTTAAAAAACCAATTAATCTTCCGACGTCTGGTAAGCACAGCAATTCTCCGACGCATGACGGATCAACAAGGGCCAAAAAAGGAAATCCTTGATGCCTCACCAACCTGACAAACTGGTTGAGGGGTCTGACGCGGCATCATCTTGTCCGTCATTTTGCCCATACTTGTCTGACCCATAACTGTCCTCTCTGGAGGGTTCAGCGGGAGCTAGATCCGCAGGAGCAGATGCGGATACTGGATTGGTTGATGGATTGACTTCACTAGTTTCTCCTTGCATTTGCACCAACGGAGTTTTTGGATTAGTTAGATCAATGTATGCCAGCTGTGCTAGATCGATTTTTTCAGGCAGCTGCCGCATTTGGGTCAGTGCTCGTAGCTGATCAGGAAATCGGATGTCGTAAGTGCCAAGATGCACGGTGCCTAGTTCTGTAATCAAAATCAGGTTTGCTGGGTTGCTCCAGTTGATTTCGAGAATTTTGACTGGGTTAGCGCTCCGAGTTTGATAGGCGTCGAGGTCGCGGTAAAAGGTGGCCCATTGAGTCCGATACTGCCGATCAATCCCGATTACTTTGAGTGTGGGCAGTGGGATGGATGGGTCAATCGTGGTGTAGTTTTCTAGAGAGATCCAGGCTCCAGTTGGGTCTAGCAGACCTACGGGAGAGTCGGAGGAGGTTGCACCAGCAGACGGCGACTGCGACGGGTTGGCCGTGACCCGGTAGGCGATCGCCACCGGACGCCGCTCTTGTACCGCCACCGTGAGGCTAGGCGGAAACAAATGCCGCGTCACCACCGCCTTGGCGATGGGTCCCTTGGCTTCGAGCTGACGCGCCATGGAGCTGGATTCTAACTCCCACAACGATTTGGGATAGATAATCGGGAGCAGCGATCGCACCGCATCTGCCGACAAGAATTCATTGCCCTCAATTTCCACCTGGTTAGCACTGCGAATGACCCAACCGGGCAGCGTCATTGCCCAAATGGCTGCTCCAGCTAGCCCCATCACCACCATCAGCCGCCAAGCAGATTGGGCTGCCCGCAATCGTCGCTGCCAACGCAGTCGTTTGCGTCGGACGGTTAAATCGGTTCGCGAAATAGATGCAAAATCTGTCATGCAAGATTTATCATGCAAACTGGGGTTAGAAAAGAGCTGTAACGTTCTACTTTTATATCCTTATTCCCTTTTTTTGCCAAAGATGCAACTTCTTTGCCAACGTTTCGTTAAATTAGAAACCGTTGATTGCAGTTGCTATGGCTGGCTTTCGAGACTTAACGATTGCCAGTAGACTTGCAAAAATTGACCCCACTGCACCGCTAGAGCGCGCTCGGTAAAGGGAATCTGCACAGTGGTATTGGGTAGTTCAAAGGCTAATGCAATGGTGCGATCGCCCGATTCCTTGCTGGTCAAACTGGTCAAACTGGTCAAACTGGTCAAATCAGTAGCCTGACCGTTAACTATCAATTGAATCGACCGCACCTGCAATAGAGAAAACGTCTGCACCAACACCGGGCCATGGCGCGTCGGCTTGCCCCACGTTAGCTCGCTGCCCTGCTGCCCCAAAACCGAGTAGATGTCGTACTTTGCCCGCTCAAATTGCTCTGCCCAGACGCGGTACGCCTCTAGCTTTTTGTATTCATTCCAACCTGCCCACGCCAGCCAGATAAACACCGCTAACAAGGGCAACCAGAGTAGACCTCTGACCATAAAACTTAAAATCTCAGATTGAATCCCCCTCTATAGGGTAAGGCATAGGGTAAGGCACTACATCCAAGGTCGGGTAAGCGAACTGCGATCGCCAAGGAGCACAACACTGTGGTATATATCTACAGTAAGTACAGTGACAAACCGGGATTTAGTGAGTATGGGGCGCTTTTAGTGTCTAATGAAACTGGGTCATGCCACTGAATTTTGTCCTAAACGGTTGGTTGGCATAAAGGTTGATGCTTTGTTGAGTGCGAGGTAAGTGCCGTGGGTATTGTTGTTGAAAATGTCTCTAAGCGATTTGGCAGTTTCTGTGCCGTAGATCAGGTGAGTTTGGAGATTAAGACAGGTTCACTCGTGGCACTGCTGGGGCCGTCTGGATCGGGGAAGTCTACCTTACTGCGGCTGATTTCTGGGCTTGAAATGCCGGACTCAGGAAAGATCTTACTCACCGGGCGCGATGCCACCTACGAAAGCGTTCAAGACCGCAATATTGGCTTTGTATTTCAGCACTATGCTTTGTTTAAGCATATGACGGTGCGCAAAAATATTGCATTTGGGCTAGAGCTGCAAAAAGTGCCCAAGCCTAAAGTCAAGGCGCGGGTGGAAGAACTGCTGGCGTTGGTGCAGCTGGCAGGATTGGGCGATCGCTACCCCTCCCAACTGTCGGGCGGGCAGCGGCAGCGGGTGGCCTTGGCGCGGGCACTGGCCGTTGAGCCAAAGGTGCTGCTATTAGACGAACCCTTTGGGGCGCTGGATGCTAAAGTGCGCAAAGATCTGCGGGCTTGGCTGCGCCGATTGCACGATGAAGTGCATGTGACGACGGTGTTTGTGACCCATGACCAAGAAGAGGCGATGGAAGTCTCAGATGAGATTGTGGTGATGAATCAGGGGCGGGTGGAGCAAATGGGATCGCCAGCACAGATTTACGACCATCCGGCGAGTGCCTTTGTGATGAGCTTTATCGGCCCGGTCAACGTGTTGCCCAGCACGTCGCGGATCTTTCAGGGCAACGGCTTCGATTCGCCCCACCCAGAGGTGTTTTTACGCCCTCAAGATATTTTGGTCGAGGTGCAGCCCAATGGCTCAACCGTTCCGGCGCGAATTAGCCGACTCATTCACCTGGGCTGGGAGGTGCAGGCAGAACTAACACTAGATGATGGCCAAGTGCTCACCGCTCACCTCACCCGCGATCGCTTCGATGAGCTAAACCTTCAGCCCCAGCAGCGCGTCTACGTTAAACCCAAAGAAGCAAAAGCATTTCCGCTCTATTACTCCATTTGAGATAGCCGGCACGTTGACCTGCCCAATAGATCCGGTTCAAGCTGGCAGATTCACGATACGGAGAAAGAATTCACCACGTCCTGGAATATATCTTTTGCCTTGACCCAGCGCTGCTCTGTAGTGGAAAGATTAAACGTAAATAGCTGCCCCCGTTCTACGACCACGCTGGCCAGGTTGTGCCGCGCTTGGGTGGGCAGCTGTACTGCGTATTCCAACAGGTAATAGGTCTTGCCGCCAACCTCGTGGGCTTCCGCCTTGACCAGCTCAGCCTGCCGTCCAGAATCGAGGGGGGCGATCGCATTTTTTGAGAGCTTGTAACCCACTTCGCTCGGAGTCCCCAGCTGCTTCAGAGTTTTACCATCCGGCACAGGATTGATAATGACGCTAACGTTCTCGGTTTCCTCAATTAAATCGTGCAGCACCAGATCAGGGCCGTTTTTCACCGCCACGGGCACCCACGAATTGGGATACAAAAACTCGTACCCATCCACCGTATCTATGTAGCTTTTTAACGATTCTGAGGTAGAGGTGCAGCTTTGCACGCTCAAGCTCAGCACAATCATCACTATGGCTGCCAGTCGCTTCAGCATGATTCCTCTCCTCTAAGAACGTGGGATTGAATTTATACTCTAAATCATCAGTACCGTTCATCTGCCTAAGCAATGTCTGGCGGCAGGCTGGAGACGCCTTGAGCTGCTTTTAGATAAAGCTGCACCAGCTCCTGCACATTGGCACGGGTCACTTCTGTACCAGCATGAAGGTTTCCGGAAGTTTCAAAAAAAATGATACTATCCACCGTGGTCATTGCTACCATTTGAAATAGGATGTGCGTTACCAAAACGGGGAAAGCCATAATCTGCGGATCTTTGGCCACAGGGCTTGCCAGCGCGTCTTTGAGATCTGCGTAGGCGTACACGACGTTTTTCTGACGGGTGGGTTCAGAGCGGTGGTTGAGCGCAGTCATCGCCCAACGCTGCTCCAGGGTTTGCAAAATGTAATATTGCGGGTGCTTCAGCTGTCCAGCGATTTGCTTGAGCGCTGGGGCGATCGCCTCTACCGCAGCAGGAGTTGCTCCATCTTGGGGAGCCTGTTGAATTAAGTCTTGGATCTGCTGATCTAAATCCATGTCTCGTAAAATCCGGCCTAAACCGGGGCTTTTTTATTTCCCAGTCTAGTTCAGACTGCTCTGTTTCTGACTGGAGCAACACGACAACGGCCAGCAATCTGTGGCTAACAATAGCAGCAGGACTGGTAAAGTCAGCGTGAAATATACGGATCGCCCACGGTAGCGCTTGGATCACACTGTAGCGTAAGTGTTCTTTAGCAAAGCTTAACCGGCCTGCCCCTGAGGACACATGCCCTTGTGGCACATCATGCGCTTGTACAGATTTGATGTGAGCCTAGAATGCATCGAGAAAGACAAGTCCAACTTCAACAAGACTTTACAGCGAACAGGGATGAATCTACCCCACCAATGTCACTCTGGAGGGGTGTGCTTAACGTGATAACCACAAATATCCATCAGGACGAAATTGATTGCAGTGTAGATGCGGTTCGCCAAATCATCTTTACCGAGTTGAGGCAATCCACTCGGGCAGCTGAACAAAACTCTCGCGATGTGACAGCCCGGATTGTCGGGGAAGTGACTCGCATTTGTTCTGAAAGCAAGCGCATTCAATCATCTGGAGAAATCGATAGCTGGTCTATCACCCTGGCGCGCCATCGTCTGAAACAATGCCTTAAGTACTATCAGTTAGGTTCCCATCGGGGTCGTGTGGAGCTACATAGCACCCTAAGTGCTGTCATCTATCGCTACATCACCCCACCGCAGGTTCAGTCTAGCTACCAGGCACGGCTGAATTTGATTGAAGATTTCTTGCAAGGCTTTTATATTGAATCGCTGAATGCCTTTCGACGAGAAAGCCAGCTGCCGCCGACCTATTGCCCGCGATCGCTGCTAGAGCTAGCAGAATACATGGCGTTCTCTGAGCGTTACGGCAAGCGCCGGATTCCATTGCCGGGTCGCCGCAGTCAGCAGCTAATTATTTTGCGAGCACAAACCTTCTCGCAGCAGCAGCCACCCGAAACCTTGGTCGATATGGAGCAGGCTGCCGAGGGTTCTTCGGGTGATTCTGACCAAGTGCGCAGCGGTGCTCCCTTGCAGCAAGTGCGCGAACAAATGGTGGCGCAGGAGCCAGAACTGACAGAAGATACCCTCCGCCATACGGTGGTAGCAGAGCTGATGACCTATCTAGAAGAGCGGCAACAGCGCGACTGTGCTGATTATTTTGCCCTGCGCCTGCAAGATCTCCCGGCCAATGAAATTGAGGCCATTTTAGGTCTGACGTCGCGCCAGCGAGACTATTTGCAGCAGCGGTTCAAATATCACCTGATCCGCTTTGCCCTCTCACACCAGTGGGAATTGGTGCATCAGTGGTTAGAGGCAGACCTAGAGCGGAATCTGGGTCTAACGCCGCAGCAGTGGGATGTCTTGCAAACAAATCTTAGCCATACGCAAGCAGAAATGCTGCAACTGAAGCAGAAAGGGACTTCTGAGGGAGCGATCGCCCAATCTTTGGGGTGCAGTGTTACCCAAGTTCAGAAGCAGTGGTCTAAACTACTGGAACAAGCTTGGGAAATTCGAAACAATTTGGTATCCGGAGCAGGGTCATCTGGGGATGAATAACGATACAGAAGCCAATAAAATCTTGGCTTGGTTGTTAAAAGATCTGAATCCAACGTCTACTGAGCCATCGGCCACGCCATCAGGGGATACTAGCCGCGAGGTTAGAGAAGACGAGTTGGGCGCAGCTAATCTGCCATCAGATCATATTCATTTATTCGACTCACAAGACGCCCAACCTCGGTGGGGCAATCTGGATGAGTCGGATGATTTTTTGTTTCAAGATTCCCCATTATCTAGACCAGGAGAGATACCCGCTGTGCAAGATCGTTTTTATTCCCTTTTAAGGCGTCGCCTACGGGATGAGGTGGCGCGCAAGCCGCCCTTGTTTCCGTGGGAAACCGAAGTGCTTGAGTATGAATCCGAATATTCTGACCTACTGGCACCAGAATTAGTTCCCAGCACCGTTTGGGCCGCTCAACTGCCCACGCTGAACTTGCCTGTCCCCATGCCTGATGGGTTAATGAATCGCCTGTTTGACCAGTGCCAACAGCTGGTTCGCAGTTCGCTGCGAGAAGGCGAAAAGCTGGTGCAAGTCGTGGAGTCGTTGTTCCCCGGCCACGCACCCGCCCTGAATGAGCTGGCAGGCTATGTGCTAGCGTCTCCTGCCCGCTCAGGTGCGATCACACCACCGCTGCCGCCATACCCCACCCAAGACGCTAGTTTCCCGGATCATTACAATACGGCCACGGCACCCCAGCAAATGGTGCTGTCGTTGGTGGCAGCCCGCGAAATTCTCAACTCTCTCACATTGGCTGTCACGGCTAGCCAGCCCAAGGTAGAACGCCAATGGCATACCACGGCAGGTGTCTTAACCTTACAGGCCGAGTGGGTTGAAGCGGGATGTGTGCGTGTGCGCAGCATCTTGCCTTGTGCAGGGCAAATTCAGTCGAAAGGTAACGATGTAGAAGCCGTTGCTCAGCGTCCTAATGCAGGTGCTCTCAGCATTGAGCTGATTGACTTGGTACCCGACCAAATCTACCCATTGGAAGTGCATCTCACCCTACCCGGCATGCCGGTGCTGACGTTTGCCGTCCAAGTTGTCGGCGGCTAGAGGAAATAGGGAGTAGGAGCTAGACCCTGCACCCTGAAACCCAAGACAACTGAAAACCAAGACAACTGACGATCGGGAAAAAGTGGACATGATTTCCCCTACTTGCGGCCAAGATGGCTAGTATGGGGGCAGCTTTTGCTTTTGGGGATCATGTCCACTCCATTTCCTGACACGCGGCATCTTGCTCAGATTTCTAGATGGCAGCGACTGTGGCAACAGCTAAGCAGGCGCGAGCCAATCGAGCCGGAAGATTCGTTACTGCTGCGGGTGTTGGTACAGTTAATGGTCGCGGTAGGCATTGTGGCAGTAGATGTATCTGCCGCCGATGCCGCCGATGTTTTGGGTACCAGCTTTTGGGCGGTGCCTGTGAGTGGCATTGGAGCCGCTTGGAGCTGGTATCGCCGCCGCAGTCGCAATATTCCCGTCAAATTTTGTATTGCGATCGCCATGCTGGTTGCCTTGGCGGTCTTTTTTGTGCGGTTGGTCAATGAACGCAACGACACGCGGCTGGCGCTGGCGGAGCTGCTGATTCAGCTTCAGGTATTCCATAGTTTTGACCTGCCGCGTCGCAAAGATTTGGGCTATTCCGTCATCATCGGGCTAATTTTGCTAGGAGTAGCAGCAACGCTCAGCCAAACCTTGTGGTTTGCCCCAC
>Ga0163154_10008172_pt1 | contig 12278 bp, 12 predicted proteins | sample OliLakLV19MP9P1_FD_148649 | JGI IMG/M metagenome (GOLD analysis project Ga0163154, IMG submission 148649) | Freshwater microbial mat bacterial communities from Lake Vanda, McMurdo Dry Valleys, Antarctica - Oligotrophic Lake LV.19.MP9.P1 | ecosystem: Environmental > Aquatic > Freshwater > Lake >... | reverse complement strand
GTCGGCCCGCGCACGCAAATCGACTTCGACCTGAACAGCCTGCTGGCGCGACCGGCTCGACCAATCGACGAAGCCGCCGTGCGATCGGTCATCCAAGGCAAACGCGTGCTCATCACCGGCGCGGGCGGCTCGATCGGCAGCGAGCTCTCGCGGATCGTCGCCCGGTTCAGCCCCGCTTCGCTGATCCTGGTCGAACGCGCGGAAAATGCGCTGTTTGAGATCGATCGTCAGATCGCCCGCAACCATCCGAAGCTGCCGCGCCGGGCGTTGCTGCACGATGTGGTTGATGCGGCGCGCACCTTGGGGCATTTCCAGGCGCTGAAGCCGCAGGTGATTTTCCATGCGGCCGCCCACAAGCATGTGCCCATGATGGAGGATCATCCCGCCGCCGCCGTGGACAACAACCTCTTCGGCACCAAGTCGGTGGCCGATGCGGCCGAGGTCGTGGGAGCCGAGCGGTTCGTGATGATCTCGACTGACAAGGCGGTGAATCCGACGTCGATCATGGGGGCGACCAAGCGACTGGCCGAACTGTATATCCAACGATTGAATCAGGATTCGCAGACCGGTTTCTCGATCGTGCGTTTCGGCAACGTGTTGGGGTCATCGGGCAGCGTGCTGGACACCTGGACGAGGCAGATCGCTGATGGCGGGCCGATCACGGTGACCGATCCGCGCATGACCCGGTACTTCATGACCATTCCCGAGGCTGCGTCGCTGGTCATTCAATCGGCGGCATTGGTTGACCCGGCCGATCGCCGGGGCGAGGTTTTCCTGTTGGATATGGGTAAACCGGTCAAGGTGGTGGATTTGGCCCGACGCTTCATCGAAGCCCATGGCCTGACCGCCGTGATGGATGACGAAACGGCTCTGGAAGGGGCGATGGGTTGCCTGCCGATCTTGTTCACGGGTGCCCGGCCGGGGGAGAAACTGTTTGAGGAACTGGCGTTTGACGCGGAAGCGATGCGACCGACGCGGCATCCGGACATCAACATTTGGATGCTTCCCCCGCCCGATGTCCGATATGTGGAGCACATGATTCGGCAACTTTCGCCCCATCATCGCCGACCCGATTCCGCCCACTTGGCGGCCGAAATCCGCGAATTGGTGCCGGAAATGCGTTCCGCCATCGCTGCGTAAGTTGTTTCTGGACAACCACTTAGGCTCAAATCACAAAATCGACTCCCCTTCAACTTGCAAGTGATCACCAACATGGCAATGATACCGGTCGGTTGTTCAGCCTCCGTGAAGATCGTGTGGGTGATGGAAAACGATTGAACGGTTTGAAGGCGTTTTGACAACGCTCACCAGTAGGCTCGGCTCCCACTTTGGAAACTCCTATGGCCAGTGAACGCTTGGAACGCACCGTCAGCCTGCCCGAAGCGTTGCAACTTCGAGCCGAAGCCCGCAACCTTCTGCAAGGCTTGCTGGCCAGCCGCATTGAAAGCGATCGTCGCCAGGTTGAATCCGGCAGACGCGATGCTCTGAAGCTCGTCACGGGCCAATCGGCCTTGGATCAGGCGATCGCCACGGCTGAGGACATGATCCTGACTATGGATTCGGTCGTCGCCCAGCTTACCGGCAGCGCCGCGATCAACCCTTTCGATGGCCTAGAACCCCCGGTGATCGAGATTCGGCCATCGGAGCAGCGGCGGCCACGCTTTCGCAGAACTCTGCGGACTGCCCTGAACGCCTCCTTTCGATCGCAGCCGATCCCCGCGGTTTCTTGATTGAAAACCTGGCACGGGCGGCGTCGCAATTCCTGAAACCATGCGCTCGAATAGACTGCCGCGATGCCCCCTTCCGTCACGGTATTGGCGTCGCCTACGCTCCAATTGAAAAGATTGAATGATCTGGCGGACCTGCCGCGCTATCAAACCGAGCATGCCGCGGGCATGGATCTGCATGCGGCCCTATTGGAGCCGGTCACGATCGCGGCAGGGGAGATTCGTTTGATTCCCTGCGGGTTCGCCATGGCGGTGCCCGTGGGGTTCGAGGCCCAGGTTCGTCCCCGCAGCGGGCTGGCCAGCAAGCACGGCATCACGCTGCCCAATACGCCCGGCACCATCGATGCCGATTATCGGGGCGAGATCAAGGTGCCGCTGATCAACCTCGGCCGGGAACCGTTTACGGTCGAACGCAACATGCGGATCGCCCAGATGGTGGTCGCCCCGGTGGCGCATTGCACAATCGAAACCGTGCAAGAACTGGGCGAGACGACCCGCGGCGCGGGCGGGTTCGGCAGCACGGGGGCGTGACCGCCGGACCGGTTTCGCTCGGTTCATGAAATCTTCGTCATTTCCGATTGATTCGTGAGCGCGTTGCTGCGCGAACTCTCATTCCCCGTCTGCTACAAGCCAACCCGATCGAAATCACCGTTCACACCCTGGATTGGGAGACATGGATGCGCGTTCACCATTGGTTTGCCGGCGTTGTATTGTCGACTTCCGCGTTCGGCGGCGTCACTTCGATTGACTTGGCCGATTATCAACTGACCGCCACGCACCTGCTGCCTGCAACCGCGGCCGAGGCGTCGGCCGTGACCTACAACCACGACACCGGCACACTCTTTGTCCTTGGTGATGAGGGCGATGCCCTGGTCGAAGTGACCACTTCCGGCCAATTGGTCAGCGCGATGACCCTGACGGGATTCGACGACACCGAAGGCCTCACCGTCATCGGCAACGGACAGTTCGTGATTGTCGAGGAACGGCTGCAGGACGCTTTTCTGCTCACCTACGCGGCCGGGGCAACCGCGGCGCGGAGTTCGTTGCCGGGCGTCTCGCTTGGCCCCACGATCAGCAACATTGGGTTGGAGGGGCTGAGTTTCGACCCGCTCACGGGCAAGTTCATCGTCGTCAAGGAGAAGACGCCCCAGGCCGTGTACGAGGCGACCATTGATTGGGGTGTGCCGAGCGGATCGGTTGCCGACCTGTTCCTGCCCAGCCTTGGCGTGCTCGATCTTTCGGATGTGCAGGTGTTGACGACGGTCCCCTCGCTGATTGGCTCTGCGGACCAGGACAACCTGCTGATTTACAGCCTGGAATCTCGCCTGTTGATGGAGGTCACGCGCACCGGTGCGATGCAGAGCACGTTCAATTTCACTTCCATCGCCGCCGACGCCGAGGGTGTCACGATCGGGCCGGACGGCACCATTTATGTCGTCGGCGAAACGCCGGCCCTCTACGTCCTCACGCCGATTCCCGTGCCATGCCCCGCCGACATCATCGGCAACGGCGTGGTGAATGTGGACGATCTGTTGGCCGTCATCAATGGTTGGGGCGCCTGCAACGATCCGCGGAACTGTCCGGCCGACATCGCGCCGCCCCGGGGGAATGACACCGTCAACGTCGATGACCTGCTGGCCGTCATCAACGGCTGGGGTGCGTGCCCATAATTCATCGATTTCTTGCGCAAAACTCATCCCGGATTGTGAGGTCCTTCACAAGCCGGCGTTTCAATCCATCTTCGGCATGGGCCTGCCGCCGCACGCGGTGCGGGAAACCCCAACGGTTCTGAGAAGTGAGCAGGGAGGTGCATCAACGCGCCAATTTCGGCGTCACTCAAGACTCAATGGAGATCGATCGAATGAAAAATTGCTTGCTTGCGTCAGTCGGCCTGAGCCTCAGCCTCGCCGCAACGACCTACGCCGTGGACTTCAACGGCTCGTATTCACAGGACTTCAACGGCCTTGGCCAAAGCGGCGCGGTCACGATTCCCGGCCAGGGGCCGCACGCCATCAACGGCGTGCTCGGCTCGACCGGCATGGACGGCTGGATCGGCGCGAACCTCTTCGGCAGTAGCACCAGCACCGAGTTCAAGGCCCACAATGGCAGCCTGGGCAGCAGCGCGGGCCGCGGCGTGGTGTTCTTCGGCACCGACGGCTCGGCTGACCGTGCCTTGGGTTACCTCCCTACCAGCAACCAGGTCGGCGGCTTCGGCGTCGTCCTCACCAACACCAGCAACGACACCTATGCCGCCCTTGATGTCTCGTTCATCGGCGAACAGTGGCGAGTCGGTGGCGCAGGCGTGCTCAACACCCTCGTCTTCCGCTACGGCTTCGGCAGCACCCTCACCGACGCCAACGCGCTCTTCACCCCGCTTGACTTCAACGCTCCGAACACCGCCGGCGGCGAAGTCGCCCTCGATGGCAACAACCCCGTCAACCAGTCGCTGCGTTCCGGCCTGATCTCTGGCCTGAATTGGGCGCCCGGCCAGTCGCTGGTGCTCCGTTGGGATAACCCCGATCTCTCCGGCCAGGACAACGGGCTGGCCATCGACAACTTGTCATTGACGGGTGTGGTGCCTGCGCCCGGGGCGCTGGCCCTGATCGGAGTCGCTGGCCTGATCAGCATCCGTCGCCGTCGCGGCGCGTGATTTCGCTTGCAGTCCTGCTCTTCTCCTGTCACTCGGATTCACGGGCCCGGAATGCACGCCGCATTTCGGGCCCGTTCTCCATCAAGCCAATCGGGCCTACTGCCACGCCAGAGAGAACGACCGCAGCGCCAAAGGCGCGTTCCAAGGCTCACGGTTTACGATGGTGACCGCGATGATCAATCGTCTGCGAGACGCGGCGTGACGTCCGATGAAGCATCCGCGCATCACACGCCGCTGGTGAACTCGGGCGACGGAGCAAGCTCGGAACAGACTTGCTCGATGCATGACCAGGGATGCCCGAGAGCCTCCTCGCGGCCGAACCGGTCGGCCAAACTGATCACGCGCGTGAAATCGCCTCCGCCCACGGTCTCGAATCGGGCGGCCGTTCCATCAACCGCGCCGACGACTGCGATCGTGGGAACCCCAAACGCGGCGGCTCGTCGGGCGATGGCGACGCAAGCCTTGCCCTGCGTGGACTGGTCATCAAGCCGACCCTCGCCCGTGAGGACCAACCCAGCGTCGCGGCAGCGATCATCGAACTCGACCGCCTCCAGCACGAGGTCAATGCCTCGCTCCAAAGTCGCGCCCGGAATGGTTGACAGCCCGAAGCCCGCGCCTCCCGCCGCCCCCGTGCCGGGCTTGGATGCGTCTCCGCCAAGAAGTTTCGCCAAATGCGCGAGACCGTCATCCAGCATCCCGACCTGGGTCGGGGTCGCGCCTTTCTGCGGCCCGTAGATCGCTGCCGCGCCGTTGGGGCCGCACAGAGGATTGGTGACATCGCAGGCGATGCGAAATCGAGGCCACGTCCGTTGGGGAATGATGATTCTTTCAATCCGCAGAAGATTGCCTCCGCTCAGCGGCGGGGCGATGACGTTCCCGCCGGAATCGATGAATTGCCACCCCAAGGCCGCAAGCAAACCGATCCCGCCATCCACGGTCGCGCTGCCGCCGAGACAGACGATGATCTCCCCGCACCCAGCATCCAGCGCAGCAAGAATGAGCTCGCCGGTGCCATGTGTCGATGCACCCATCGGATTTCGACGTTCACGCGGCACGATCGCAAGTCCGGAGGCCGCAGCGAATTCTACGATTCCCAACGCCTGACTCCTCACCAATCCCCATCGGGCCGAAATCGAATTACCGAGCGGATCATGCGCCTTCGCTCGTCGAATCTCTCCGCCCTTGGCCGCCACAAGGCAATCCAAAGTCCCTTCGCCGCCATCACCGATGGGGCAAACTTCCGCATGGACATTTGCATGGCCACGCTGAAGCCCTCGGGCCATGGCCTCAGCAACCTCGGTGGCCGCCAACGATTCCTTGAAACTGTCGGGAGCGCAGAGGATTCTCATGTGTTTTCGCACGCATGGCTTCACTTCACATGGCATGCGAAGGGTGTATCACGAGAAAGATCGGCGACTGGATCTTTTTTCGCGCGATCCGATCGAGCATGCCGAAAAAGCCGATGAATTGAAGCCCGCATGAACCGGAGCCGCGTACACTACCCGGACTTCCGTGCCTTCGTCCGAGCGGACCACGACCCATGGATATCGATCCGGCCATTCTCTCGGCGGTGAGCGACTACGGCCCCTTCGCCGTGCTGTTCCTGCTCATCATGCCGATGATGGGCGAGGACATCATCATCATCCCAGCCGGATTTCTCATCGGCCAAGGCCATCTGCCGTGGTGGGCGACCTTCTTCTGCGCGTACCTCGGGGCATTCATCTCCGACGGCATGTGGTACGCCCTCTGCTATCGCTATGGCACGCCCCTCTTGCATAAAAAATGGTTCAAGAGACTCGCGCATCCCCGGCGATTGCTGCAAGCCAAACACCAGATCGAAACCCGCGGGGCGTGGTTGATCGTGACCTCGCGCTTCGTGCCCGGCAGCCGCACCACCACCATGATCGTCTCCGGCCTCATGCACATGCCAATCTGGAAGTTCCTGCTGGCCGAGGGCTCGCTGCTGTTCATCACCGTGGGCATGCAGTTAGGGCTTGGTTACCTCTTGGCCAAGCATGTGATCCCCGACCGTAAGGGGGCTGCCCTTATTATGAGCGTATTGGGCATCGCGGTGCTGATTTTCGTCGGTGGGTTTGTGGCAAACTGGATCGCCACGCATCGCAAGAGCACCGGCCCCGCGCCGCGCTCGAAAACCGCCTGGCTGAAACGCTTCAAACCCAAGCGCCTGCCCTTGCCGCGCAAAAGACCCCGGCCGGCACTGATGCCGCGCCAAGGTAATCAGCCGACGTTGTGACGAATGTCAGGAAGTTTGAATTCGCATGACCGGCATCCGAGCGCCGACCGCCAGCGATTCGATCCGGGCTTCACGAGCCAAGGGTGAATTACAGCTCCTCCGACCCCGAAGCAACCATGGCCCCTTCGCGGACTTTGTAAACGCCGCGGCTCATCTTCTCGAACAATTCCAGGTTGTTGGAGAGCGAGACGTTGACGATGCTGGAGAAGTTGGCCGCCTTGCTTTGGTAACCCGCGCTCTTGACGCGCTCGATGATGTCGCGGACGCGCAGCGGCTCGCCGGCCTCGCGGAGCACATGGGCGATCACGTCGCGCAGCGGCTGGTCGTTGCGCACCAAGGTGCGCGAGCGGCCGGGACGCTTGAAGCCGTTGACCGTCTTTGCGTCGCCGGGCATCAGTTGGCGAACCTGCTCGCGCAGGGCCTCCAATTGCTCTTCGTGGGTGGCGATCTCGTTGCGGAGCCGGTTGATCAGCTCTTGGCGAAGATCCGATGCGCTCAAGTCCTTGAGAATGGTTCGACGATCCATATGAAAATGACCTCGGATATATGTTTTTGGGATGCGATGACACGCTCGCGGACCGCACAGCGGCCAATCCTGCATCATCATTCAGGCGAATGTTCAATCTAGCAGTTTCCCGTCCCGATGTAAATCACTTGCGCCCCACAAATGCTAAATTTCTGTCGATCCTCCATTCCCACATTTATTGGCTCGGATGCTAGGCTATGCAAATCCTCCATCATTCCTTGAGCATGGAGCGTTCAGGAGTCTTGGCATGAGAGCCGTGGTCACCGGCCAGATCGGCATGGACAAAAAACAGTATTTGAACGCCGCCGCCCGCGTTTCCGGCCAGCGCGGCCGGGCGATCGACTTGTATCACGTCGGCGACATGATGTACGCCGAGGGTACCGACATTCGTTCCGGCCGCATCCTGGACCTGCCCCTCAGCCGCCTGACCGCCCTTCGCCGGGCTGCCTTCAAAGACATCATCGCCGCCACCCATCCCACCGAACAACATCCTAATGTGGTAGTCAATACTCATGCCACGTTTCGTTGGCGCCATGGTTTGTTCAGCGCGTTTGATTTTGACCAAATCCAAAAGTTTCGGCCGAACATGATGATCTGCCTGGTGGACAATATAGAGGTCGTCCATCACCGTTTGCATGCCGACCATGAAATCGACGCCACGCTGAAGGATTGCATGGTGTGGCGCGAAGAGGAAATCCTGGCGACGGAATTGATGGCCCAAGCCAGCGGATGCCAAAACGAGTTCTACATTCTCAGCCGCGGACGCCAGCAAGACACGGTGGAGACGTGCGTGAGGCTGATCACCCGGCCGAACATGAAGAAAGTCTATCCCAGTTTTCCCATGAGCCATGTGGTGGACATGCCCGACGTGCTGGCGGAGATCGATCAATTCCGTGCCGAATTGGCCAAGCACTTCATCGCCTTTGACCCCGGCGACGTCGACGAGAAATTACTGCTGGAACGCGCCCTCGCCGCCACCCGCGAAGGCCGCGATTACATCGAATCGCTGCCCCACAGTTTCGGCGGCCGCGCCGATGCCAAGCCGATCCGCGTCTCCGTGCGTGAAGTCCTGGATATCGCCGGCGACGTGGATGGCCAGATTTACATGCGCGATTTTCGCCTCATCGACCAATCGGACATGATCGTGAGCCTCGTGCCGGAATTGCCCGGCGGCGTGCCCGGCCTCTCCAGCGGCGTCGAGCGTGAGCTTCAACACGCCTGGGAACACACCAAGGAGGTCTACGTAGTGTGGAAGCCGCGTAAAACGCCCTCGCCCTTCATCACCGAGACCGCGACGAAGATTTTCCGCAGCGTGGATGAAGCCATGAAATATTTCGAGGACAAAGGGATGTTTCCCGAACGCGATTTGTTCGGGAATTAGGACATGCCACGCTATCGATTGACGGTCGCCTACGACGGCACCTGGTTCCACGGCTGGCAGAAGCAGGGGAAGCGCGACACGGCTGACGCTGAACCTGCCGAGGAGTCGTCGGATGAGTCCTCGCTTGCGGTCGATTCCGCGCACGACGCCGCACGCGCCGGACTCGCGAAAACGCCGTCCCGAGCCGAGCCACCCGCGGACCAGCTTCGCACCGTGCAGGCCGTGCTGGAGCGCGCGATCCAGCGCGTGGTGAATGAGCCGGTGATCATCACCGGCGCCTCCCGTTCCGATGCCGGCGTCCACGCCCGTGGTCAGGTGGCGGCGTTTACCACCACCCGCGACATCCCCGTCAGCAAGATCGCGCGGGCTATCAGTTCACGCCTTCCCGATGATGTGCGCGTACTTCGCGCAGCGATCGTGGATGACGACTTTGATCCCATCAAGGGCGCGCTGGGCAAGGGTTACCGTTACCGCGTGGCGTTCGGCTGCCTGCCCCATCAAGTTCCCCTGTTTGATCGGCATTTTGTCGCCCGCACACCGCACAGGTTGGACGTCGCAAGGATGAATCTCGCCGCCCGACTGTTGATGGGCGAACACGATTTCGCCAGTTTCGCCCGCGTCGATCATGGCCGCGAAACCACGGTGCGCACCGTTTTCGATTGCAAGGTGGTGCAAACGTCGTCCAGAAGGTGTCACCTCGACATCGCGGGCGGGGGGTTTCTGTACAACATGGTGCGGATCATCATGGGCACGCTGGTTGAAGTTGGGCGGGGCAAGGTGGAGCCGGAATCGATGCCAGGGATCATTGCGGCGAAGGACCGCCGCGCCGCCGGTCCGACGATGCCGCCGACGGGATTGTGTTTGAGGTGGGTGCGGTATCCGGAAATTCAAGATTTGAAAGCCACCACAGAGACACAGAGACACAGAGAGGCATAGCGTGAGAAGCGGGCATGCGGAGATGACGCACGATCTCATCATCTTTAGCTTGCTCCGTGTCTCTGTGTCTCTGTGGGTCAACCTTCGCGCGAATGAGGCGATCGATTTCGTTACTTCGGAAATGCCAGGCGGATGCCATCGAGAAGCATTTCGATCGACACCGTGATGAGCACCATCCCCATGAGGCGTTCCATCGCGATGAGGCCCTTGTGACCAAGCACGCGGCCGAGACCGCTGGCGAAGAAGATGATGATGGCGGTGGCCGCCCACGCCAGCAGCAGCGCGGCCAGCCACGATGGCCAGCGTTCGGGTTCGCGGCTCATCAGCAGCAGCTCCGTCGCCAAAGCCGATGGTCCCGCCACATACGGAATCGCCAGGGGCACGATGAAGGGCTCGCCCTCCACGGTCTCTTGAAGCGACTTCTCGTGCGTGGGGAAGATCATGCGCAGCGCGATGAGCAGCAGGATCACGCCGCCGGCGATGGTGAGGGCGGGTTCGGAGATGTGCAGCAGGCCAAGCAAGTACTGGCCAACGAAAAGGAAGATCACGAGCACGACGAGGGCGATCAATAGTTCGCGGACCACGACGAGCCGACGCCGCGCGGGATCGACCGACTTGAGCGCGGAGACGAAAAAGGGCACGTTCCCCAGCGGGTCCATGACGAGGAAGAGAAGCAGCGCCGCGGAGATGAGGGTCATTCGGTGGGAGTGTACCGGCTCGAATTCCCGCTCGGACTCGTGGGATCGGCGTGGCCCGCTTCAGCGGGCCACAACCAAGCGGTACACTCTCGCCATGTCTAAGCGCATCGACAAGCATTCCCGCATGGGCTTCAAATGGCGCAACGGCCAGCACCGATTCGAGCACTGGTCTGTGGACAACCAGATCTATTTCATCACGGCCCGCGTTCGCGATCGCCTCCCCGTCTTTGCGTCGGAGTCGGCCAAGGCTGTTTTCTGGGACCGATTCGATCATTGGATCAATCAATACGGTTTCACACCTTGGGTGACTTCACTGCTTGACAATCACTATCACACGGTTGGCTACCTGCGCGAAGGCGCTGCACTGAAGACCCTGATGCAGCGACTGCATGGATCGGTGGCAAAGCTCGTCAATGACTTGCTTCCCGAACGCTTCCCTCAATTCTGGCGCGACACCAAGGGCAAGGAATACTTCGACGGTTGCCTGCGCGACGAGCGACAGGGGCGGCTGACATACCGGTATGTGCTCACACAATGTCGACGACGCCGCATCTGCGACGATCCGCGGAACTATCCCCATACCAGGGTGATGAAAGATGTCGAGACCTGCATCACGCGGGCGAACGGGATGAATGCGTTTCTGGAGGCTGTTCCGTACCCACGATATTTCAAGGATCGTTCATAGGGACATGATCGTCGATTGTGGCCCGCTGAAGCGGGCCACGCCGAACACCCACTTGCACTCATTCCATGCGCATCATGCACATCTCGACGCGCCTGATCGTCGGCGGATCGCAGGAGAACACCGTGCTCTCCTGCGAGGGCCAGGCTTCGCCGCCCCATTCGCATGACGTTTCGCTGGTGTTCGGCCCGATCTACGGCCCGGAGGGTTCGCTGCTCGAGCGAGCGCAGCGTTTCCGTTCCAGCGCGGGCGCGTCGATCGAGACGATCGAAACGCCGAATCTCGTTCGCGAGGTGAACCCCTTCAAGGACTGGACTTGTTACCGCGACCTGCGCCGGCTCATCCGCGCCTGGCGACCCGACATCGTCCACACCCATTCCTCCAAGGCGGGCATCCTCGGCCGCCTGGCCGCGTGGCACGGGCGCGTGCCCGGCGTCATCCACACCATCCATGGTCCGCCCTTTCACAAGTACGAGAAAAAATGGCGCAACGCGATGTACATCGTCAGCGAGCGCATCGCCGCCCGGCGCTGTCATGTGATCGCCTGCGTGGCGAACGCGATGCGCGAGCAATTCCTGGCCGCGAAGATCGGCCGGCCGGAGCAGTACGTCACCGTGTACTCCGGCATGGAGGTCGATTCTTTCGTGAACCCGCAGTGGACCCGCGAGAAAGTCCGCCGCGAACTCAACCTGGGCGACAACGATTTCGTCCTCGGCACCGTCGCCCGGCTGGCCGAGAACAAAGGCCACGATGACCTCCTCGATGCGCTCGGCCCGATGATGCAGTCACACCCATCGATGAAGTTGCTCTGGATTGGAGACGGGTGGTGGCGTGATCGTCTGCTCGGTCGCGTCAAGGATCTGGGCCTGACCGATCGCGTGATCACCACCGGCCTGGTCTCGCCGGAGATGATCCCCAAATACATGGTCGCGATGGATGTGCTGGTGCATCCCAGCTACCGCGAGGGCTTGCCGCGCACCGTCACGCAGGCGTTGCTCAGCGCGTTGCCCGTCGTCGCTTACGACGTTGATGGCACGCGCGAAGTGTGCCTCGAGGGCGAGACCGGTCGCCTCGTCACTACCGGCGATCGTGATGGGCTTCGCGCCGCCGTGCAGTGGATGATGGAGCATCCGGTCGAGCGTGCGGCGATGGGGCTTCGCGGCCGCGAGCGGTGCCGCGTGCGCTTCGCGTCCCGCACCATGGTCGATCACCTGCAGGAAATCTATGCACGGTGCCTGGCGGGGCGACCGGTATCATCAACGCCATGAATATCCTCGTGGTCGGCCCGCATCCCGATGATCAGGAACTGGGCATGGGCGGCACCATCGCCAAGCTGGCCTCGCAGGGCCACGATGTGCTGCTGCTGGACATGACCAACGGCGAGCCGACGCCGCACGGCTCGGTGGAAACCCGCGCCAGGGAAG
>Ga0163154_10008169_pt1 | contig 12281 bp, 7 predicted proteins | sample OliLakLV19MP9P1_FD_148649 | JGI IMG/M metagenome (GOLD analysis project Ga0163154, IMG submission 148649) | Freshwater microbial mat bacterial communities from Lake Vanda, McMurdo Dry Valleys, Antarctica - Oligotrophic Lake LV.19.MP9.P1 | ecosystem: Environmental > Aquatic > Freshwater > Lake >... | reverse complement strand
CAGGCGGCTTGCGGACGTAGTTGAGGCCGAACATCTCCGTGCGCGACCAGTCGCCTGAGTCGAGCATCATCCAGCCGGGGACGGCCCGGTGCCCCTCGCTCGCGGCAAACGGCGCAGCGCCGAGAAACAGCCAGTAGACGACGATGCACACGAACAGCACGAGCGCTGCATCGCGCCAGATTGGTCGCGCCGGTTCCGCGGGCGCAGGCGGGGCCGTCACGGCTTCTCCGCAATGCCGCGAACAACAGGCACAGCACTCACCGCTGGCTGGTCGTGTACCTGAGTGCCGGAGCGGAAGGCGCGCTCGATGTGCCCCTGCCACGTATCGAGATATCTGAACAGCCGCGGGTTGTCCTTCGGGTCGTGCCGGAAGCCGAGCGCCTCTTTGCGGGCGTCGGCCCGCGGGCGCGACTGGATCACCTCGCGATAGAGGATGATGCAGCCGCTGGTCCGCTGCGCGCCGGCGGAGCAATGGACAAGCACCGGGTGGTTCTTCTCATCGGCGAGCACGCGCAGCGCGCTGACATAGGCGTTCGGGTTGCCGGTGCCATCGCCCGAGAGCGGGAACAAGTAGCGTGTGATCCCCAGCGACTCAGCAGAGCGCTGCGCCAGCCGGTCGGCCAGCGGGTCCGTGTCCGAGCCGCCCAAATCGATGATCGTCCTGATGTGGTGCTCGGCATGCACCCGCCGGAGCGCGGCAGGGGTGAGCGCGGCCGCGCGGTACACATGCCCGGCCTCGACAACACCGAAGTTTCGTGGCACGAGGTGGTCTCGGATGCCGTCCTTGGCCAAGACGACCCAGGCCAGCAGGCCACACGCGGCCGCGCAGAGGACGAGGACGCGGGCGGTGTTGGAAGGGGGGCGGGACACCTGTTCAGGGAGTATAGGGGCAGGGGATTACAGATAGTCCGCAGCCCCGATGGGCCGTCAAACGGAAACGAGACCGAGCGAAGATGCCGGGCGAGCTTGGGAGTATGGCGCAAATATGGAATATGTAACATATTCCATATGGTCAACCTTGCCTTGACCGAAGGGGATCGGAGCGGCCTACTGATCGCATGGCAACAAACATGCATCGTAAGAGCAACGAACACTTGCGTCGGAAAACCCGTGCAAGACTGTCCACGACGCCACTCTCCAGCGGAAGCCACCTGGCTCGGGCTTCAATGATCCTCGCGGGGATACTTGCGATTACCTTGTGTTGTGTCATTCTGGAACGACAAGCGCGGCACGACATTCAAGCCATGCACGCCGCTGGGGACAGGAAGCGCATGGCCTCGTCCAAGGACATACCCAAGCCCGCACACCAGGGATGGATTGAGCGATCGCGTTCTCAAGCAATCCCGGGTATGCACATGAATTCCGCGGGCCACCTTCTCGTCGCGGGTGCGGTGCCGTGCCAGAACGCCATGTCCGCCCAGGAGTGCCGGCAGTGCCGAGATGAGGCCATGCGCTCGGATCCTACAATCGTGTTCCTACTCAAGCAGATCCGGTCGACACCTTGCGGAATGGGCTTGGAGCTGATGAACATTACCTGCGCGGAAAGCGCCCCAACGGGACCGACCAACCCTTATGCGTCGACTTGGTGCAGAAATCCAGCATCTCCCAGGATCAATCTCTACGCCGATCAGTTCTGTGCTGCTGATTGCGAGACTCTCACTGCCAAACTCGCCAACGAACTCACGAACGCTTTGGATTGCTGCTCGACCGGCATCGATCTCGGCAATCCAGCGACCTGCGACGAGTGCTTTCTCTGGGGTTGCACGGAGTACCGCAGTTGTAGAATGGAGGGCAGGGAATCTGTCGACTGCTGGAACGATTTCTTCAGATGGTACTTCCCGTCGCGGCCGCCTGCTTGCCGTAGTTGTGGTTTGCTCCCGGGGCAGTTGTTCGCGGAGTGCGGAGATCCGAGGGATGGAGCGCCGGGGTTGCCGCCGATTTATGCCCCGCCACACACGCACTAAGGCTTGAAGTATGGTCGTGAAACTGCTCATCGGCATCTGCCTGGCCTTGGCGGCGATATGGCCTGTCCGATCCGGCTCGGCTCCGCTCGTGGCTCGAATGCGGGGCCGTTGCATCTGCGGCTATTCGACGCTTGGCCTGCCAACGGTCGGGGCTTGTCCCGAATGTGGCACCTCGCGCCATTCCAAGGCGACACCGCGCATCTGGCTCCAGTCGGTCTGCCGCTTTCTACTGGGCATGCTTTTAGTCGCCGCAGGCGGAATAATCGGCCTTCCGTCGTGTCTGTCGGATTCCGCGTTTGAGCGCCTGCCACTGCCTCTGTTGCTCGCATCCCTCGATGAGAGCCGCTCGGAGCAGGTGTGGCGCGAGGGGCTTCAGGCCGCGACGGACACCCGGTCATCGTCACTTTCTAAGTGGCTCGGCAAGACGCGAGCGTGCGACGCGATCCACGCGGGACTGCCGTTCCGGGGCGATTGCATTGAATGGTTACCGCGCCTGAGTCGAAAGGCGGACACGCAGGTCCGGCGTGCAATGCTCACGGCGGCGGGAGACCGGTTCAGTTGGAATCGGCATGCCGCTGTTCGCACCATGTCACGCTTTTCGAACTCGCTCGAAGTGTTCGGCGAGGACTTGAAGGCGTTCGCGGGCGGTGCCGCCGACTACGGCGTTCAGTCCGAGGCGATCCTCGTACTTGTTCAGTTCAAGCAAGACGCCCCCATCCGGGAGCGGCTACTGCGAACGCTCAAGGATTTCCAACGGGAGCGGGATGATCGAAGCATCGCGTTAGGCCTCCTGTCGCTCCCTCCGGAGTGGCGAAGCGAACTCCTGCCGGTTCTCGAACAGATCGCCGCAGAATCCGACGACCCGCTTTCCCCGGCGATAGCAGAAGAACTGAAGGCTCTGCGTTCGGAAGGCGGGCCGTAGCCGTCCCCATAGAGAAGTTAGATGCCGAACGCCTGCTCCGCCGTGTCGATGGCGCGGGCGAGCGCTGCGGCCTTGTTGACCGTCTCCTGATACTCCGCCTCGGCCTCCGAATCGGCGACGATCCCGCCCGACGCCTGCAGGTGGTACGTCCAGATTCCCGCCGCGCGCATGGCCGTTGGCACCACCATCGTCCGCAGCGCCAGCGCGATGTCCATGTCGCCGTCGAGGGAGATGTAGCCCATGCCTCCGCCATAAGGGCCGCGACGGACGGGCTCAAGTTCATCAATGATCTGCATGGCGCGGATCTTGGGCGCGCCGGAGATGGTGCCGACGGGGAGGGTGGCGCGGAGCGCATCCCAGCAGTCGAGGCCGGGCCGGAGTTGGCCGGTGACGGTCGAACTGATGTGCATGACGTGCGAGTAGCGCTCGATGGCCATGACCGCGGGTAGTTCGATCGTGCCGGGGATGCAGACCTTGCCGACATCGTTGCGCCCCAGATCGACGAGCATGATGTGCTCAGCGCGTTCCTTGGGGTCGGCGAGGAGTTCGCGCTCCAGCGCGAGGTCCTCGGCGGGTGTCAGGCCGCGCCGGCGTGTGCCGGCGAGGGGGCGGCTGGTGAGGACTTTGGGTAGGTCGTCGCTGCGCGCCGACCCCCCGGCACTGAGTGCCGGGCCACCCAGAACACGCACACGGCAGAGAATCTCGGGGCTGGAGGCGACGAGGATGCAGCCCCGAGCCTGCATGTAGACCATATACGGGCTGGGATTCACGGCGCGCAACGCGCGGTAAACGTCGAAGGGGTCGGCCGCGGATTGTCGCTCGAAGCGCTGGCCGAGCACGACCTGGAAGATGTCGCCGGCACGGATGTACTCCTTGGCCTTGGCGAGCATGGCGCTGTGCTGCTCGCGGGTGAGGTTCGAGGACAATGCCGTCGGCGCAGCAGCGCAAACAGGGAGAGCGAAGGATGCTTGGGAAGTGGGGGGGGCAGGCGGCTCCATGCGCCCCGAGGGCAGCGGCTTGGTGTGCGCCTGGAGTTCACGGGCGAGCGACTCGATGGCCTCGACCGCGCGTCCGTACGCAACGGTGATCGCCTCGAGCGAGTCACCAAGGGCGACCTCCACCAAGCGCACGATGTACACCAGTTTGGCGACATGATCGAAGACCACGACGCCGTCGTACAGTCCCCAGTGCATGTCGGGCAGGTGGCGGTCATCGGTCGGGGCGTTGCGCGAATCGAGTTTCTCAGGCTCGGCGTAGCGCACGGTTTCGTACCCCGCAAAGCCGACCCAGCCGCCAAGGAAGCACGCCGGGAGCAATGGGCTGGGACCGGGCGTGATGGGCGGCATGACCAGCCGCACAGCGCGGGTGATGCGGCGCGGAACTTCCAGCGGGTCGGGCTCGGTGGTGCGCGTGCGATGGCCCGGTCTTCCGGTCAGACGGTGGTCGATGATCTCGACCTCGTGCCCGCGCGCGATGACCTCCAGTGCCGGTTGTGCGCCGAGGATCGAGTGGCGGCCCTGGCGCTCGCCTCCCTCGACGGATTCCAGCAGGAACGAGGGGGCGTCTCGCTCATCCGGGGCGACAAGTCGGCGGTAGGCAAGGACGGGCGTAACCTGATCGTCGAGCAGGCGGAGGGCGATCGGGAGCGCGACGCGTCCCGACGGTGCCGAAACATGGACGGAACGGTCGGAGCGCGACTCGCGCTCCACGATTTCCAGGAACTGTTCCAGTCGGGGCCAGGGCATGTTCGTACGTCCGATGAATACAGGCGGGTGACGGGATGCGAGAATCGGTCGGCGGTAGATCAAAGGCACAAGGGAAACCCAGCGATGCAGTCAACTCGCGCGAACGTCTCCGCCCGATTATCGGCGGTTCTCGCGTCGGCATTGACAGCCATGGCCGCTGGACAGCGACTGCCCGAGCCGACGCCTCCAGAATCGTCGCCGATTCGAGCCGAGGACCTGCCGCCGCCGATCCGTCTGGGCGCGAGGGTGGCGACCGTGCGTGCGCAAATCCCGGTTATCAGCGCGGTTGTGCTGGTCCCAGACTCGGCGGCATACATCACCGCGGTCGGGAGTTGGACACTCGGGGCGCGGTTCCCGGTGCTGATCGATGACGGTTCGTGGGGAGCGAAAGAGTCCATTGCGCGGTTTGCCCGCGCATTCAAGCCCGAGCGCGTGGTGCGATTCAGCGGAGGCGCGGCCTTGCCCGAGGGCGAGGGGGCACTCAGGGCGGCGGTCGAAGGGGCGGCTAGCGCGGCGTGGGAGTGCGCCGAACCGGGGAAACTCGCCGAGCATTGGAAGAAGATGGGGTTCGCGCCCCCGGGTGTCGTGGTCGCGCACCCATCCGACCCCGCGTGGACGGGCGCGCTCGCGCTCGCGGCCGGGCACGGGCAGCCCCTCGTCTGGCTCAACGCACGCCCGTTCGGAACGGGCCTTGCGGACTGGTACCCGGCCGAGAAACTCGACGAACTCACGGTCGCGCTCCAGACCGAACTCGGGAAGATGCCTTGGAAGTGGGACGAGATCGGCGACGAGATCGACGCGGTGACTCTGTGTCAGAACGGACCGGTCAAGGTCACCGTGGGGGCCGTTTCGCAGACCACCACCTATGCCGTGAGCGACGCGCTGGGCCGTTCGCCCGGCGTGCTCGCCCTTACCGCACGCGACCCGAAGCGCGCAGCGCGCTGGGCGTGGGCAGGGCAGGTCATTGGGAACGAGTCGCAGGCGGCGTATGTGGCGATGTGCTCGCTCTTCCTCTCGCCCGAGCGGGCGTGGCTGTTTGACGGGTACGAAGATTCGCCGCCCTGGAACGGGTGGGACGCGACGCCCGCGGCATCCTTGCTGCAAAGAGCAGGTATTCCAGCGCTGCTCGACGACGGCGCGCGGCAGGGCATTGAGGACTGGCGGAAACGCGGCGCGGGCAGGCCGCGTGGAGGCGACCCGGGTGTTGAGGCACGCCGCGGATTGGCCGGTAGCCTGCTGGCGAATCGGCGCGGGGTGGAGGCTTCCCTGATATTTGTCAACACATCAGGAAATGCGGAGTTCTTTGATTTGAAGCCCGGCCAGGGCAGGCCCGACGATGTGCCGGTGCTGAGCATCCCCGCGGCGGTCCACTTCGTGCATTCATGGTCGGCCACAAGCCCCGGCAATCGCGACACCGTGGGCGGCCGATGGCTGGAGCGAGGAGCATTCGCGTACATGGGCTCGGTGTACGAGCCGTACTTGCAGGCATTCGTCCCCACGTCCCTGGTATCGCAACGTCTTCTGGTCGCCGCGCCGTTCGGGGCGGCGGTGAGGCTTGAGAACGCCGAGCCGTGGAAGGTCGCGGTGATCGGCGACCCGCTGTATGTGGTGGCGCGTCCGGTGTCGCGCGCGGCCGTCCCTCTGCCGGGGGCGCTTTCGCAAGCAACATCCATTGCCGATGACCTTTCCGGGCAACTCCGGTCGCGCGACTTTGCCGCGGCGGTCAACACGATGCGGCTCCTGGGGCGCGACCAGGAGGCGGCGCGCCTTCTGGGGGCGATCATCAAGGACCAGCCCGATGCGCTTACCGCGGAGGTCGCGCTCGCGGGCCTTGGCGCGGCGTTCTTTGAACTGGAGCCGGGTCTGTTCGCGCGGGTGTACGCCGCAGCGCTCCCACGCATTCTTGGGGACGAAACGCTCGCGGCGTGCAAGGACTTCCTCTGGCACGCGACCTTCACGCGCGGCACCGACCTGACGCCTCTGGAGACGGACCTGCTGTCACAGAGCCTGCGCCCCGGGTGTCTGGCGCGCGACGCCGCGGAGGCGGCGCGTGCGGTCTATCGCACCCGAGGCCCGGAGGCCGCCGCGGCGTTGATCGCCCGCGCGAAGTCGATGGCCGCCGATGAAGCGATCCGAGCCGAAATTGCAAAGTGGGCGCCGTGAGGAGGTACCATCGCTCATGAAGATCGCTGACCTGGTCGCCGCAATGGAGCGCATCGCCCCGCCCGACCTTGCCGAATCGTGGGACAACGTAGGCCTGCTGATAGGTGCGCACGATGCGCTGCTCGCGGGGCCGCTGCTGCTGACGATCGACCTGACGGAGGCGGTGGCGGCGGAGGCCGCGCGCCTGAAGTGTGGCGCGGTGGTCGCCTATCACCCGCCCATCTTCGAGGCGGTGAAGCGCCTCACCGATGAGACGGAGACCGGCCGGGTGGCCCTGCAACTCATCGGCGCGGGGGTGGCCGTCTACTCGCCGCACACCGCGCTCGATGGTGCTCCGGGCGGAATGGCGGACTGGCTGGCCGAGGGCCTGCTGGGGCCGAGTGATGTGGGGTCGGGGGGCGGCGGCGATCGGCGGGCGCTGCGGGCGCACGCGTCGCTCGCGCCGACGCAGGAACTCAAAGTGGTCACGTTCGTGCCGATGGAGAAACTCGATGATGTCCGCAAGGCGATGGCGTCGGCGGGCGCGGGGATTATCGGCGGTTACGAGGTGTGCTCCTTCAGCACTACCGGGCACGGTACCTTCCTCGGCAGCGCAGGAACACAGCCGGCGGTCGGTGCCGCGGGAAATCTGGAGTCGGTGGCGGAGCAACGCCTGGAGATGGTGTGCTCGCGCCGCGCGCTGGCGCTGACGATCCAGACGCTCCGGCAGTTTCACCCGTACGTGGAGCCCGCGATCGACGTGTACGAGCTGGTTGCGCGACCGACGCGCGCAGTCGGGGCGGGCCGCAAGATCGCCCTGGACAACGGCGCGACCATCGATGAACTCGCGGTGCGCCTCAAGGCCCACCTGGACGTGAAGGTCCTGCAGGTGGCCATGGGACCCCGGACCGGCGACACGCCCATCGAGCGCATCGGCGTGTGCCCGGGCGCGGGCGGCTCGCTCGTCCCGCTCGCGCTCGAGGCCGATTGCCAACTGTTTGTCACCGGCGAGATGCGGCACCACGAGATCCGGCAAGCCGTCGCCGCCGGCCTGAGCGTGATGCTCGCGGGGCATACCCAGACCGAGCGGCCGTACCTGCGGCTGCTCGCGCCGCGCCTGCGCAAGGAACTCGGTGGCCACCCGGTGCTGGTGAGCGCGGAGGACCGGGAGCCGTGGGTTTCAAGGTAGCGGGCGGCCGGCCTTTCGCAAACGTCAGCCCGCCTTTCGCCGAGCCGGGAGGACTTCGCGCTGTCCATCCAGCACGCCGCGGACGGAGAGATCGAGGTCCAGGTCGGGCCAATGAAACCCGATACCGCGGCTGACCTTCCGCCAGTTGTCGCGCTGCGCCGGCCTTGCGCGCGCGAGCGTCGGGAAGAAGGAAACAGGAACGGAGTGCAGCCGACCATCGTGGAGAACGAGGGTAAGGAACACCTTGCCCGTGCGGCGTTCAAACCGGACTGACTTGGCAAGGTTGTTCGGCAACTCGGATTGCATACGTTACTGACCGAGTGACAGGCCAGACGCCTGCCCCACCGGCCCAATCGGAACTTCTACCTGTCCAGTTCCGCCGCGACGACGTTGATCGACCCGATCACGGCGGGGACATCCGACAGCAGGTGGCCCTCGATGAGCCGGGCCATCGCCGCGTAGTTCATGAAGCACGGCGGGCGGGTGCGGACGCGCCAGGGCCGCGGCCCGCCATCGGAAACGATGTAGTAGCCCAGTTCGCCGTTGGCCGTCTCGATCGCGCCGTACCCCTCGGCGATCGGGGGCGTCCAGCCGCGGTTGGACATGATGAGCTCGAAGTGCTGGATCAGGCCCTCGATGGAGCCGTACACGTCGCTCTTGGCGGGCTTGACCATCTTGGAATCGGCGAAGGCGTCGACGGGCCCGCCGGGGATGTCGTCGATGAGTTGGCGGACGATGTGCATCGACTGCTTGATCTCCTCTACGCGGACGCGGAAGCGCGCGTAGCAGTCGCCCTCGAGCGCGATGGGCACCTTGAACTCCACGGCCGGGGCGCCCTGATTGTCCCAGTTGTCCTTGTAGCAGAGGTACGGCGCATCCTTGCGGAGGTCCCGCTTCACGCCGCTGGCCCGGGCCATGGGGCCGGTGAGGGAGTGGGCGATCGCCTCATCGTGGCTCAGGACGCCGATGTCCTTGGTCCGGTCGATGAAAATGCGGTTGGCGTTGAGCAGCCCTTCCATGTCCGCAAGCGCCCGGGGCAGGTCGTCGTTCACCAGGTCCTTCACCAGCCGCCGGAACATCGCCTCATCCGGCAGGTCCTGCATCAGGCCGCCGACGCGGGTCCAGTCCGGGTGGAAGCGCTGCCCGGCGATAAAGTCGCAGATGTCGTAGATCTTCTCGCGCGGGTTGAAGGCGAACAGGAAGGCCGTGATGCCGCCCAGGTCGAGCGCCGCAGCGCCCACGCACAGCAGGTGGTTCTGGATGCGCGCCAGTTCCGCCATGATGGTCCGGAGAACCTTGCAGCGCGGCGTGATATCGATGCCGAACAGTTGCTCCACGCTGTGGTGCCAGCAGATGTCGTTGGCGATCGGCGAGAGATAGTCCATCCGCGACACGATGGTCACGTACTGGTTGTAGTCAAGGTGCTCGCCGAGTTTCTCAAAGCCCGAGTGCAGGTAGCCGATGTGCGGCGTGCAGCGGGCGATCCGCTCACCGTCGAGTTCGAGCACCAGCCGGAGCGTCGTGTGCGTCGCGGGGTGCTGCGGACCGAAGTTCAGCACCCACCGCTCCCCGGTGTCGACGTGCCCTTTCAGGTAGGTCGTGGACTCGGAGTCAACGTCAAACCCCTGCTCCGGACGGATCGTGTAAGGCATAGGGAGGCATGGTAGGAACGGCCCGGTCGAGAAAGGAAGAAGACTCGAACGCACAGGCGTTCAATCCGTTGCGTGGTCGCTCACTTCCCCCCGTACCGCGCCCGCGCATAACTCGACCACGGCGGCACGCTCTTGAGCGCGCGGATGAGGCGGTACGACCTGCTGGCCTCGATCATCGCCAGTCGCTGGGTTGGGAGCATCTTCAGTTCCATCTGCTGCCAATCGGACCCCCAGCGCATCCGGGCCAGTGCGCTGTAAGGCGGCACGCCCTTGGCCGCGCGGACGAGCCGCCACGTCCGCGAGTTCTCGATCTGCGCCAGGCGAGCTGCGGCCTCCCGCTCGCGTGCATCGCCCGCGTTGGTCGCGTCTGTCCGTCTCAGAAGTTCCTGATAGCGTGCCTGCACGTCCCAGAGGTAGTCGGTGAGCGTGCTCAGCCGGTGCTGCTCCATGGCCTGCACCGCCGACTCGCGCGCAAGGCCGAGCGAGAGCGCCTGACGTGGAGCGGAATCCCGCAAGTCACTGGCACGCGCGAACAGTTCGAGCATGCGCCCGCCCATGTTCTTCAACTCAAAGTGGCCTTCGATGCGTGACCGCGCTGCCGCGCCGAGTACAGCGCACCCATCCCCAGCCGCGCGATCTCCCCCCTCCCCCCCCAAAGTCATCAACTCCAGCAGCGCGATCGCGTAGTTGTCCGCCTCGGTCGCCAGGTCCGACGATCCATCGGCATCGTTCGGTCGAGTCAGCAGGATGCCCGTCCCGGGCGTCACAAGTTCGCGCTGGCCCCCGACATCCGCGCCAAGCACCGCCAGCCCCGCGGCCATCGCCTCGTAGATCGACAACGCGATCCCCTCCCACATCGACGGCAAGAAGAAGATATCGCTCGCGGCCATCACCGCCGGCATCCGTTCGGGCGCGACCGCGCCGAGCATCACCACCGGACGCGCGGGGTCGTGCTCATCCCCCCGCCGCAGCAGGCCCAGTTCGTCGAGCCGGGAGACAAGCGCGTCCTGCTGCTCCCCCTCGCCCGCGACCAGCACCGTGAACGCCGGTCGATCCGGCGACGCCGCGGCAAGGTCCCGCAGTCGCGCGATCGAATCCGCAAACACCAGAGGCTGCTTCTGCGGGCAGAACCTCGCTGCGTACAAAATCACCGTCTCATCCGGCCCGATGCCCAAGTTCGCCCGCTCTTCCTGCCTCGCTGCCGGGTCGGGCCGAAAGAGCCCGGTGTCGGCGTTGATGTAGCACGTCTCGATCCGCTTGGCATCCCCGCCGCGGCCGACCATCCACGACTTCAGGTGTTCGGACACCACGATGTTGAGGTCGAGTTGCTCCTGGCACGCTGCTCCCGAGCGAGGGTGGCCGCCGCTGCGCCAGTGCGGCTCCTCCATGTGGTTGAAATCGACGTACGCGGGGCCGGGACAGTGCGCCCGCAGGAACGGCAGCAGTTGGTACCCCAGTTCCGAGTTGCTGACCATCACCACATCGGGCCGGCGCGAATCGATCAGCCCGCGAAGAAAACGCGGATAATCAACCGGCCGCAGGAAGTGGTCCAGGCAGAACACATCCGGCGTGAGCGCGCTCACCCGCGGCAGCCAGGCGTGGCCGTTCGCGGTCGTCGCGAGCGTCACCTCCCATCCGCCCACGATCGGTGAAGTGAGAAAGCGGATCAGGTCAAGATTGAAGCGGTCGGCCCCGCCCATGCGCAGCCACGGCACGATCATCAGCAGGCGCGACCGTTCCTTGGCCAGCGGGTTGGCAAGCAGCGGCGGCGCTTCGGCGTGTACTTCCTCCAGCGGCCTGGGCCATTGCGGGGGGAGCGATGGAAAACCGCCCGGCTCGAAGAGCGCGGGATGCATCGCGCGCAGGCGAGAGCGAAACGCCTCGCGCCCCTCGGCGTCCTTCAGGTTCGCCCAGTCGCTGTGCTGGTTCTCGCGCCTGCGATACCAGTCAAGATACTCCGGGATGGTGCCGCCCCAGTGCCCGGCCGCAGCGCACCGCAGCCAGAAGTCCCAGTCCTCCATGCCCGCGCGTATGGTCTCATCGCAGCCGCCCAGCCCCTCGTGAACGCTGCGCCGGATCATCGCGGTGGCGGTCGCGAGGTTGTCGTCGAGGAACGCCGCGCCGTTGTGGAAGCCCTTGTCCCACAGGTACTCGCTCGCGCCAAAGCCGACGGTCCATCCCTTCACGAACGCGGCCCCAGGGTGCGAGGCGAGATACCACGCGGACTTCTCGAGCGCCGTCGGCTCGATGAGGTCGTCCGAATCGATCTGAAAGACGAGTTCGGCGCGAGCAGCGCGGAAGCCGGTGTTGCGGGACGCGGGCAGGCCGTGGTTGACGCGGTGGTCCAGCACGCGGATGCGAGGATCGGTGCCGCGATACTCATCAAGCACGCCCATCGCGCCCGCGTCGGTCGAGGCATCGTTGACGATGATCCACTCGAAGTTCTGGAGCGACTGGCCCAGCACACTCCGCGCCGTCTCGTGAAAGACCTGCCCCGTGTTGAAATAGGGCGTGACGACGGAGACGGCGGGTGCTCCCGCGGCCCATCCCAAGGCGGGCGACAGGGGCGCATATCCAAAGCGCGGCCGCCGCGGAAACGGCGAGGCAGGAGTGCGGGAGAAATCCGGAGAGAGAGGGTCGATCATGCGGGGCAGGTGGTGGCGGGGG
>Ga0163154_10008166_pt1 | contig 12285 bp, 10 predicted proteins | sample OliLakLV19MP9P1_FD_148649 | JGI IMG/M metagenome (GOLD analysis project Ga0163154, IMG submission 148649) | Freshwater microbial mat bacterial communities from Lake Vanda, McMurdo Dry Valleys, Antarctica - Oligotrophic Lake LV.19.MP9.P1 | ecosystem: Environmental > Aquatic > Freshwater > Lake >... | reverse complement strand
TACAGACTGCTGTAAAAAACTGAACCGCATTGCGTGCATATTCCATTTATTGAAGATAAGAATACAATAGTCAAAGAACTTCATAAGCTAAAAAGAATGTTGGTCAGGCGACCAACATTAACGGGGGTACTGCTGCACCCATCATTGGACGGTACGAACGCAATGAGATTAAGCCCTCCATTGAGATTGCCAAAAAGATCGCTGACGAACTCAGCGTAACAGTTGACTACCTACTGGGTGGCTCTGATAAAATGATGCTCGATAAAAAAACCGTCAAGCGAATGGAAGAGATCGAGAACCTGCCCGAAAAGGAAAAGGAAAAAATATTCGAGTACATCGACCTGGTTATACGCGATGTCAAAATCAAAAAGGCTCATGCTGCGTAAAATAAAAAAACCGGACGAACCGGGCTTTTTGATTAGAAAATATTCATCACAAGAACAGCAGTTAATCCGGTCAAGAGCATTAATCCAATCGGTAGCCATCGTGGCGGCTCCATTGCATTCGAGTAATTAGGATTTGAACCTATTATCCGCTCCCTTATAAACTTATTCATTTCGGTTTCATCGGAAAGATTTAAATCGAGATTCTGAGAGCCTGGTATTAGTAAAATTTTTCTTGACTTTCCTGTCTCTCTGTCTCTATACTTCAATGATATTAAAACCGGTCTTAGAAGAACTGTTTGAAAAATCCACTCCGCATCTTTGTAATCAATAGTCTGATGCCCACCGAATGTTTTAACTACTAAACTCTCGTGATTGGCTTCAACGCTTCTTAACCTTATCATCAATACAGTGAGCCATATCAATGCCCAAAAAACTGTTACGGTAGCTCCCTTCAACTCCTCATACAAAAAGTGACCTTGAAGATTCCAAATAAAAATTAAGGATAACAGAAAACCACCGCCAAATAGTGAAGTCAATACGTACCGGTAGAAATAGGTAGCTGAAGAACTTCGATATACGTTATTTCTCATTTGATAGCTTTACTTTTCATTCTTCTATTTCTCTTCTAAAGTATTATCGGGGGGAACCGTTCCAAAAAGGTCATAGACCCAGAATAAGTATTTTTCATTTTCTAATTTGGCTGAATCACACTTAAAATCCACAACTCCAAACTGCAAATACTCACCTCTTGTTTTGATTAGAATTTCATTGCTTCCTCTAATTTTTCTAAGTGAATCACTAATGTTTATTCTGTCATAAATACCAGTATGCTCACCAAAAAAATAAATTTCAGTTAGACTATCATTTAAATCTAGAATTTCTATTGTCGGCATTGAATGCTCTGATCTATCCAAATATTTTTTAACAACAACACCGTCAAATATAATTTTATGGAACCTTTGACTGCTGCGACAGTTGGTGTAATTGATACTTGGAACTATAGAGTAGACCACCAAAAGAAAAAGAACAACGATCACCAAGTATTTATATTTTCTTAAAAGTGCTTTCATCTTCCAAATCCTACAAGTGGAGTTATAAGAAATGGAGACCAAAAATCAAATGTCCATGTCTTGGTTTCAACTCCTAATCCTACTGAAGCGGGAAGTCCAAAACCGACACCAGCACCTATTACGTCTACCGCAACATCACCCGTCTTAGAATTAAAGCCATGACTATATGCCCCCGAGATAGGTCCACCCCCTGCACTCCATGACTTACCTTTTCCAGATACATCAATAGGGCCTGATCTTGAGCGAAGAAGCTCAATTTGTGCTGATCCTCCAGCATTTAAATACACTTTCTTTGTAGCAGTTCCAATTGAAAAAAAAGCCTGGCCTCTTGATCCTGGGCCACCACTCCAACCTCCTATAGAAAGCTCTGTACCTTTTGTCAGTCCTAAACCTATCGATAACTGGAATCCCAATCCATATTCTGCTGGCTTAGGATCGCCTGACCCCCCTCCGTTTGTTTGTTGTTGTTGTTGTTGTGATATAGACTTCAAAAAATAATACTGATGATGAAACTCTACATTACCATCATTGTCTAAATAATTCCTTCCCTGCTCCCATACTTCAAACCCATATTTCTGCACATAGGCCACCACGCTTAAACTCCTTGCATCATTCCGCATTTGAACAAGCTGCCCAAAACTTGGGGCATAGCTCCAATTTGTAAAGCCACCACTTCTTCCACCGGTATGAAACCGCAACGCACTCGTACTCCCTCCAGAATAAAACTGCCCCCGGTAATGATCTACCCGATCATCGTAAGTATAGCGGGTAATGCCGTATTCAGGGTCGGCCCCACTGGGGTCAGTAAACGTTACCGGATCGTTAAAACTAAAATTGTATGGAGTTAAACTCGCATACTTGGTGGCCATCGGGTCAATTTGATTCATGCGCCCAAGTATAGGGTCGTAGTTTCTATACGCTAAATCATAAAGATTACTGGTGGTGTTGAGTTCCGTGCCCCCGTTTCCTAAAAAGTTGTTGCCGGTGGTGTTCTCGCGCGTCCAGCTATTGGAGGTTTGCATACCAAACGGGTAGTATTCGTTATACTGAACTACGTTGCCTTTGGTATGGGTCATCACTACATCATCAAAATATACATCCACTAAAGTAGCATTTTCGTTGCTTACATACATAAACACGTAGCCTTCTTCTTTAATGGTGTATTCGCGCGTCATCAAATCGTGCGCCACTACAGTCGTGGCACCTACTTGGTTTGCAGCCGCCCGCCCCCCACTTGCTCCCCCCGTTATTGTTGGTCGCCTGACCAACAATCCTCAACTGTTAATACATTACAACTCTTCCATGTGTGTAACTAGTCCAAACTCATCACCCAGTCTATCATAATAGCGTGCTGAACTGTAGCGATATTCTGTTTGGTATTGTGCTAAATTCCAATGTGGTTGACACGGATTATTATGAACGTACTCCAATTTCTGTTTGAAAAACTCTTCAGTTATCAAATCAATGCTCATCGAATTACGTTTCCAAACCTGATACTTCTGATCTTTCAATCCAACGTACAACAACTCCAGCTGCTTCTCCTTTTTCTGCTTTTATCTTTTCTACTAATGCTTTAGCCGTAAACTTTAAAAAATCTCGCTGCACTGTTTCCAACTCAAAACCATTTTGAATGCGCCAGATTAAATGAACATGATTAGGCATAAGTACGAACGCTCCTACCTTTACTTCACCCCGACTAACTCTAAACTTCAATGCATCAATTACTAGTTGCTTATAATCATCCTCTGCTAGCAACTTTTGCCAATCATTACAGACTGCAGTAAAAAACTGTACCGCATCACGCGCATATTCCATTTATTGAAGATAAAATTACAATAGTCAAAGAACTGAATAAGTCAGATAAAAAAGAATGTTGGGCAGGCGACCAACATTAATTGAATTAGAATTTGTTACCAACAACAACTGTGGGTAATTAATCTTTAATAGTCATACGACATTACCCGCTCGTCTTCTTTCAACACGTTGTTAAAATGATCCAGCTTTTTCTCCTTTCCAGATACCTCGTAAACTAAAATAAACCGGTCGCCCTCTTTTAACTCGCGCTTTTTCTTGAATCCCAATTTTAGCTTCTTTAAATTTTCTTGTATGTGCTTTTCAAAACCCGAGTGACAACTGGTGATTTTATAACTGCGCGATTGATGCCAACGTTCGATTACAAGCTGAAATTTTTCTAACCCCGTCAACACAATTAGCACCACAACCGAACTTACGATGGCGATAAAATATTCCCCTGCCCCTACGGCCATTCCCAATGCAGCCGAAATCCAAATTGTAGTAGCAGTGGTAATCCCGTTGATGTTCATACCATCTTTGAAGATGACACCTGCCCCAAGAAATCCAACACCTGTAACAATGGTAGAGGCAATGCGATCTGAAAATCCACCGCCCATGCTGATCGATAGTTCGGTAAAAATTGTTGAGCCCAGGCAAATCATGATCATGGTGCGAAGGCCCGCAGCTTTACTGTGATATTCTCTTTCTAAACCAATGGCAGTGCCGATTACAAATGAAATAAGCAGCCGCATTCCGATTTCCAAATCAATATTCATGGCTAAAGTGAATTTTCTTTACTGGAAATGTAATGAGATAATAGGTAAACAAAAAGCGGAAGATTTCTCCTCCGCTTCTACCTTGAACTTTTAACTTCGAACTTTTAACTTCTGTCTACATCTTCCTCACCTTTCCGCTGCCCGATGAATTTCCGTTCACGTGATTGGGATTGCCCTTATAAGAAACGGTGCCACTGCCAGAGATAGTAGCATCGAGTTCGCTCTTGACGGTGATTTCTACACCGCCCTAACTAGAGATGCGCACCTCGCATTTATCCACTTCTAAATTGGAAGCATACGCTTTGCCCGATCCGCTGATATCGATTTTTATTTCTCGGGCAGTGCCGCTGGCCTCAAATTTTCAGGAGCCCCGTTATTGTTGGTCGCCTGACCAACAATCCGCAACTTTTAATACATTACAACTCTCCCATGTGTATAAATAGTCCAAACTCATCGCCTAAACCATCATAATAGCGTGCAGAACTGTAGTGATATTCTGTTTGGTGTTGTGCTAAATTCCAATGTGGTTGACAAGGATTATTATGAACATAGTCCAATTTTTGCTTGAAGAACTTTTCAGTTATCAAATCAATGCTCATCGAATTACGTTTCCAAACCTGATACTTCCGATCTTTCAATCCAACGTACAACAACTCCAGGGAAGAAATTTATTTTGCGCACTTGCTAAAAGCAAAATACTCAGGAGTATAAGCGGAAAAATTACTTTTTTTATATCCATTCATCCAATGCAGAAATAACAGCATTATTAAAGGAAATAAAACCATCTGAAGAAACTCTAGAATTTTGAGAAACAACTTTACTGTTTTTTATCTCTATGTATTCGATAAAAGATTTTGGATCAGGGAAAAACAAAATGTTGTTTGGATCTACTGTAGTTGGAGTGATGACACTACCACTATTTGAGATTTCATCGACCGAAAAATCTGAACAACCTAAAGCAAGGACTGCAACAAAAATTAATAGTTTTGATGAGGTTGGGGGGGTAAATTTGATAAATTTTGATGGAATTTTCTTTAATGAACTTAGAAAAAAATTTTAGATCTCAAAACTTTTTACTAGTTTAAAACTCCAATCGTCCTTTCAATTACCAATATGGCCACTGAACCTAATTTAACCTAAGCTTCTCCAATTGTGCCTCCAAAATTCATCGGAAATTGAGGTGCTTCATTGGTTTGTTTAATAGGCCCAAAGGTGGCCTCGTATTTACTAATATTGTCTTTTAGCGCAGCCAGCAGCCTTTTAGCATGCTCCGGGGTAATAATTACCCGAGCCTTTACTCGCGCTTTTGGCACCCCTGGCATAAGCCTTATAAAGTCCACCACAAACTCGCTGTTTGAGTGGGCAATCATTGCCAAATTGGAATAGATACCCTCAGCGATCTCCTCAGAAAGCTCGATGTTGATTTGATTTTGGGGCGGTGTGTTTTTAGTTTCTGCCATAGCTTTTAATTTGATAATTATTCAATTTGAGGATTTGAAAATTAAGACGACTATTAATTCGAGTTACATATCAATAAACGAATGAGGCTGTCTCTTACTATAAGACAGCCTCATTTTCAAATTATTTCATTTTCAAATCTTCAAATTAACCAGCTAATTCTCTCTCTTTCGACTTCCGCTCAGGCGCATCAACTAACTTCTGATATTCTTCTTCAGAATTTACAATCATGTCGTTTAGTCTTCTCTGGCCGGTACCAGCAGGAATCAAATGTCCTACAATAACATTCTCCTTCAAGCCCACCAAATGATCAGCCTTACCGCGTATTGCAGCTTCGCTCAACACTTTAGTTGTTTCCTGGAAGGAAGCAGCCGACAACCAGCTTTCTGTTTTCAACGATGCCTGAGTAATACCTTGAAGAGTTGGACGTGATACCGCAGATAGGGCATCGCGTACTTCAGCAATCTTTTGGTCTTTTCTCTTCAATGAAGAATTCTCATCTCTCAATTCACGTGGACTAACTATCTGACCAACTTTGAATCGTTGAGAATCACCAGGCTCCATTACAATCTTCTTATCTAATACGCGGTCGTTTTCCTCACGGAACTCAAACTTATCAACGTATTCGCCAGGAAGGAAAGTAGTATCACCTGAATCAATAATCTCCACTTTCTGCATCATCTGACTTACGATACACTCAATGTGCTTATCATTAATCTTCACACCTTGTAAACGATATACTTCCTGAATTTCATTGACCAAGTATTCTTGAACTGCCGTTGGTCCTTTTATCGATAGAATATCGGATGGAGTAATAGCGCCATCTGATAAAGGTTGACCTGCTTTTACAAAGTCATTATCCTGAACCAAAATGTGTTTAGACAATGGCACCAAATAACGCTTCTGAACACCATCCTTAGACTCGATGAAGATTTCGCGGTTACCACGCTTAATACCACCGTAGGTTACAACACCATCAATCTCACTTACAACAGCTGGGTTCGAAGGATTGCGTGCTTCAAACAATTCCGTTACACGTGGAAGACCTCCTGTAATATCGCGAGACTTACCCATGGTACGCGGAATTTTTGCTAACACTTGGCCAGCTTTAATCTTCTCGCCCTCATCTACCGCCAAGTGAGCACCCACAGGAATGTTATATCCCTTAGTCTCATTCTTACCTTTTACAATGATGGACGGGTTCTTGGTCTTATCGCGGGTATCTGTAATTACCTTTTCGCGGTGACCAGTTTGCTCATCAGATTCCTCTTTAAAAGTAATGCCCTCAATGATCGCTTCGAACTCGATTTCTCCGTCATACTCTGATAAGATAACCGCATTGTATGGATCCCAGAAACACAACTCCTCGCCTTTCTCCACTTTCTGCCCATCCTTAACTTTAAGGAATGTTCCGTAAGGAACGTTGTTAGTAATCATCACACGCTTCTCAGCATCTAAAATTCTGATTTCACCTGTACGACCCATAACAACTTTCACTTTGTTGTTATCACGATCTGTTGTATCAACAGTTCTTATCGCTTCAAATTCAATTGTACCGGTGAACTTAGCTTTAATGTTAGCTTCAGTTGCGATGTTCGATGCTGTACCACCTACGTGGAAAGTACGAAGTGTTAACTGAGTGCCTGGTTCACCAATAGACTGAGCAGCGATAACACCTACTGCCTCACCTGCCTGAACCATTTTACCGGTCGCCAAATTTCTACCGTAACATTTAGCACAACCACCTACTTTAGTTTCGCAGGTTAACACCGAGCGAATCTCAACTTCTTCTATGCTGGTTTCCTCAATGCGTTTTGCTACCTCATCGTTGATTTCCTCATTAGCTGGGCAAATCAATTCTTCGGTAATAGGATCATAGATGTCATGCACCGTTACACGACCTAGAATACGTTCCGACAATGGCTCAACAATATCCTCATTATCTTTCAACGCTGTCACTTTCAAGCCGCGCAGTGTGCCGCAATCCTCTTCAGTAACAACAAGATCTTGAGCTACGTCAACAAGCCTCCGTGTCAAGTATCCGGCATCAGCAGTTTTCAACGCTGTATCGGCAAGACCTTTACGAGCACCGTGTGTGGAGATAAAATACTCCAACACATCAAGTCCTTCTTTGAAGTTTGAAAGGATTGGGTTCTCAATAATAGCACCTACAGATCCTGCCAAGTTCTTCTGAGGCTTCGCCATCAAACCGCGCATACCGCCCAACTGACGAATTTGCTCTCTAGAACCCCGAGCACCGGAGTGCATCATCATATAGATGGAGTTGAATCCTTGTTGATCTTCTTCCAACTGCTTCATCAGCGTGTTGGTAAGCATGGTATTTGTGCGAGTCCAGATATCAATTACCTGGTTGTAACGTTCGTTATCAGTAATAAGACCCATCATGTAGTTGTTCCATACTGAATCAACCTCCTTCTGAGCCTCTTCAACTAACTTTTTCTTTTCCTCAGGTACTTTAACATCGCCTAATCCCATTGACAACCCACCCTTATAGGCCATCTGGAATCCAAGTTCTTTAATATCATCAAGGAACTTGGCTGTTTTAGCTTGTCCTGCTAACTTATAAACATCAGCGATGATAGTTTGCAGCTTCTTCTTAGTTAAAAGTTCGTCTACATACCCAACTTCAACGGGCATAACCTGATTAAAAATAACACGACCTGTTACAGTCTCAATCATTTTCCTTTCAAGTTGTTCGTTCTTTTTATCACGCACGATTGCGCGAACTTTGATAATAGCATGCTTCGAAAGTTTTCCTTCGTTGTATGCAATTACTACTTCATCAGCAGAGTAAAATCTCTTGCCTTCACCTAGTTCTCCTTTTCTTCCTTTCGTTAGATAGTAAAGTCCCAACACCATGTCCTGTGAAGGAACGGTAATAGGAGCTCCGTTGGCTGGGTTAAGAATGTTATGAGATGAAAGCATCAACACCGAAGCTTCCAAAATTGCCTCCTGGCCAAGTGGCACGTGAACCGCCATCTGGTCACCGTCAAAGTCAGCGTTAAACGCAGTACATACCAACGGGTGCAACTGAATCGCTTTTCCTTCAATCAACTTTGGTTGGAATGCCTGAATACCTAATCTGTGAAGTGTTGGAGCACGGTTCAAAAGAACTGGATGTCCTTTCAATACGTTTTCCAAAATATCCCACACAACCGGATCCTTACGATCAACAATTTTCTTCGCAGACTTTACCGTCTTCACAATTCCTCTTTCGATAAGCTTGCGAATAATGAATGGCTTGAATAATTCAGCAGCCATATCTTTTGGAAGACCGCACTCATGAAGTTTCAATTCCGGGCCTACTACAATTACTGAACGACCAGAGTAGTCAACTCGCTTACCCAGTAAGTTTTGACGGAAGCGTCCTTGCTTACCTTTAAGCATATCACTCAATGATTTCAATGCGCGGTTACCATCGGAACGCACTGCATTTACTTTACGTGAGTTGTCGAACAAAGAATCAACAGCCTCCTGAAGCATCCGCTTCTCATTACGAAGAATAACCTCAGGTGCTTTAATATCTATCAATCTTTTAAGACGGTTGTTACGAATAATAACACGTCTGTAAAGATCATTCAAATCTGATGTAGCAAAACGACCACCATCCAACGGAACAAGTGGACGCAATTCTGGCGGGATTACCGGAACCATTTTAATGGTCATCCATTGTGGACGGTTTTCAACACGCGTATTTGCTTCGCGGAAAGCTTCAACTACTTTCAAACGCTTCAACGCTTCTGCCTTGCGCTGTTGTGAAGTATCTGTTGCAGCCTGATGACGCAACTCATAAGAAAGCTCATCAAGCTTAACGCGAGATAAAAGCATTTCCAATGAATCGGCTCCCATCTTCGCGATGAATTTCTTAGGATCATTATCATCCAATAATTGATTCTCACGTGGCAACTTATCAACTATGTCTAAGTATTCTTCTTCTGTTAAGAAGTCAAGACGGTTAATACCATCTTCTTCTTTAACGCCAGGCTGAATAACTACGAATCGCTCGTAATAAATAATCTGATCCAACTTCTTGGTAGGAAGACCTAGCAGATAACCAATTTTGTTAGGGAGCGAACGGAAATACCAGATGTGAGCAACTGGCACGACCAATTCGATGTGACCCATGCGCTCGCGTCTGACTTTCTTTTCGGTAACCTCCACACCGCAACGGTCGCAGATAATTCCTTTATAGCGAATACGCTTATATTTTCCGCAATGACATTCCCAGTCTTTAACTGGACCGAAGATTCTTTCGCAGAACAAACCACCCATCTCCGGCTTATACGTGCGGTAGTTGATTGTTTCGGGTTGCGTTACTTCACCGTGTGAACTTTCCAAAATAGATTCTGGAGAAGCAAGACTGATGGTGATTTTAGAGAAGTCGTTGTTGATCTTTTTATTTTTTCTGAAAGACATTTTAGTAGTCGTTGGTCTTTAGTAATAAGTCCTTAGTTCCAAAACTTTGCTTGAGTGTCTAGTCTCGTTACTCAAGACTAAACACTCAAGACTATTTTAATCCATCGTTATCTCTAGTGCCAAGCCTCTAAGTTCATGCACAAGAACATTGAACGACTCAGGGATATTTGGCTTCCTCATATTTTCACCTTTAACAATTGATTCGTATGCTTTCGCTCTACCAATCACGTCATCGGATTTAATGGTAAGGATTTCCTGAAGAATATGTGATGCACCGAATGCTTCAATCGCCCAAACCTCCATCTCACCAAAACGCTGGCCACCAAATTGAGCTTTACCACCCAATGGTTGTTGCGTAATAAGAGAATATGGCCCGATAGAACGAGCGTGCATTTTATCATCTACCAAGTGGCCAAGTTTCAGCATGTAGGCGATACCCACCGTAACTGGCTGATCAAATTTTTGACCTGTTAACCCATCATAAAGATAGGTACGTCCGAACTCAGGAAGATTTGCTTCTGTCAATTCTGCAGAAACCTGATCAAGCGATGCCCCATCAAAAATTGGAGTTGCATACTTTCTTCCTAACTTCTTACCAGCCCAAGCCAACACAGTTTCATAAATCTGACCAAGGTTCATACGAGAAGGTACACCTAGCGGATTCAAGCAAATATCAACCGGAGTTCCATCTTCCAAGAATGGCATATCTTCTTCACGAACAATACGTGCAACCACACCCTTGTTTCCGTGACGACCCGCCATCTTATCTCCTACTTTCAACTTGCGTTTCTTAGCTATGTAAACCTTAGCTAATTGTACGATACCTGCAGGTAGTTCATCTCCTACTTCTAATGTGAAACGCTCGCGTTTGAAGTCACCTGAAATTGCATTGCGCTTATTCAGATAATTCTTAACAACTTCAGACACTAAGTCATTTGTGTGATCATCAGTAGTCCAACTCTCTAAACTAATGTCGGCAATCAAGTTCACCTCTTCAGGTACATTGTAATTGCTTTCATCACGATAGATGTTTTTATCTGGGAAAAGATTGTTTTCAATCACTTTACCTGAGAACTTAACTCCCTTGCTGATTAACTCATCACCAAACTTGTGTGTTACACCCTGGCTGGTTTTGCCGGTAAGTAACGTAGTAAGTTTCTTAACCATGTCAGCACGCAACTCAGTAAGTTGTTTGCTATAACGATTCTTCAATGTATCCAATTCTTTCTTAGACTTAGTGCGAACGTCTTTGTCGCGTTTTGGTCTTGAGAACAACTTGGTTTCTATTACCACACCTTTTAATGATGGAGGTGCTTTCATAGAAGCATCTTTCACATCACCAGCTTTATCACCGAAGATCGCTCTAAGAAGTTTTTCTTCCGGAGTTGGATCTGTTTCACCTTTTGGTGTGATTTTACCGATAAGGATGTCACCTTCTTTTACTTCTGCACCAATGCGAATGATACCGTTTTCGTCAAGATGCTTAACCGCTTCTTCACTTACGTTCGGAATTTCAGAGGTTAACTCTTCTTCCCCACGTTTTGTATCACGTACTTCCAATTCAAATTCTTCAACGTGGATCGATGTATAAATATCCTCGCGCACAACGCGTTCAGAGATTACAATCGCATCCTCGAAGTTGTATCCCTGCCAAGGCATGTAGGCTACTAACAAGTTGCGGCCTAGTGCTAACTCACCGTTAGCTGTTCCGTACCCCTGACACAGTGGTTGTCCTTTAGATACTTTATCACCTTTCTTCACCAATGGCGTAAGGTTGATGCAAGTATCCTGATTGGTTCTTCTAAACTTAATCAGGCTATAAGATTTCACTTCGTTGTCAAAGCGAACCAACTCCTGCTCTTCAGATACTTCATATCTAACTACAATCTTATTCGCATCTACGAATTCAACTGTACCGTTAGCTTCGGATAAGATTAATGTACGTGAATCCAAGGCTATTCTTCCTTCAAGACCAGTACCTACTATAGGTGCTTCTGGTCGCATCAATGGAACAGCCTGGCGTTGCATGTTCGATCCCATCAAAGCACGGTTGGCATCATCATGCTCCAAAAATGGAATCATAGATGCAGCAATCGATACAATCTGATTAGGAGCAACGTCCATATAAGTGATTTCACTTGGCTCAACTACCGGGAAGTCACCTTCAAAACGTGCCTTCACTTTGTCTTCCTCTAAATCTCCATTAGATTTAATCTTAATGTTCGCCTGAGCAATGTTGTGTGTGTCTTCTTCTTCAGCAGTCAGGAATATCACATCCTTTCCTTTTACTTTTCCATTCTCAACTTTACGGTAAGGTGTTTCGATAAAGCCCATCTTGTTCACTTTGGCGTGAACGCAGAGAGA
>Ga0163154_10008165_pt1 | contig 12285 bp, 7 predicted proteins | sample OliLakLV19MP9P1_FD_148649 | JGI IMG/M metagenome (GOLD analysis project Ga0163154, IMG submission 148649) | Freshwater microbial mat bacterial communities from Lake Vanda, McMurdo Dry Valleys, Antarctica - Oligotrophic Lake LV.19.MP9.P1 | ecosystem: Environmental > Aquatic > Freshwater > Lake >... | reverse complement strand
CTCTAACCCCTAACCCCTATCCTCTAATTCCTTCTTCTTCCAACGTCATCCCCATCCTAGAAGGCGACTGGTTTAGCGATGACATAACCGAACGATTTCGTAAATTTTTGCGCGTCACATTCGGCGAAGACAACTATCAAACCAACATACAGTTCATCGAAAACGCCCTAGGTAAAACCATCCAAAAATACTTCGTCAAAGACTTCTACAACGACCATATCAAACGCTACAAAAAACGCCCGATTTATTGGCTATTCAGTAGCCCCAAAGGTAGCTTCAACGCCCTGATCTACATGCACCGCTACCGCCCCGACACAGTGAGCATCGTCCTCAACGAATACCTGCGCGAATATCGAGCCAAACTCACCGCCCACAAAGCTCAACTAGAAGCCATTAGCATCAGCACCACCGCCAGCCAATCCGAAAAGATCAAAGCCCTGAAAACCATTGAAAATCTGCGAAAAGAGATCGACGAGCTAGAAAAATACGAGCGCGATATCCTCTATCCCCTTGCCACCCAACAACTAGCGATCGAACTCGACGACGGCGTAAAAGTCAACTATGTTAAATTTGGCGCAGCCCTGAAAAAGATTGCGGGACTAGACGCAGTAGAGGATTAATCTATGTCTGTAATGAACTTTAATACCGCCAATCAGACCTTTCGCCAACTCCTCGGCAACGGCTTACTTTACCGCGTGCCGCCATTTCAACGCGACTATTCTTGGACAGAAGAGGAATGGGACGATCTTTGGCAAGATATCCTCGGACTATTTGAAGAAGATGGCGAACCAGCGCATTACATGGGCTATCTGGTGCTGCAATCATCTAATAACAAGCAATTTGATATCATCGATGGTCAACAACGTCTAACTACCATCAGCATCCTCATCCTCGCCGCCCTTGCCCATCTCAAACATTTAGTTGCTAATGCGATCGATCCAGACAAAAACCAGCGGCGCAAAGATAACCTCCAAAATAGTTATATCGGTTATGTTGACCCAGTTTCACTCGTGCCACGTTCTAAATTGGAACTAAATCGGCATAACAATCGCTTTTATCAAACCTATCTAGTAACCTTAGAGCAAATTCCCCAACGGGGATTAAATGCTTCGGAACACCAGCTTCGTAAGGCTTTTAACTGGTTTAGAGACAAAATTGCGGTGCGATCGCAACAAAGTGGAGAAGAAGTTGCGAGTTTTGTTGACACTATTGTAGACAAGCTATTCTTTACGGCAATTTCTGTTAATGACGAACTGAATGCTTTTAAAGTTTTCGAGACTCTGAATTCTCGTGGTGTACGCTTATCGGCAACTGATTTACTGAAAAATTACCTTTTCTCTGTAATTGCTTCGGGTAATCCCCATGAAACTGAGCTAAAGTCCCTAGAAGAAGGCTGGGAACGTATTGTTGGAGAACTTGGTAGTGAGAGTTTTCCAGACTTTTTACGGGTGTATTGGAATAGTTGTAACAAACTCGTGCGTAAGTCTGACCTTTTCAAAACTATTCGCCGTCATGTAGCCACTAAAGAAAAGTCGTTTGCTTTACTCAGGGAACTAGATCGATCTGCCTCAATTTATGCTGCTCTGCGTAACCCCCATGAGTCGCTCTGGCTGACAGAAGAAAGGCAATCTCTCGAACAGTTGATCATGTTTAATGTGCGTCAGCCCATACCAATGCTGATGGCGTGTTATCGGCAATTTGCTGAAGATCGACGCTCTACCTTTACGCAGCTATTACGAGCGATCGCTGTGATATCCTTCCGCTACAACGTTATTTGCAACCTACAAACCCAAGATCAAGAAAGGGTTTACAATAATGTTGCCTACAAAATTTCAAACGGGGCGCTCGTAGATCTGCGATCGATTCTTAATGACCTTCAAGAAATTTATCCCGAAGATGCTATTTTCAAGGCTGCATTTGTAGATAAAGAGCTAAAAACCACAAATTCACGCAATAAAAAAATAGTGCGTTACATTTTATTTCAGATCGAAAAGCAGGTTTCAGGACAGGAATTTGATTTTGAAAGTGCTGCCTATAACTTAGAGCACATCCTCCCCGAAAACCCCTCTGAAGCATGGTCTTACATTGACGAGCGCAACCAAGAGAAATTTATCTATCGCCTTGGTAACATGACTCCAATTGAAAAAAAAGCTAATAAAGATATAGGAAATAAAAGCTACGATGAAAAAATTGCCACTTTTGGGCAAAGTTGCTTTAAGATTACCACCGCCATTTCCGAGTATTATCATGAGTGGAATGAAGCCAAAATAGAAGCTCGGCAAATCCAGTTGGCAAAAATAGCCACAGCCATTTGGAAAGTTGACATAGGAGGCTAACCCATGAAAATCAATAAGTTAACATTACAAAACTATCGAGGTGCCCAGCAACTATCTTTAGATTTTGATAAGCAGCTAAATATTTTCTATGGCGTAAATGGTTCGGGTAAATCCACAGTCCTTGATGCGATCGCGGTTATGCTGTCGTGGGTAATCAGTCGGCTTCGGCATTCGGTACATAGTTCGGGACGACAGATTCTAGAAACTGATATTACTAATGGTAGATCTTCGGCGGCGATCGAGATTTTCTGTTCTAGTGAAGATCAGAATATCGAGTGGCGATTAACTAAAATCCGAAAAGGGCATTTGGGCACTGGAGATCGTAGAAACTTGACTGACTTAAATGACTATGTAAAACAGTTACAAACTCAGATTTCCGATAACAAAGAAAAAGTTAATTTGCCAATCTTTGCTTGCTATCAAGTTAATCGAGCAGTATTAGATATCCCTTTGCGGATTAAAGACAAACATAGCTTCAGCCTTCTTACGACCTATGGTAATGCTCTTACCAGTGATGCAAACTTTCGGACATTTTTTGAATGGTTCCGCGAACGTGAAGACCTTGAAAACGAAAACAGAAAATATATAGATACACCTGTTAAGCCTGAAGGATTCTGTTTCCCTGACCCTCAACTTGAAGCAGTTCGTAACTCCCTATTACAATTCTTACCTGAATTTAAAAATCTTACAGTAAGGCGCAATCCACTCAGAATGGAAGTTAAAAAAGGTGGTAAGAGCTTAACTGTAAATCAACTATCCGATGGCGAAAAATGTATGATTGCAATGGTTGGAGATCTTGCTCGAAGAATAGCGATTGCGAATCCAATACGTCAGAATCCATTGGAAGGTAAAGGCATAGTTCTAATTGACGAAATTGATTTGCATCTGCACCCTAAATGGCAACGAATGGTTGTATCAAAGCTGATCGAGGTATTTCCTCACTGTCAGTTTATCATCTCAACTTACTCACCGCACGTTATTACCCACGTACATCCTAAGAATCTCTACCTCCTTAAACAGACGGAATCAGGCACAACGGCGGAGAGACCTTTGGAATCCTACGGCAAAAATGTTGATCGCATTCTTGAGGATCTGATGGGCTTACCAACCACCAGACCTGATCGGATTAGCTCAAGTTTGCATGAAATCTTTGAACAAATTAGCCTCGGTCAAATTGCTGAAGCCAAACAGATGATTGAGATAATCAAAGGAGAAATTGGTGGAGATCCCGAACTGGTGAAAGCTGAAGTGCTGATCAAGCGCAAGGAGATCATCGGCAGATGAAGCATATTATCAAACAAGAACAGCCAGAACTTTTTTCTAAATGGAAAGCAAAATCCAACGATGACTGGCAGCCGACCTATGAGATCCTAAGTGGAGACATAAAGAAAGCAGTAAAAGATACTCTAATGACTGAGCAGGGTTATCTATGCTGTTATTGTGAACAGAGACTTGATGATAAGAGTCATATCGAGCACTTCAGACCACAAAGCGATCCTACTGTCGATCCCCTAGATTTTACCAACATGCTTTGCTCTTGCCAAAATCAGTTGCAAAAAGGTGAACCGCGTCACTGTGGAAATTTAAAAGGGGGTTGGTTTGATGAAATTCTTTTAGTATCGCCCTTCGATCCTAGTTGTGCAACCAAATTTAGATATATAGCTGATGGATCGATTAGCCCTTACGATCTAAAGGATAATGCTGCCAAAGAAACTATTGATAAATTAGGTTTAAACATCCCAAAGCTAATAGCTATGCGAAATAGTGCGATCGAGCCTTTCCTTGAGGATACTCTTAACCCAGATGAATTGCAGGAGTTTGTTGATGGTTATCTCACCCAAGATGAACTGGGAATGTTTAGTGAATTCTGGACGACTATTCGCTATGTTTTTGGAGCAGATACAGAATGAACGATCGCATTAATCAAGCCCTAACAAAATTGTTCGATCGCCATCGGATTGTATTTTGGTACGACACCAAACAGGAATTACGCGCCGATTATGAAGCTTTGGCAATTTCTGGTATCGAAAAAATCGAATTAAAGAATAACGAATTTGCCACCAAGTACCGCATCCTGCGAGAACAGCCCGACCAAAAATACTTGATCTATCACGAAGGCTCTCAACCAGACGATCTAGACAACTGGCTGCTAGATGTGCAATTAGCTCACGGTGAGTTTCGTACAGATCGGGTGGCACTCTGGCTCTCTGAGTTAGATCTAGGGCTTGAGTTTGCGGATGTCGTAGAAGCCCACGCCGAATTCTATCAAGCAGTTAAACGCCAAGAGTCCCTAAAGCGTCTAATCGCCCCAGATGATACACCTCGCAAAATCCGCATGAAAATGCTAGCTGTCTGCGCTGGATCGGAGCCACGCCTCGATGCGATCGCCGAAAACTTACTGGCAGAATTAGCAAGCGATCGCGATGACAAAATCAGGCTAATCAGTCGGTGCAGTCTAGACGGCTTTCTGTGGGAACAGATGCAAAAAACCTACGGCTATCAATCATCAGAGAAAGGTATAGAAGACTTTGCCATTCAGCTATTCAAACACTGCTACTTTCAAAACTTTCCTAGCACCTCTACCCAAAAACTTTTATCATCCGATGCCCTAGTCTTCCTAAAACGCTGGAAAGATAGCCGTCAATTTGCCGAGTCCTTTGAAACCCTTTCCCTAGATTGTGGTGAAAGCCTGAGCATCGAGCACGACATAAGTAATCGAGATTTCCGAGACCTAATCGACTTAGATTACTTCCGTCTGATCGACAAAAAGGTGATAAGCGATCTAGTGCACGGTATATCCTCAAGAACCATTGCTACTGCTGATGTATCAATTTGGGTGAGGCAACGCCGTCAATGCCATTGGTATGCAGAATTTGAACACCTCTATGAAGCAATTGATTACGCTGCCCAGTTCATCCAAACCCTAGAGGAAGCAAATCTAGCAATGGATTCTATGGTAGACGGCATTGAAAAATATACCTGTTCATGGTTCCGCATAGATCGACTCTACCGCAAATTTATCTACCACGTCCAATGTGCAGGAGAAGTATCTCTCATGGGCGGACTAAATACCCAAATCGAAAACCTTTACTCCAATAAGTATCTGCTTAAATTAAGCGATCGCTGGCAAACTCTTGTAGATGCAGCAAGTAAATGGGATGTCGCATCAATCCCTACCCAGAAAAATTTCTTTAAACTCTGGGTGCGTCCCTTTCTGGATAAAGATAATAAAGTATGCGTAATTATTTCCGATGCCATGCGCTATGAGGTTGGCGATGAATTTCTAAGCTTGATTCGACAAGAAGATCGATATGAAGCCACCATAGAGCCAGCCTTATCAATGTTACCCAGTTTTACCCAACTAGGGATGGCAGCCTTATTACCAAATACCACGTTAAAGTTTTCAGATAACGATACTGGTGAAGTGCTAGTGGATGATCTACCCTCTCGTGGCACCATCAACAGAGACAAGATTCTCAAGCAAGCAGTTAATAATCGAGCCACAGCCATAAAGTCTGAAAACTTTATGAACATGAACAGAGATGAGTCCCGCGAACTATTTAAAGCCAATGATGTCATCTATGTTTATCACAACCGCATAGATCATACTGGCGACAAACTCCAATCTGAAGGGCAAGCATTTGAAGCCGCCGAGCAAGCCCTAGAAGATCTACTTAAGTTAGTAAAAAAACTAGCCGCAGCCAACGCCAACAATATTTTGCTCACAGCAGATCATGGTTTCATTTACCAAAACCAAGCGATCGCTGAAAGCGACTACCTCAGTCAAGACGTTACAGGGCAGACTATTCTTTATCGCGATCGCCGCTTCGTACTCGGTAAAGGACTCAATCCCTCCAGTAGCGTCAAGTTTTTCACTGCTGCCGCCCTTGGCTTAGATGGAGATATGGAAGTTTGCATTCCCAAGTCGATCAATCGATTACGTCTCAAGGGATCTGGTAGTCGTTTTGTTCACGGAGGGGCAACACTCCAAGAAGTAGTTATTCCCATCATCAAGATTAATAAAAAACGTCAGAGCGATGTCTCAGTAGTAGAAATCGATATTTTACGCGGTTCTAGTTCAACAATTACATCAGGGCAACTAGCAGTATTACTCTATCAAGTGGAGCCGATTACAGACAAAGTGCAATCAAGAACTCTTCGTGCTGGCATATACACCCTAGCAGGCGATCTAATTTCTGATTCTCACGATCTGACCTTCGATTTTACTTCCGATAACCCCAGAGAACGGGAATTGCAAGTTAGATTTTTAATGACTCGAAAAGCAGATTCAGCTAATAATCAAGAAGTCATTCTGCGTTTAGAAGAAAAGCTGACAGGAACATCTCATTACAAAGAGTACAAATCAGTGCGTTATCAAATGCGGCGATCGTTTACCAGTGATTTTGATTTTTGACGCGGGAATTATAGAGTAATAATTGGAGAGTTAAAAGGAGGAATCTATGAATGCACTCGATCAAAAAATTAATTTACACTTTCCCGGTCTAGTGGTTCGCAAAGACCTTGTTAAAGCCGTAAAAGGTAATGCGATCGTTCCATCCTATGTGCTGGAATATTTATTAGGACAATACTGCGCTACAAATGACGAAGCCACTATTGAAACAGGCATTGAAACCGTTAAGGAAATTCTCCGCAAGCACTATGTCCATCGCAATGAAGCAGGGCTGATCCGCTCAAATATCAAAGAGAAAGGGCGTTACAAAGTTATTGATAAAATCAGTGTTTCTTTAAATGATAAAGCTGATGTTTATGAAGCTGAGTTCTCAAATCTTGGCATCAAAAAAGTGGAAGTTGATTCGGGTACCGTCAAAGCTCATCCCAAGCTCTTAGTAAGTGGAGTCTGGTGCATCGCCGATATTGAATACGAATTCAATGAAGAGCAAAAAAATAGCCCTTGGCTCCTATCATCACTAAAACCAATTCAAATATCGCATTTTGACTTTGAATCATACGTTGAAGCTCGCAAGCACTTTTCTACAGATGAGTGGATCGATCTATTATTGCAAAGCATTGGCTTCAATCCTGAAATGTTTGGCAAGCGGAATAAACTCAGTCAACTGATTAGGCTCATTCCTTTTTGCGAACGTAACTATAACTTGATCGAGCTAGGTCCAAAGGGTACAGGTAAATCTCATATCTACTCTGAGTTTTCGCCCCATGGCATTCTGCTTTCGGGTGGAGAAGTTACCGTTCCCAAGCTCTTTGTCAATAACGCATCAGGCAAGATTGGCTTAGTCGGCTATTGGGATGTAGTAGCTTTTGATGAATTTGCTGGCAAACAAAAGCGTGTTGATAAGTCCCTTGTAGACATTATGAAAAACTACATGGCAAACAAATCCTTTTCCCGTGGTGTTGAAACTCTTGGGGCGGAAGCCTCTATGGTATTTGTCGGTAACACTAATCACACTGTTCCATATATGCTTAAGCATTCTGACCTGTTCGAGGTACTCCCTGATAAGTTCTATGATTCAGCCTTCCTCGATCGCATTCATTTTTATATCCCTGGGTGGGAAATTGATATTATCCGAGGTGAGATGTTTTCCAGTGGCTACGGATTTGTAGTGGACTACCTTGCAGAAATCCTACGGGCAATGCGAAATCACGATTACTCCGATCGCTACCAAGAGAAATTTACCTTGTCTTCAGATATCTCTACTCGCGATCGCGATAGCATTAACAAGACTTTTTCTGGCTTAATGAAGATAATTTATCCCCAAGGGGACGCAAGTACAGAGGAAATTGAAGAACTACTCAAATTTGCGATCGAAGGTCGGAAACGGGTTAAAGATCAGCTAATGCGAATTGATTCTACCTACTCTGCCGTTAAGTTCATTTATTTTAATTTAGAAGGTCAGCCCACAACACTTACTACGTTAGAAGAGGAGCAATATCCTCACTACTACCTTAAAGTTGAAGATATTGAAGGTAATTATGATGTCAATACTAATTCTGGAATTGGGTTGTCAGATTTAATAGACGATCGGAATTCTTCTACTAAAGAATTATTAAAGGAAAAACACCTAACTATTCAAGAAAACCAGCATGGAATATCGTTTGATAACCTCTTTGGAGCATACATTAGTGGAGCAAAGAATATAACTATAACCGATCCCTACATTCGCATCTTCTATCAAGTCAGAAATTTTATGGAATTCCTTGAAACTGTTGCTAAGTTCAAGCCTGAAGAAGAGGAGATTTCGATTCATTTAATTACGACTGAAGATGAATTCAAAGGATTACAACAAAAAGAGTATTTTGAAGAAATTACTGCATCGAGTTCTACTGTCGGTATTAAGTTTACTTGGGAGTTCGATAAAAGTAGAACAATCCATGCCCGTCATATAGTCACCGATCATGGCTGGAAGATCATTCTCGATCGCGGACTTGATATCTTTCAACAATACGGTATGAACGAAACATTTAACTTCAATAACCGACTTCAGAAGTGCCGACTTTGCAAAACCTTTGAAGTCACCTATGTAAAGACTTCTCAATAAGTTGCTATTTCTTGAATAAGTTTTCTATCACCCTCCCCTATTAAGCTGGAATAATTTACAAAGTGTATAAATTTCATTAATAGACCGCGTAGCCGAGAAGATCCAGTTATTTATAGATACCTTTATCGAAGGTATGGGCGGCAGCGTCTAGAAAGTGATTTTTAACCTGCTAAAAAGCGATCGCTAGATCAGTAAAATAACATTTAACTTAAATCAAATCTTAAAAACCATGACCCAGATACCACTACCCAAACCCCAACTCGATCCCACCGCCATCACCGCAGACCAATACTTTGAGTACACACCCGAAAAGCTAGAACTAACAGATGGTCTATATAGCTATGGTGGACAAGACTTCACAGGCTTTTATCTAGGAATATTAGCAAATATGGGCATCCGTGCAGCCGTGAACAATGTACCCCTTTCCCTATGGCTAGAGGCAATTCAAGAGCTTGCCCTGCAAAATCCCAAACTAAGCTTTGACAACGAACAAACTGAAGCTATGCTAAATCATTTTAATAGAGCTATAGAAGATTTGAAAGCCGTGGCAGAGTATTTAGAAAACTAGAATTAATAGCGATCGCACTGAAAAAGGAAATTATCAAAGCTGAGTCAACCGAAGTTACACCCCACGAAACCGAGATTAAAGCCGAGCCAATTACTAATCCACTAGATCGCTATGCCGATTTGCCTAATGTTCTAGGGGATGCGATCGCTAATAGATTAATTGATGATAGGATACTTGAGCGGACTGATTCAGTGGTAGTTCGGAAGCTGACTAAAGCGATGATGAATCGTAAACCCCAGCTTGATGTATCGGTGAAAGAGGCTTTTGATTTATTGGATGCGATCGCAGGTTAATTGTGGTGATCGCTTTTAGATGAATTTCTAGTTCTATTTTTTCTTCGCTGGTCATTGGGTTTTGCCTTTATCTTCTTGAATTAGTCTATCTATTTTGCTGAATTCTGCTCTAAGTATTTATACTTATTGTAAGGGTGAGATGCACCCGTCGCTTAGTTTAACAATTCTCGTGTGACCCCATTAAAGACAAGTTATGGATGAATCTCAGGCAAGTATCTTAGAAAAAGCAAAGCGGGGAGAGCCACAGGCGATCGCCACATTATTGAATCGTAATCTTCAGGCTAAGGGGATTACAGCTAAGACTTCTGTGAAAAATGGTTGCTTCTGGATCATGCTAGAAGCAGCAAAGACTCCACCACAAAAGCAATTGGTTGAGTTTATTCGTCAAGCGTTTACTAAGCTAGAGGTAGATACCTATGCGACTGTCAAAATTTATGGTAAGTGCCTGAATGAAGAGATACCTGATTGGCATGAAGATTTCACGATTGCGCCAAAAGTATTCTTAAGCCTAGAGCAAATGGCTAAGCAAGGTGACGTGCAAGCTATCACAACATTAATAAAGCAATGGCTCGATGGTAGTGATGTTACGGCTAAAGTAAGTAAAAAAGATGATTGTTTACTGATTATGCTTGCATCTGTAGAAGTGCCAGATCAGCAACAAATGTCTACTAAAATTCAGACTGAATTATGGAAACTTGAGATTGAGTCTGTAACGAAATTAAAAATTTATGGCAAGCAAATTGGGCAAGAGTTTCCTGATTGGCATATCGAAACGGAGATCAATAAAGTTGAAGAGGTTGTAGTAGAAAACAACAACACTCTATTACCAGAAGTTGTAGTATTACTCGCACAACCAATAGAAACTATTTTAGTAGAACCTGCTGAATCATTACTCGTCAAATCTCCAGAGTTTTCACCTCTGCCTATCAAGGCTACAGAAGCGAATGGCTATGTTCTGTCCAATCAGATCTATGATTTGATCAATGAAACTTGCTATCAAGGGCTTGCTCGTAGGAACAATTCAGAGGATGACAATGGCAGTATTCATGATATTGCTGTGAACTATATTGAGAACTTGGAAAGCGATCTGAGGTTGGATTTTGACCAATTCACAGTAGGAGTAATCGATTTAGTCCGAACATCTAAAGTTCAAATAGAACCTAGTAAAATCCGTAACCTGATGTCAGAGGTATCTACCTATGAGTTTAATGTAGTCAAATCAGCAATTCGTGATCTAGAAAATATAACTGGTGTAATACTATCGACAGAATTTCCTGAAAGTGATGAACTAAAGAACTTTTTCAAAGGTATTACCGACACTCTGACTAATAACCCTAATAGTAAGTCAGTACAAGGAGCATTAATTGGTGGAACTATAGGCTCATTTTTTGGTCCCGTTGTGGGAACAGCGATTGGCAGTGCTATTGGTGCATGGATTGGGGGGCAAATGCAAGCAGAAGATTTTCGAGAGATCTTCACAAGGTATGACAAAGTTCATAGCAAGCTGATTTCAGAGTGGGAGTTATTTTTAAAGAAGGTTTTCCGAAAGTTAGCCAGTTTGATTGCCGAAGAAACTTCATTGCGGTTCTTAACTTATGAGGTAATTGAAAAATCAACTGAGTTATTCAGCAAAGGAATTGATTGTGCTGCCGATGAAACAAATCCAAATCTGCAAAATGCTCTTAATCTCTTTGATCAAGCGATCGCAATTAATTCTGGACGTTATCCAATTTGGAATCTTAGGGGTGTGACGTTATCTGAATTAAAGAGATATGAGGAGGCGATCAACTCTTTTGACAAAGCATTAGAAATCAAACCCGACTATCATGAAGCATGGGAAAAACGAGGCACTGCGCTACTTAATTTAGGTAGATACGAAGAAGCGATCAGATCTTATGACAGGGCATTACAGATTAATCCTACCGATTCTGAATCATGGAACTTCCGAGGAATTGCTCTAAGCAATTTAGGAAGAAATGAAGAAGCGATTACTTCCTATGATAAGGCATTACAAATTAATCCTGATTTATACTACGTATGGAATAACAGAGGCACTGGGAGCATCCCAGTTTGGACTTAAGCATAAATACTTAGACATGGAGAATTGCTGAGATATGCACACCGAAGTCTTAGAATCTGGGAAACATTCTGGCGCTTCCAACTCGCTCCACTAATTTTAACTCGCGCCGAAATTTGTTTGATTTTTGATTCAACTGAACCTGAACCTATTGGTATAGCTAAACGTTCATATTCCTGGTAGTTAGGGATGCGTTGACTGTGATGCTGGAGATAGGCTTGGAATCTCTTTGCTTGCTTAGGTTTCATACCCTCAAACTCAGCTATAGCATTCTCAATCCGCCCTAACCATAGCAAAGTTTCTACTCTCCGTAATCTTTTGAGTGAACCACCTACTTTATACAGATTTTCCTTAAGGTGATACCAATCTAAGACTTGGCGTTGAATCGCAACTTTCTTACCTCCAATATTTTTCATTACTTTCCATACTCCATCATGACCATCGCCTAAGCAGGTCAGAATCGGACTCAATGGTTGGCATTCACTCCATTGTTGCA
>Ga0163154_10008164_pt1 | contig 12287 bp, 15 predicted proteins | sample OliLakLV19MP9P1_FD_148649 | JGI IMG/M metagenome (GOLD analysis project Ga0163154, IMG submission 148649) | Freshwater microbial mat bacterial communities from Lake Vanda, McMurdo Dry Valleys, Antarctica - Oligotrophic Lake LV.19.MP9.P1 | ecosystem: Environmental > Aquatic > Freshwater > Lake >... | reverse complement strand
GACGTATTCCCGCTGCCAGATGCGCCGTCCGATATCGCAGATCTGGGCCTTCAATTGTTCCGCCTCGGGGGAGTGGAACAGGGCTTCGGACGACATGCTGTCGCCACCGACCCCGGGGGAGGCGGGCGCGGGCGGGGAGCCGTTTGCGGCTTCAAAAATGAGTTTCACGCCCGCTTCCGTGAAGGCGTCCCTGGCGCCGGGGGTGAGGCGGATTTCGCGGTTGTACCGGAATTCCCGGATCCCGGTGCGGATGGCACTTTCGGCGTCTGGTTGGGCGAACAGTTTCATGGTTTGTAAAAGTGCCCGTCGATCAGCGCGGCGGCGTAAGCATCGACGGGAACGGGTCCCTGGAACGGGCAGGCGGCCTCCCGCCCCTCGCTGATGGCGATGACTTGGCCGACCCCGCCGCCGAGTTCGTCATAGACGACGATGCAGGGGTCGAACTGGTCCGGGTGCGCGAAGGTTTCGGCGCGCCAGGGAAGCGTGAGGAGCAGGCGTTCACCCTGGTAACGCGGGTGGCGCACCGCGAGGGTGACGCGCCCGGCGACGGTTCCGATTCTCATCGGGCGGGCTGGCCCTCCGGGTCGATGATGCCCATGACGTTCCAGCGGACCGGGCTGTGCTGATCTTCGACCATGGCGCGTGCCTCCATGCCGTCGCTTGAGATGAGGACCCGCTGGCCGATTCCGGCGCCGAGGCAATCGATGACGAGTTGCGGCGGGCCGTCCGGCTCGCCCTCGTTGTTGCGCGGCTGGGCGATCAGCAGTCGCCAGCCTTCGAGGCTGCGGTGCTTCACGGTCGAAACCGCATGGCCGTGGATTGTGGCGATTCTCATGAGCGTCAGTAGAGATTCAGGTTCCCGACCATCACGCACCGCCGGGAGCGGGTGAAGGTCATCGGGGTGGTGACGCCCTCGCCGGTGGGTGTGGCGACGCTGAAGCTGAGGAAGCCTTCACCGCCCAGGCCGAGGCCGGTCATGGATGGGCCGTTCTTGATGAACAGTGTGGTGTCGCACCGTTGCGCCATCGCGGTAAGCGCCTCGATGTTGCGGGAGTGCATGATGGCGGTGTGTTTGTATCCGTGCTCGACCCGGATGGATGCCTCGATGGCGGCGTCGACATCGCGGACCCGGACCAGGGGGATGAAGGGCATCATCTGCTCTTCCTGGACGAAGAGGTGGTCCTCGGTCGTTTCGCCGAACAGCAACTGGGTTCCGGACGGCACGTCCAGTCCGATCTGTCGGGCGAGGAACGCGGCGTCCTGGCCGACCAGTTTCTTATTGAGGACCGGATGCGGGCAACCCGCGCCCTGGCCGGGAGGGAAGCTGAACGCCGCGGCGGCGAGTGCCTCGATCTGACGGGCGTCGAGCTGCACGGCGCCCGCCGATTTGAGTGCGGCGACCAGTGCGTCGGCGATGGATTCCACCGCGAAGATCTCTTTCTCGCCGATGCAGAGCAGGTTGTTGTCGTACGCGGCCCCCTGGATGATTGAGCGTGCCGCCCGATTGAGGTCGGCCGTCTCATCGACCACCACCGGCGGGTTGCCCGGGCCCGCACAAATCGCGCGCTTGCCGGCCTGCATGGCGGCCTTCACGACGCCGGGGCCGCCGGTGACGCAAAGCAGCCGGACCTTCGGATGTTTGCACATCACATCGAATGATTCGAGGGTCGGGGCGACCACGGTGCAGAGCAGATCCGTGATGCCCGTTTCGGCGTAAATGGCTTCGTTGTAGGAACGGATGGCGACGGCGGCGCAGTGGCAGGCGGACGGGTGGGTGTTGAACACCACCGCGTTGCCGGCGGCGATCATGTTGATCGCATTTCCGGTGAGGGTGGGCACGCTGTGCGTCGAGGGGGTGACGGCGCCGATGACGCCCCAGGGCGCGAAGTCGATGATCGTGAGTCCGAAATCGCCGCTAAAGGCCTGGCGATCCAGAAACTCGACTCCCGGGACCAGTTCCGCGCAGATCGCGAGCTTCTCGATCTTGTGGTCGAGCCGTCCGATGCGGGTTTCCTCGAACTCGATCTTTCCCCAGGCGGCTGCATTTTCCGCGCTCAGTTTGCGGATGCAGGCGATGGCCTTTTTCCGGGCGGCGACTCCGGCTGCCTGGAGTTTTTCAAACGCGGCGTGTGCGGCGTCGACGGCCTCGTCCATCTTGTCATACACCCCAAACCCGGTTTTGCCGGAGAGCACGGGGGCGGCTTGTTGCTGGAGGCGGGTGAGCACCTCGGTGACTACGCGGGAGATCAGTTGGGAATCCATGGGAGACGTTCAGCCTGCATCCTTCTCATTTCTTGTAGAGCACCCGTTTGCCGAGATCGACGGAGTCGACGATGCCGACCACCACGGCATCCACGGGGGCGTCCTTGTCCTTCATGCCAAGCCGGGCGGAGCTGCCCTGCACGATGACGACGTATTCGCCGTCGCCCGCGCCCAGCTCGTCCACCACCACGAGGGTGGAGGCTCCCTGGCGGAGTTCCGCCGCCTCGGGCGAGTCGATCAGGAGCGGGCGGACCATCAGCAGCTTGCGGCCGGTGATCTTCTCGTTCTTTTTCGTGGCGACGAGACTGCCTTCCACGCGGGCTAGGATCATGGGGTTTGGGGGTCTCGGATTGGGGTTTGGGCGCCGGAGGTGACCGCGGCCGCAGGGGGCCTGGGATCGGCTCCCCCGGGGCGCAGCGGATCCTTACTTGGCGGGGGCGCTTTTGGGCAGGACCGTTGCGAGGTCGTTGTGGGGGCGGGCGATGACGCTGATGGAAACGATCTCGCCGAGGCTCTGCGCGGCGTTGCGTCCGGCTTCGGTGGCGGCCTTGACGGAGGCGACGTCGCCCTGGACGACAACGGTGACCATTGCGTTGCCGACCTGGGTCATGGGGCCGACCAGTTCGACGTTGGCGCTTTTCAGCATGGCATCCGTGGCTTCGACGAGAGCGACGAGGCCGCGGGTTTCGATCAGTCCGATTGCTTGGCTCATGGTGGTGTGGGTATTGTGGTTGGAGGTGGGTTATGGAGTGAGAGAGGTGGGAGGAGTGGGATGAGTGGAGGGCGGCGGGATGGGGCGTTCAGGCTGCAAGGTTCAACGTTCGCCAGGCGTTCCGGGCGATCACCAGTTCCTCGTTGGTCGGGATGACCCGGACCTCGATCCGGGAATCGGGAGCGCTGATGATGGCTTCGGAGGCGCGACAACCGGTGTTGGCGGCGGGGTCGAGCTTGAGTCCGCAGAAATCGAGGTCGGCGCAAATGCGGGCGCGCAGATCGGGATGGTTCTCCGCGATCCCTGCGGTGAACACCAGCAGGTCGGCTCCGTTGAGCTCGACGAGGAATTGCCCCAGATATTTGCGCGCGGACTGGATGTAGACTTCCAACGCCACGGTTGCGTCGGCATTTCCGTTGGCAGCAGCGTCGCGCAGGTCGCGGATATCGCCCGTGGGAAGACCCGACAGGCCTTTGAGCCCGGCGTCCCTGGAGAGCGCCCGCTCGACCTCATCCAATGGCATCCCGCAATTCTTGACCAGGTGGATCAGGGCGAAGACGTCGAAATCGCCGACGCGGTTGTTTTGAGGCAGGCCACTTTGCGGGGTCATGCCCCAGCTCGAATTGACGGCGATCCCACCGCGCACGGCGGCGATCGAGGAACTGCCGCCGAGGTGGCACGAAATGATGCGGAGATCTTGTCGCCCGGTGAGTTCGGCGGCTCGTTCGGTCACGAAGCGGTGGCTGGCACCGTGGAACCCGGTGCGGCGGATCCCAAAATCAGCCTCCCACGCACGGGGCACCGGGAACCGGCGATTGTGCTCCGGGAGTTGATCGAAGAAGGCGGTTTCAAACGTCCCGATGCAGGGCAGCCTGGGATGGAGCCGGTGAACGGCCCGCACGGCCGCCACGTAGGGCGGGTTGTGGGCGGGGAACAGCGCATTGAGCTCCTCCATCGCCGCGAGGACGGGTTCGTCGAGGTGCCGGGTTCCGGAAATCCCGCGGGCCATGACCGGCTTGAACCCGACGGCGTTCAGTTGCTCGAACCCGCCCAGACCGGCGTCGCGCAGGCGCTCCCCGGTCCACCGAATGGCGGCCTCGTAATCGGGGAAGGCGGCGTGACCGGCGGTGACCGGATCATTCCCGGCCTGGAAACTGCACGGGGCATCGTCGGAGCCGATGCGTTCCACTCCCCCGCGCGCAAGCAACCGCTCGGAGGGCATCTCGAACAGCCGGAACTTGAACGAGGTGCTTCCGATATTGGCGACGAGGAGTCGTGCCATGGCGGGCGTACGGAGCGGACGGGTGGCGGGTGAGCCCGGTCGGCTCAGGCCTTCTTGGTAAGGAATTTCCCGAGCTTGACGAGGTCGTCGTGGGGGCGAGGGATGACGTGCACGGCCACGACTTCGCCGATGGAGGCGGCTGCGGTGGCGCCCGCCTCCACGGCGGCTTTCACCGCAGCGACCTCGCCGCGGACGAAGGTGCTGACGTTGCCCGAGCCGACTTTTTCCCAGCCGACCAACTCGACGTTGGCCGCCTTGAGCATGGCGTCGGTGGCCTCGAGCTGGCAAACGAGGCCTTTGGTTTCGATCATTCCGAGTGCGTGTCCTGACATGATGGATGGAAGGGTTGAGGTGTTGAGGGTTGGGAGTTGAGGGATGCGGCTCAGGCCGTGAAGAACTTCAGCAGTTCGGGGCTGGGACGCGCGATGACATGCGAGGCGACGAGATTGCCGACGCGCGAGGCGGCCTCTTTCCCGGCTTCGACGGCGGCTTTGACGCTGCCGACGTCGCCGGTGACGATGGTCGTGATCAGGGCGCCGCCGATGGGGATGGATTTGACGAGGCTGACATTGGCCGCCTTGACCATTGCATCGCTCGCTTCGACGAGGCCGACGTAACCGCGGGTTTCGATCATTCCGATTGCTTCACTCATGGGTTTTTGGGTGTGTGGGTTGAGAGGTTGGGGTTGGGAAAGGAAGGGGGAGGAATGGCGGAGGAACGGGATGTCAGTCGTTCAGCGTTCGAGCGCGACGTGGTCGGCTCCGTCGAGGTTGGCCGCGTTGGCTTCATCCGTGTCGATGTGAACTTCAAGCTTGAAGGCCGGGTCGACGCGCACGATCAGGTCCTCGAAAACCGTCGTGCAGAGGTCGGCCGAGACCCGCAGCTTCATCCGGTCGAGGTGTTTGACCCCGTAGAACCCAGCGTCGTTGGGATGCATGTGGACATGGCGCGCGGCCCGGATGATGCCACACGGCATTTCAATCATGCCGGCGGGGCCCATGACGTAACCGCCAGGGGTTCCTTCGATGTTGCCGGACATTCGCACCGGGACGTCGATCCCGAGTTGAATGGCGTCGGTGAAGGCCAGTTCGATCTGGGTCAAGTCGCGGCATGGGCCGAGGATCCGCAGGTTCGGAATGATGCGACGCCGCGGACCGACGAGCGTGACGGTGGCGGTCGAGGCGAACTGTCCCTCCTGATAGAGCCACTTGTGGACTTCGAGTTTGCAGCCGGCCCCGAACAGCGTCTCGAGATCTTCGGGCGAGACGTGCATGTGCCTGGCCGAGCTGTTCACAACCAGAACGGGGGCGGTCCGCGCCGGGGCGGGGCGTCCGAGCTGCCGGAAGAGCGCGTCGCGGACGAGAGACTCGACTTGGGTTCGGCTGGGGGAAGGGGCGGACATGCAGGGGATTTATATGACTGAATTCGATCATATATCGGGACATGGGGGTGTCAATAGGAAATCGAAGCAATCAACTGGAAAAGGGAACGGCGGATGTGTGGCCCGATGAGGACCGCGATCCGAACAGGCGCGTCGTGACGAGGGTTTGGACGGGGGTTGGTCAAAAGGATAGTTGGAATTGTTCTTGATAAGCTCTGCCGGGCAGGCATATTGCCTCTCCATGCGAAACGGAAACGCACAGAGCCGATCCGCTGCGGAGACCATCTCTCGTGGCGGTTTTCGGATGACACGCCAGCGGCGGGAGGTGTTCGACGCCCTGATCCGAAAGCGGGATCACCCCACGGCGATGGAGGTGTTTCTCCGGGTGAAGGACCGGCTCCCCGCCATCTCCCTGGCCACCGTTTACAATTGCCTGGAAACGCTGACCCGGTGCGGGTTGGTCCGGCAGGTCACGCTGGATCGTGCGGCGGTGCGGTATTGCCCGAACCTTCACAAGCACGGGCATTTTTTCTGTGATTCGTGCAGTGCCGTGATCGATGTGGAGGAGCCCGAGGGGGAGGAGGGGACGGCCCATTACCGGTTGCCCGCCCAGTGTGTGGTCACGCACCACGAGTTCACCCTGCGCGGTCTGTGCCCCCGCTGCGCCTCCGTGCGCGGGCGCTCCCGCGATTCCAAGCGGCCCGCCCCGACTCTGTCCCATCGAAACCATTCCGTCGAAACCGTATGAAATCACTCCAGATTCAGGATCTCCACGTCAACATCGGCGACCTCGAAATCGTCCGCGGCCTCACCCTCGAAGTGAAGCGCGGCGAGGTTCACACCATCATGGGACCGAACGGTTCCGGCAAGAGCACGCTTGCCAAGGTGATTGCCGGCCACCCGGACTATCGGGTGACCGGGGGCTCGGTGGTCATGGATGGGGTGGACCTCCTCGGGATGGAGCCGGACGCGCGTGCGCGGGCCGGATTGTTTCTGGCGTTCCAGTATCCCAGTGAGATCCCCGGGGTCACGATTGCCAACTTCATCCGGGCGGCGGTGCAGGCCCGGCTGGGGGAGGGTGAGGAGTTGGAGGCGACCGCGTTTTACGCCCGGCTTTACGAAAAGATGGATCTGCTGGAAATGCGCCGCGATTTCACGGCCCGCTCGGTGAACGAGGGGTTCTCGGGGGGCGAGAAGAAGCGGTGCGAGATTTTGCAGATGGCGATGCTCAACCCGTCGTATGCCGTGCTCGATGAAACCGACAGCGGGCTCGACATCGATGCGCTCAAGACGGTGGCGCACGGCGTCGAGAGTCTGCGCGGCCCCGACCTCGGCGTGCTGCTGATCACCCATTACCAGCGGCTTTTGAATTACATCGTGCCGGACCATGTCCACGTGATGATGGAGGGCCGGATCGTGACCAGCGGGGGGAAGGATCTGGCGCTGCATCTCGAGGAAAAGGGTTATGACTGGGTCCGTGAGGAGGCCGGGGCGGCCGTTTGATTGCGTGAAGTAACTGGAACCAACCTATGAACCAAACCCTCTCCGAATCCGCCCGGGCGATTGAGATCGATCGATCCGTTGGCGATTTTCATTACCCGGAATCCTACAAGCTCGATGCCGGCTACGGTCTGTCCGAGCGGACGATCCATTTCATTGCCGACGCCAAGGGTGAGCCCGACTGGATCCGCGAATTCCGGCTGAAAGCCCTCGGGGTGTTCGAGTCGAAGCCGATGCCGACGCATTGGGCGACTGACGATCTGAACGCCATCCATTTCGACAAGATTCGGTATTATCTCAGCCAGGGGGGCGCACCCCGGCGCAGTTGGGACGAGGTGCCGGAGGATGTGAAGCGGACGTTTGAACGGCTCGGGATCCCGGAGCAGGAGCGGAAGTTCCTGGCGGGGGTCGAGGCGCAGTTCGACAGCGAGGCGGTTTACTCGAACATCAAGAAGGCCGTGGCCGATCAGGGGGTGATATTTGTCGGCAGCACCGAGGGGTTGAAAGAGCACCCCGAGATCTTTCGCAAATGGTTCGGCAAGGTGATCCCGACCGGGGACAACAAATTCAGCGCCCTCAACAGCGCCGTGTTCAGCGGCGGCAGCTTCATCTACGTGCCCCCGGGCGTGAAGGTGCGGCATCCGTTGCAGGCCTATTTCCGGATCAATGCCGAGAACTTCGGCCAGTTCGAGCGCACGCTGATCATTGCCGACGAAGGGTCGGAGGTGATGTACATGGAGGGGTGCACCGCGCCGAAGTTCGAGACCACCACGCTGCACAGCGCCGTGGTCGAGTTGGTGGCGATGAAAGGCGCAAAGATCCAGTATGTGACCGTCCAGAACTGGAGTGCCAATGTGTTCAATCTGGTCACCAAGCGCGGGCTCGCGCACGAGGAGGCCGAGATCAAATGGATCGACTGCAACATCGGCAGCCGGCTCACGATGAAGTATCCCGGCGTGGTGATGAAGGGCCGCAAAGCGCGCGGCGAAGTCATCAGCATCGCACTCGCCGGGAATGGCCAGCACCAGGACACCGGCGCGAAGATGATCCATGCAGCGGACGAAACCACCAGCAATGTGGTTTCCAAGAGCATCAGTCTCGGCAAGGGCCGGGCGACTTACCGCGGCCTGGTGCACATCCCCCGCCATCTGAAGGGCTGCAGGAACAACACGGAATGCGACGCCCTGCTCATCAACCCGGAGTCGCGCACCGACACGTACCCCGCCATCACGGTCCGGGGCAACGGCAACTCCGTCCAGCACGAGGCGAGCGTCAGCCAGGTGAGCGCCGAGCAGATCTTCTACCTGCAGCAGCGGGGTCTCACCGAAGCGCAGGCGATGAGCCTGAGCGTGAACGGGTTTGTGAACGATCTCGTCCGCCAGTTCCCGATGGAATACAGCGTCGAGTTGAAACGCCTGATCGACCTCGAAATGGAGGGGTCGGTCGGTTGAGCGGAAGGGGCGTCCGATGGAATTGGCAACCATGATCACCGAACCGGCCCAGGCACTGGGCTCCGTGCTTCCCGTCATCCACCCCGATCAGCCCGAGCTGCTCGCCGAGATCAACCGCAGGGGGGCGGCGCAGTTCGCGCAGTTACCGATGCCGCGGCGCACGGATCAGGCGTGGCGGTTCACCACCCTCGGAGCCGTGGCCCTTGAAGGCTTCGCCCCGGCCCCGGCGGTCCCCTCCGAACAGGCGGAGTTGCTTGCCGCACAAACCATCCCGGAATCGGCGCATGCCGCGGGGCGCATCACGTTCGTCAATGACACGCTCTCCGGCGAAGCGGCCCTGGCGGCCGACTTGCGCGCAAGGGGCGTGATTTGGATGCCACTGCGCCAGGCCGTCATCGAGCATTCCGAACGGGTCCGCCAGCACCTCGCGGTCCGCGAAACCGGGCTGGGCGCCGCCAAGTTCAGCGCGCTGCACCGGGCGCTCCTGCGGGCCGGGACCTTTCTCCATGTGCCGCGCAACACCGAGCTGGTGTTGCCCCTGCATGCGTTCCACTGGATGACCAGTCCCGGCGCGGCGATCTTTCCCCACACCCTGATTGTTGCGGATGAGAACAGCCGGGTGACCGTGGTGGATCACTTCCGGTCAGCCGACCCCGCCGAGGCCGGGTTTGCGTGTGCGGTCAGCGACATCGTGGCCGCCCCCGGCGCCAAGGTGACCTACGTGTGCGTGCAGGATTGGAGCGAGCGGTCGACCTCGCTGCAGTTGAATACCGTCCGGATCGCCCGGGATGCCGCCGTGACCACCCTGCACATGAACCTCGGATCCGCGTGGTCCCGGGTCGAGAGCCGCAGCTTCCTCTCGGGTGAGGGTGGGCGGAGCGACATGCTCGCCCTCGGCGTCGCCTCCGGGAAGCAGGAATTCGACCTGCGAACCTTCCAGGATCACCTTGCCCCGGGTGCCATGAGCGATCTCCTTTATAAGAACGCACTGGCCGACAAGGCCCGGACGATTTTTGCGGGCCTGATCCGGGTGGAGCGCGGGGCGCACCGCACCGACGCCTACCAAACCAACCGCAATCTCCTGCTCAGCGATGAGGCCGAGGCCAATTCAATGCCGGGTCTGGAAATTCTGGCCGATGATGTGAAGTGCAGCCACGGCGCAACCACAGCCCAGCTCAGCAGTGAGGAGATGTTCTATCTCAATGCGCGTGGGATTCCGTCCCAGGTGGGGCGTCAACTTCTGGTGGCGGGGTTTCTCGGCGAAGTGCTGGAGCGCTTGGGCGACCGCAAACTGGCCGACTCGCTCCTCCCGATCGTCGACGCAAAGTTCAAGCGCATGCGCCTCGCGACGACGGAGTGAGGCAGCTCGGGTGGCCGCGCAGTTCGCGGGCGGGCCGGTGTTCCGGGAGGTGAGGAGCGGGCGTTATCTGCCCGATTCTGATCGCAGACGGTCGCTATTGGGCGGTCGATTTCAACCGCGCGACCCGCTCCCCAATCGGCGGGTGCGAGGCGCCGAGCCAGACGGTCAATGGATGGGGAGCCGGGTGGCTTAAGTGGTCGGTGCCAAGTGCGCTGAGAGCGGTCCGCATCGGTTCCGCATCCGACAGGAGGTCGGCTGCGAATCGATCCGCTTCGAATTCCTGACGCCGGGACCATGCCAGCCCGGCGATCCCGAGGACCCAGGTGAGTGGCAGAAGCACCAAGGCCGCTCCCAGCACCGGCAGTGCGAGCCCTGCATCGGCAGGGGCTCCGATGACGTGTGCCGCCGTGCCGGTGCGAAGGAGCCACGAACCGAGAAAGAGGATGAGCCCTGACAGCATTACCGTGGCGAGAAGCCGGGAGGCGACGTGGCGTCCCCTGGCATGCCCGAGCTCGTGAGCCACCACCGCCAGCACTTCGCGTTCCGTGTGTCGCTCGATGAGGGTGTCGAACAGGGCGACCCGCCGGGTGGGGCCGATGCCCGCGAAAAAGGCGTTCGCCCTCGACGAGCGGCGTGAGCCGTCCATCTGGAAGACTTCCCGCACCCGGAATCCGGCGTGTGCGCAGAGGTCGGCGATGGCGGTGCGCAGCGGGGACTCCGGCAGGGGCGTGAACCGGTTGAACAGGGGGAAGATGACCACGGGGGCGAGGAAGGAAACGATCAGCAGCAGGGCGGCGGTCGCGCCCCATGCGGGCAGCCAGGCGCCCGGGCCCGCCCGATCGAGAAGTGTGAGCAGGCACCCGAGCAGTGCGCCTCCGAGCAGCATCGACAGGAGCAGGTCACGCAGCCAATCGGCGGTGAAGAGTCCGGGCGAGGTCCGGTTGAACCCGAAGTCCCGCTCGATCCGAAAGGTCCGGATCATCCGGAACGGAAGATCGATCAAGCTGGTCCCAATAGAAAGGAGGCCAAAGAAGCACAGCCCGGCGACGATGGGATGGGCCACGGCTGCATCCACTTGGTCCTCCAGCCAGAGAAAGCCCCCCGAGATCCAGACTGCCGCGAGCAAGTTTAGGGAAACCAGGCGCCGGGTGATGCCTAGGACGGCGGAGCGGCTTTGATAGGCTCGCACCCGATCCGGCGCTTCTCCGAGCCGGGTCAGGTTCAGGAGGGCGGCCGCAATCTCCGCGAGGGTGGTCGCTGCGATCCCCGACAGAACCAGCCAGCCGGGTCCGGTCATGGCATCAGCCGGCCGAAGCAATCTCTTCGGCAATGCGTGAGACGGCTTCCCGGGGATCCGGATGGGAGGTGATCGGGCGACCGATCACGAGATAGTCGGCCCCCAGCCGGACGGCCTCCGCGGGGGTCAGGATGCGCTGTTGGTCATCGGCTCCCGCCCACGCGGGACGGACCCCGGGAATCACGAGGACCGGTCCCGCTCCGAAGTGAACGCGCAGCGCGGCGATTTCTTGCGCGCTGGCGACGAGTCCGCCGACACCCGATTGCAGGCCGAGAGTCGCGAGTCGCAACACTTGGGCTTCAACATCCGGATCCGCACCGCAGGAGCGGAGGGTTTCTGCGGAGGAGCTGGTGAGCACCGTGACTCCAAGGACCAGAAGCCGGGAGCCGGTTGCGCTTTCGGCGGCGGCACGTGCCATGTCGGCCCCACCCGAGAGATGAACGGTTGTCATCTCGACGCCGAGATCGCGGGCGGAGCCGACCGCACCCCGGACGGTGTTCGGGATGTCGTGAAATTTGAGATCCAGGAAGATCCGGTGACCGGCGGCGGTGAGTTCCCGGACAAAGGCGGGCCCGGCAGCCGTGAAGAGTTGAAGCCCCACTTTGAAAAGGCCCACATGGCCCGCCAGGAGATCAATCCAGGTCCGGGCGGTGCCGGCGTCGGGCACATCGAGCGGCAGAATGATTTTGTTTTTCGGCGGGGTCTGCACAGGATGGAAGGGTGATACGAATGGATGCGCCGGCCAAGATCAACCTTTCGCTCGAGGTCTTGGGACGACGACCGGACGGGTACCACGACATTCGGTCCCTGATGGTTCCCCTGGAACTGTGCGACACGGTGGAGGTCGGGCTGGCCGCCGGCTCCGGCGCATCGGTCGCCGGCATGCCGGGTGTCTGGTTCGAATGTGAGGACCCGACGCTGCCGATGGATGCGACCAACCTCGCGCTGCGCGCCGTGCAGGCGTTCTACAACGGGCGCACTCCCCCCTCCGCACTACGGGTGCGGCTCACCAAGCGAATTCCACACGGGGCCGGACTGGGAG
>Ga0163154_10008163_pt1 | contig 12287 bp, 13 predicted proteins | sample OliLakLV19MP9P1_FD_148649 | JGI IMG/M metagenome (GOLD analysis project Ga0163154, IMG submission 148649) | Freshwater microbial mat bacterial communities from Lake Vanda, McMurdo Dry Valleys, Antarctica - Oligotrophic Lake LV.19.MP9.P1 | ecosystem: Environmental > Aquatic > Freshwater > Lake >... | reverse complement strand
TGTAGAATATCAGCTATTTCTAAATAGTCTTTTTCATCTAAATATCTCAAAATTAAAACTTCTCTATATTTCTCATCCATAAGCCCTAAGACAAGATTTATATTTTTTCTATTGATAGCATTATCTAAATTATCGACCATATCAAATGTATCTTCAAATTTTCCCATATCTTCATCCTCGAGAAAAACTGTTGGTCGAACGGACTTTTTTCTTATTTCACTCACGGTCTCGTTGTGAGCTATACGATATATCCATGAAGAAAAGGATAATCTCGGATCAAAGCCATTCAGGTGATAATACGTTTTTATAAATACATTTTGCAAAATATCCTCGACATCTTCTTTGTGAAAACCAGAAACTCTCATAATGTATCTCAAAAGTTTGTCCTCGTATCTCTTGGTTAAACAAAAAAACCAATCTGGGCTTTTTAGCGATAGTACGACTAGTTCAGCGTCAGTTTTATTGTTGCAATCGAGCATATGCACTAATAATACGCTATTTTAGAAGTTTTTATCTCATTGAACGATATAGTTTCATCTTGTTCAAGAAAAAATTAAACTTGAAACTTTATTTATAACTATAATATTATTATAATATGAATACAAATGCACTCTTATTAGTGATATCTATATTGTTCCTATTGATGGGGGTATACGGATTAATTAGTGGCAGAGTTTATGGTAGGAGTTGGAGTAAATATCTTGGTGGTTGGATATATAAGAATTCCGATAATAAAAATTATTATTATGGATATACGATGATGTATATTATCGCAGGACTGATCATGTTATTTGTAGGTGTGGTTATGTCTTCCTCTACCGCATATATTCTTTGATCATATATTTACCGCATTAAGCGGTTTGTCTTTTAAACAAATGTTTTGCACCTTCGATCAGAACAATATTGAATAGACCAATAAGCAGAACTCCGAGTACCCAATTGAAAGGCAACGCCACCGTGCCAAAGAGGGTTTGCAATATCGGAATATAAATGGCCGCGGCCATGAGTACAAATCCGATAAGGATACCTACTGTCAAATACCGATTTGAGAACAGGGGATAAGAAAGGATGCTTTTGTCCAGACTCCGTACCGGAAGTGCTACAAGCAATGTGTAAGTACCGAATGCGGCGAAGGTAAACGTTCGGACAATATCGATGTCATAGCCAAGACGCAAAAGAACGAAGTAGATGACGAAGAGCAGTGCACTTGTTGAAATACCAATGATCAAGATGAGGAACTTCATAAGAGGATCAAAGAGTTCCATCTTTCCTTTTTTGGGCCGATGGGATAGACCATCTGCATCTTTCTCAAAGGCAAAAGCGATGGCAGGAAAACTGCCTGTGAAAAAGTTTACCCATAAGATTTGAAGTGCATTAAGTGGTAAAGGTAAACCGGTAATAAGTGCGCCACCAATAAGAATCAGACCATCTGCAACGTTTGAAAGAAGGTATACAAGCACTTTACGGATATTGCCGATAATTTGTCTACCTTCTTCGATCGCTGCGACAATCGTCTCAAAGTTATCATCAAGAAGCACTAGGTCTGCTACACTTTGTGCCACTTCCGTTCCTGATCCCATGGCAATGCCGATATCTGCCTGTTTGATACTCGGAGCATCATTCACTCCATCACCCGTCATAGCGACGATTTCTCCTGACTCTTGAAATAGTTTAACGATACGAAGCTTATCAAAAGGTGTGACACGAGAAATGACCGAAAGCTGTGGTAGGCGTTCTCGCAAAGCTTCTTCGGACAGTGACACGAGTTCTCCCGCATCGAGGACTGACTGTTCATTAATATTTATTCCAATTTCTTCTGCTACTGCGATAGCCGTTCCTCGATGATCTCCAGTCATGATGACTGTTTTGATACCGGCACGTCTCACGCGATCAATGGTATTCTTGATGTTTGGTCGGATCGGATCTCGGAATGTAATAAGTCCGTCAAACGATAAATGTGCAAGAGACACATCTTTTGAAAATGAAAAGTTTTCTGTGTGAGCTATCTCTCTAGTGGCAAGACCAAGTACGCGTTCTCCGGAAGATGCGAGGGTGTTTATTTTATTCAAAAGTTCCCCCCTTTCTTTTTCGTTCAATGAAGAGTGTCGAAGCAAAATATCCGGCGCCCCGAAAAAGATAAGAACGTGTTTGTCTGCTTCTCTGACCAAGGAAACAGAAAACTTTTGTACCGCATTGAAAGGCATTGTTTGCAATACGTGCTTTTTGTCTGTGATCTGAGTTATAGACATTCCTCGCAAAGCCGCAGATCGGACAAGACTTGTTTCCATGATCCTACCGTTCATACGCCAAAGATTCGGATCATCTTCTGGATTCTCAATCAGCACATTGGCGTTGGTAAGGGCTCGAGTAAACAACTTTTCTTCATTCAGCCCGAAAGGAATAATCTTGGAAAGAACCATTTTTGCCATTGTCAGAGTGCCAGTTTTGTCAGTAAGGATAATGGTGGTACTGCCCAATGCTTCTGCTGCAACAAGTTTACGTACCACACCTTTGCGCTTGGCCATCCTTTCGACACCGATAGCAAGGATAACTGTCATTGAGATAGGAAGTCCTTCGGGAATTGCGGAAACGGCAATAGCAACAGCGGTCAGAAACATCTCAATTTCCGGTTCTCCAAGAAGTATGCCAACAACAAATACAGCAAGAGTCAGTGTTCCAAGTAGAATACTCAAAGAAATACTAAACCGAATAATAGCTTTTTGAAGTGGAGTTTTCTCGTTTTCTGATTTTGCTATCAATGTGGCAATTTTCCCAAATTCGGTGTTTGCATCGGTACGACAAACGATAGCCGCCGAGACACCCTGAGTAACCAAGGTACCAGCAAAGATCATCGAATCTTGATCCGCGAGTGCCGAGGATTCGGGCGATACTTCTGCTGATTTGCCTACTGGTAGTGATTCTCCCGTCAAGACAGCCTCATCGATCTGAAAGTCGTTTACAAATATAATACGGGCATCAGCCGGAACTCGATCACCTTGAGCAAGGCGGATGATATCGCCTGGTACGATCTCCTCTGCGTCGATCTCTCGTTCTTTCCCTTCGCGGATAACTCTGGTTCTCTGCTTCAGATATGTCTTCAGTTCTGTAAGTGCTTTTTCGGCTTTATTCTCTTGATAAAATCCTAATAGGGAATTCACGATAACAGCAATGAAAATAAATATCGCATCTTTGTAGTGTGAGATACCGAGAGTAACAATACCAGCCAGAATTAGGACAAGGATGAGAGGACTTTTTAGTTGATTGAAGAGAATTGGGAGCCATGCCGCCATTTTGGAGGTTTCGAGTGCATTTCTGCCGAATGTTACGAGGCGCTCTTTTGCATCTTCTGTAGACAAGCCATTTTCTATATCTGTCTCAAAAAGACGTGCGGTATCTTCCACTGACAAGTGCCAGAACTTTTTTTCTTGTAGACTGGTAAGCATAAAATTATTTTATGTACATAATTTTAGCACAAATGATGTCGCGGGAAGCACATACTTCTCATTACGAGCTACGCGATATCTCACCCATCTTCCTTATGAAGCGGGTGCAAAGAGATATAGATATGAGGAGTATCCCTCTTTTTCCATGTTTTCTTTGGGAACAAATCGGAGCGATGCTGAGTTGGTACAAAAACGTCTGCCACCTTCTTCTTTTGGACCATCTTCAAATACGTGGCCTACGTGACCAGCTCCGCTTCTTATCTCAGTGCGTGTTGTTGAGAGGGAATTATCTTCATGCATGGTGACCGAACCGTCATCTATAGTCCTCCAAAAGCTTGGCCAACCAGTGCCTGAATCATATTTGTGCGTACTTGAAAACAGTGGTTTTCCAGTCAACACATCAACGTATATTCCGAGAGCTTTGTTATCCCAGTATGCGTTATTAAACGGAGACTCGGTACCATTCTCGGCAACTACGTGATATGCAAGAGGATCTAGATTCTTGAGCTTCTCGGCGATTTCTTCATCGGTATAATCGTATGCGTCTTTTTTCGATGTAGTTTCTTTTTTCATATAATTTGTTTGTTTAGATTCTAAAAATTTTATAGCGGCATCCTTTGCCCATGTTTCCTCAATAAATCCAGCTCTCCCAGAACCCTTTTTGTATTGCTCATAATGTGCCGAAGCTTTTTTGTAATAATCTTGATGATATTCCTCTGCTTCAAAAAATGTGGATAAGGGTATTATAACAGTAGCGATTGGCTTATTAAACAGACCGCTTTTTAGAAGACGTTCTTTTGAATCAAGAGCAGTCTCTCTTTGTGCGTTCGTATGGTAAAAAATTGCAGTCGTATACTGAAAACCCTTATCTGCAAATTGTCCTAGAGTATTTGTTGGGTCAATATGAGACCAATAGATATCTAGTATTTTTTCTGTTGAGATAGTATTCGGATCATATGTTATCTGTACTGCTTCACGATGTTTCGTTGTCCCTTTTGCAACTGAAAGATAGGACGCATCACCCTCATCTCCTCCGATATATCCTGACACCGCACTTATAACACCTTTTTCTTCCTCGAAATACGCTTCCGTGCACCAAAAGCATCCACCAGCTAGTGTTATGGTCTCATAAGATGCGTTCGCGGATGTATTGAGAGCAGAGGATTCTTTCGTGGGATTATTTTTTGGAGCAAATTTTTCGATAAGTGAGTCTTCAAGTTGTATCGTTGCTCCATATCCTGAATCTAAAATCAGAGTTTCTATTTTCTTGTCGTACCCAGTAAGTACCGCTACCCCGACCATAATGATCAACACTCCAAATACTTGTTTTATTCTGCTCGCGGTTTGCATTCGTGCTGTGATTTTGTTTACAATCTTTTGTCCGAAATATGCAATGAGAAGGAGTGAGAGTGCTAGACCAACTGTAAAACCTATAAGATAGATAAATCCAACAAAGAACGTTGCCGGCAAAACAGTAGCAATAATGAAAAGATATGTCGGTGAACACGTCGTGAACACTGGCCCTAGTGCAAATCCGATCAATATATCTCCTTTATAACTTTTCTTTTGATATCCCGTACCGACAGCTTTATTAGAAAATACACTTAGTTTATTAATGTACGGTACCTTCACCCACACGGATGGAAACAATATTGCAATACCGACAAGAATAATTACTATGCCAGAAAAACTATTCCAAAACATCTGAGGGATATCGATAAGGAATGTTGATGCTTTGAGAAGTAAAGTGAATGCAATCACCGACACAGAAAGAGAACCAATCACCGTGAATGCTCGTCTTGAAATACCCTTACTACCTTCTTCTGACGCGCCAATGACTACGGGTAGAAGTGGCAATATGCATGGCGCAAGTACCGTAAATACCCCAGCCAGAATTGATATTGCAAAGAAGATCATACTATTTGATTTCTGATATTATGTTAGCGAGTTTTGGACTTCCGCTCCATTTCTTAATGAGGTTTCCATCCTTATCTACCTGCACAAGAGTGTGCTGATAGGTGATATTGTATTTCTTTTTCAATTCTGTTTCTTTGTCATAATCAACTTTCAAGATACTGAGACCTTCTGGAATTGAACTGAGATTTTTGTCTATATCTAAATTGAGACCTCTACATGATGGGCACCATGAAGCGTGAAAGAATAAGACAACATCTCCAGTCTCGGCTCGTGCTATCTTTTCTGGTGAATATGCTTCATATGATCCGACCTTTGTCATCACATCTCCGTTGTTCACTATTACATTATTTTCTTTTTGTATCATCACATCATTCTTTACCAATTTTGTACTAGAATTGTTTGAAGAATAGATACCGACTCCTGCAGTAACAATGATAATTGCTACGATTCCGATAATTATTTTTTTGTTCATAAAATATGTTGTTACGTTTATATTAATACTAATGAGATAAGTATAAGTAAAACAAAATCAAATGTAAAGTTAGCTTTACATTTGATTTGTGGACAACTTGGTAATTTTGTTAAAGATTTTTGTCGCTCCACATTCGAGTAGTGATCTTTACTACAATCATTGCAGTAAGAGCAATAACAAGCCACGGATCAACAGTGTGTGTATAGCTTTGAATCACTATTCCCAAAGTAAGCAAACCAGCACCTATAAGAAATGCATTTCTCCCCGCAAGAGCACGATGTTTTTCTTCACGCTCATCAAACTTATTTTCACCCAGAACAAAGCTTGCGAAAAATGCAAAAAGTCCAAGTGTAATAGCAAGCATGCAAATGACCACTGTGTTGGGCATCCAGAAATGAAAAGGATTGAGGAGAAGGACGGTCAACACGACCAAGATCGATGAGATGCCGATTTCTATTTTTAAATTATTTTTCATGGTTATATTTTATTCAACATGACCCTGAGTTTTTATCGAAGGGTCATGGGATATTTTGAACATTTCCTCGACAGGAATGTCGAAAAAACCAGCGAGTTTTAGTGCTAATAATACTGACGGTGTGTAATTGCCTTTCTCGATTGCGATAATGGTTTGTCGACTAACTTGCATTTTGTCGGCCAACGCTTCCTGAGTGACACCTCTTTTTGATCGCAATTCATGCACTTCATTTTTGACGATTTCTTTCATGTAAGTGTCTCTACTATACATTTTAAGAGATAATATGAAAAGAGGCTTTGTTCAAGAAGTCTTTGTTACAATAGTTATCTGTTTGTGTTACAGTTAATATATCATGAAATTTCCTTCATATAAGATGTTTTGCATGCCTATTATTCAATACCTGCAAGGTTGTGGCGGTAGTGCTCCCGTGATTGATGTTGAACGTGCTGCTGGACAAAAGTTGGGTCTGACACCAGAACAGTTTGGTGAAATGAAAAATGATCGTACAACACGTTTGAGTTACCGTGTAACTTGGGCTCGTTTTTATTTGAAGAAACAAGGATACTTAGAAAGTTCAAAACGTGGAGTGAGTGTGTTAAGTGAAAAAGGTAAAAATGCGTCTGCTTCGGATATTAGATAGATATTCGATATTCTGGCATCTCTAGTCTATTGGGCAAAGGTCACAGGAATCTCAATTGCATCATCGTTCTTTGGGAGTCCCGAAGGATTATCTTTTTTGAGGATCAGACTTCCTCGGTTGCTGTAGACATTTTTATCTACCGTAAAATTCAGGGTTGCTTCAAATGGCACAAAATCAGTCGTCATCCAATCACTCTTTGCGGTTGCATGACCCTCTGCGATTATTAACCCATCCCAATCGGTAAGCATAACAGGGAAGCTCGCCTCAAAAAACCAATTGCCCCTCGCTTGTCCAGTGACAACGAGAGGACTTTGTATGATCGTGTTCGGACGTGGAGAATCAATACGAATGAGGTTTGTTTTTTCAAGCTCATTGCCGATATTCTCTGTATATGTTTGTTCGCCAGCTCTGCATTGTCTCGGATAACTCTCCATAATTGCATTTCCAGCGGTAACACATTGTTCAAAATTGGTAACGATTGGTGTGGGCTCAAAATTGGTAAAGATTGGTCCGGTATTTCTGATCGGGTTCGAGATTATGCCGAATCCGATAATGACTAGGATCACGATGGTGATGTATATAAGTGTTTTTTTCATAAGTTTAGTTTATTTTATCTTTTACCATGCACTGATTATAGCTTTTTAGCAATGTTTTTCGAAACTAGCTTCTATCTTGTCTACCGCAAGTTTGATTGCATTATTTTCTAAATTAATACGATTGGCTGCAATTTTACAATTAATAATAATTTTTTCGTTTCTTGTTATGTTGACTAAATTTTCAAGATCAAGATACGAGATGTTATGATTTTTTACTATATTTCCCAAACCATTTTCAAATACCCGACAAGCATTATCCGGTTGGTCGTGACTCATCGGTGCGATCAGTTGAGGGATTCCAGATATAAGTGATTGAGTTACTGTACCAGCACCACCGTGATGAATTATTAATGAGCAAAAAGGAAGAGTTTTCGAAAGAGAAACCTTTTCAACTTTCATGAACCATTCTTGTTCCGGTATTGAGGTATTAATTTTACCAACATAAAGCACCCGCTCTTTTTTTGATCTTGCTAGTTCGAGAACATTTTTAAAAAGCACAGATTCGTGTACGTACCCACTACCAAGAGTAAATAAAATTGGTGGTTTTCCATCTTTTAACCATTTTGAAACTTTTTCATCTAGAACATCAACAAACTCTATATTGGTAGGAAAACCAACTAATTCGAGATTTTTTTGATCAGATTCAACTTTTGCATACCAATCACTCCAAAAACCAATATTGAGTTCTTTAGATTCTGCCCAATTTGAGAATCTCTTTATTGGACGCAATCCTAGTGATCTCCTGGATACATTAATATTTTTTGAAAAGTATGGATCAATAAAAAAATTATCACCGATAAAATAAAATAGTTTTTTTATAAAATTTGGTAGGGTGTTTGGGTTGGATCTCGTGTCTATAACTGGCAATCGTATATGACTTCTCATTTGAATAGGTGAAATAAAGAGGCACATATAATATTTATTTAAAATCTCTGCAACTGTTTTTGCAGCATACATAAATGAATATGAAATGATAAGATCTGCATTTTGTGCTTCTTTAAAAATAATTGGGTATGATTTTTCAAAAATAATGCCCGCTGCTTTGCCAATTACTTTTACTCCTTTTATCCCATCCCACAACATAGGATCATTTAGTAATTTTGCTCTATCTGAAGTATCTGTGGTTTTAATAAAGGTGAGTCCTTTTTGTTCAATAAAGTCTTTGTAGTATTCATTTGTCAAAAAGATCACCTCATGACCTCTATTTTTTAGTTCCTTTGCTGTAAAAATGAAAGGTAAAACGTCTCCCCATGTGCCGTCGGTAGTAATTAGTATTTTCATGGTTAATGTTATAATTGTTACACGATGGGTGATTTTATCAAAATATCCAGACCTAGATTTTGGATGTACACATTCGGTACTTTTTTGATTGGGATTGGCGCTAGTACTAACATCAATAGTGCAGTTACCAATGATTTTATGATTTTTTTATGGTTGATCTTTTTTACTTTTCCCGCTAATTTCTTTATATACGGAATAAATGATTTGGCAGATGATGATACAGACTCTTTCAATCCCAAAAAGGGGACTTATGAGGCCAAAATTAAAAAAAGTCAGCATAGAAAAATAATTTTTTGGATCATTCTGACAAATATAATATTTTTGCCATTATTTTATTATGCAAAAAATGAAGTTAAAATAATGATATCTATCTTCTATTTATTTAATATTCTATATTCTCTAAAACCTATTAGACTGAAGGGTGTACCTATCTTAGATAGTTTGTCGAATGGTGTAATTTGTGTTTCTGTTGGTCTATTGGGTTATCTTTTGGCTGGGGGAAGTAATATAGTTTGGTCTTATACAATAGCTGGAGGATTGTGGTGTTCTGCGATGCATGCATATTCTGCAATTCCAGATATTGAAGCTGATCGAAAAGCTGGAGTCAAAACGATCGCAACGCTATTAGATTCACAGTGGACATTGTATGTTTGTACAATTGTGTACTTTTTGATTTCTGTTATCTTTCTCTACAAGAATATGACGTGGTATGCTTTACTATCTGTACCTTATATTATTTTGATGATCCTAAGCTTCATTAAAATCAGAGAAAATAAACCCATATTCATGATTTATAGGTTTTTCCCTATAGTTACTCTGTGTGTCGGGGGGGTCATATACGCATTAAACATATCACTTACATGAATAATAAAAAGAAAATTCTAATCGTAGGAGCTGGACCAGGTGGACTTTCTGCTGGCATGCTCCTACTTTCAAAAGGTTATGATGTAGAAATATTTGAAAAAGAAAGAGTTGTTGGTGGTCGAAACGCTGAAATAAAGCAAGATGGATTTACTTTTGATGTTGGACCAACGATCTTAACGGTCAAATTTATCTTAGATGAAATTTTCGCAGAAGCAGGAGAAAAAACAAAAGATTATTTACATTTCGATTTGATGAAGCCACTATACAGATTATATTACGATGATTTTAGTTTTGATGTTACAAATGATCCAGAAAAAATGAAAGAGACTATCAAATTGAGGTTTCCGGGAGAAGAAAATGGCTATGATCTATTTATGAAAAAGGAGGCTATAAGATTCGAAAGACTCTATCCTTGTTTACAGAAACCTTATGCAAACTTTTTTGATCTATTGCGTCCAATGACATTGAGAGCTTTGCCTTCATTGCATGTTACAAAAAACTTTTTTGATTATTTGGGTAAATATTTTAAAGATCAAAAATTGAGATTAGCTTTTACATTTCAAGCAAAATATATAGGCATGTCACCATTCAAGTGCCCTTCACTTTTTGCCATTTTGCCCTATATGGAACACAAATATGGTATTTACCACGTTCGCGGAGGTTTATCGAAAATCTCTATCGCCATGGCAGAGATAATAAAGAAAAAGGGTGGAACACTTACTTTGAATACTGGTATTAGTAAGATTATTGTTGAAAATGGTGTTGCGAAGGGTGTGAAGCTACAAAATGGAGAAGAAAGATATGGTGACACAGTAGTATTGAATGCTGATTTTGCTCATGCCGCCAATAATTTATTTGAACCTGGAATTCTCAAAAAATACTCGAAGGAAAAGATAAATAAGAAAGCTTTTTCGTGTTCAACGTACATGATGTATTTAGGTATCAAAGGAGAATTGCTTGAATTGAGTCATCATAACGTAGTAATAGCAAAAAATTATAAGGAAAATATGGAAAATGTTTATGATAAAAAGATTATCTCTGATGATTTTTCTATGTATGTAAGGAATGCTTCTTTGACAGATGCAACTCTAGCACCAAATGGTATGACAAACATGTATATATTAGTTCCCATGCCAAATAATTCAAGTGGAATAGATTGGAATATTGAAAAAACGCATGTGCGAAAATTAATTCTTGATGCCTTAGAAAAAAGACTTGGACTAAAGGATATTCGAGACAGGATTGTTACTGAAAAAATAATTACCCCTCGTGACTGGGAAAATTCAGGTATTCATCTGGGTGCAGTTTTCAATCTAGACCATTCCTTGGACCAAATGCTCCTTTTTAGACCTCACAACAAGTTTGAAGAGGTGGATAATTTGTATATCGTTGGCGGAGGAACACACCCCGGAAGTGGCCTACCGACGATCTATGAATCAGCGAGAATTGCTACTGATTTGATTTTGAAGAATTTGAAAGCTAGGTAAGTTTAATAAAAATTGTAAAATAATACAATGAATAATTCTATAAAAGTTAAGGTCTATTATAATGATAAACTTTCTGATATTACACAGAAAGATTTTGAATCAGTCATACTCAATGAAGGTTCTTTGCTTATGTATTTACTCAAAAATATTTTCATAGCGCATCCTCAAATTGAGAAAACTTTTCCTGCTGGTAAGTTAGGGTTTAAGATAAATGGAAAACCGTCAATACTAAATATTTTGCTATTAGATGGAGACGGAGTAGAAATTGATGGTTTTTGATGTATTTTGGGTCTAAACCGTGAAAAGGACGTTACAATTTGTAGACAACCACCAATTAAGAAGGAGACAAACATGATACAAGCAACAAATATTCAAAAGAGCTACGGTTCAATGACTGTGCTTGCTGATGTCTCCTTCTCCTTAGCAAAAGGACAGAAGGTGGCATTAGTAGGCGACAACGGTATTGGCAAGACAACCATTCTCAAAATCATTGCTGGTTTTGAGGAAGCGGATGCCGGTAACATTGAGGTCGCTAGTACCACCTGCATCGGATATCTTCCGCAAGACACTAGTCTGGTGGGAGATGAAACGATCGAGGAATACTTGAGGCAAGTGGCCGGCGTTGACATTCTCGAGCGAAAACTTGAAGAGTTGGCCAGTCATCTTGAAGATGAAGCAAGGGCTCGCGAGTACGACGTTAGAACGTGGGTGTGGTTGAGTTTTGTGTAATAAAAAAAGACCTCGTGCTGTTAACACGAGGTCTTGAACAATGTTTTTTAAAAAAGCTTTTTAGCGTATATCTTGAAGACATTCCTGGGTGTTGGTTCAAGGGACAACTCTCGACATTTTCGCAGGATCGGAACGTAATGTTTCGACGACATTCCAATAAAAACGATTGTGCAATTAATGAAATCACCGATCTTCGCTTTCAACCGTCTGGTCAGACGAATCTTTTCGTCGATGTTCTCGAACGAATATCCGAGGATCGAAGGCAATGACGTAATCATCTTCTGCGGATCCTTGAACCCTCGATCTTTGAGACCACGAATCTTTTCGTCGATGTTCTCGAACGAAAGTCCGAGGATCGGAGGCAATGACGCAATCATCTTCTG
>Ga0163154_10008159_pt1 | contig 12290 bp, 10 predicted proteins | sample OliLakLV19MP9P1_FD_148649 | JGI IMG/M metagenome (GOLD analysis project Ga0163154, IMG submission 148649) | Freshwater microbial mat bacterial communities from Lake Vanda, McMurdo Dry Valleys, Antarctica - Oligotrophic Lake LV.19.MP9.P1 | ecosystem: Environmental > Aquatic > Freshwater > Lake >... | reverse complement strand
CAGTGCGAATGCGGCAACGGCGGCGTCAACAATGGCGTTCAGTGCGGTCATGGTGGAGAGGGGAATTCAGAAAAAAGAACGGGGGCTAGCGCTGGTCAAAGCTCTAGCCCCCGCATCTGGGCTCAGGCCGAGGGGCACTGATGGCGCCCGCACTGCCTGCACTTGCCGGTCAAGCCGCCAGCTTGGCCTTCACTTGCTCCACGATACCGGCAAACGCCGGCATGTCGTGCACCGCGATATCGGACAGAACCTTGCGGTCGATTTCGATACCGGCCTTCTTCAGGCCGTTGGCGAACTGGCTGTAGGTCAGGCCGCACGAACGCGCGGCGGCGTTGATACGGGCAATCCACAACTGGCGGAAGACGCGCTTCTTGGTACGGCGATCACGGTAGGCGTATTGGCCTGCCTTCATCACCGCTTCCTTGGCAACGCGGAAGACGTTGCCGCGGCGGCCACGGAAACCCTTGGCAAGGGCGAGAACTTTTTTGTGGCGGGCGCGAGCCGTTACACCACGTTTGACGCGAGGCATGTGTTACTCCTTGTCCGTCGTGAATCAGATACCGAAGCCGGGCAACATCTGTGCCACGTGACCCATGTTGGTCTCATGTACAGCTGTCATACCCCGCAAATGGCGCTTGTTCTTGGTGGTCTTCTTGGTCAGGATGTGACGTTTGAAGGCTTGACCGCGCTTGACGGTGCCACCGGGACGAACGCGGAAACGTTTTTTCGCGCTGCTCTTGGTCTTCATCTTGGGCATTGAAATGCTCCTTTTTCGCTTGTGCTCGTGAGGCGTCTGCAAACAGTTTGCAGCCTTGTTGGCCCCGAGCCACTTGTGTGGCGAGTGTTGAGTTCGCCACTTGTGTGGCGAGTGTTGAGTTCGCCACTGTTGCGGAGAGTTTTCAGGCTCGCCGACTTGACAACCGACCGGTGACCAAACCGGCCGATCGCAATCACTTGTTTCCGTTTACGAGGTCGCCGTTGCCGGAGCGTCGGCCGCAGCCTTGGCTGCGGCGGGCTTCTTCTTGCCCGGAGCGATCATCATGATCATCTGGCGCCCTTCCAACTTCGGAAACTGCTCCACGATGATCGTGTCAGCCAGTTCGGCACGAATACGGTTGAGCAACGCCATCCCGATTTCCTGGTGCGTGATCTCGCGGCCGCGGTAACGCAGCGTGATCTTGCACTTGTCGCCATCAGCGAGAAACCGCTTGATGTTGCGCATCTTGATGTTGTAGTCGCCGTCGTCCGTGCCAGGACGAAACTTGATCTCCTTGATCTCGATGACCGTCTGTTTGGATTTCGCCTCCGCCGCCTTTTTCTGTTCCTGGTACTTGAACTTCCCATAATCCATCAATCGACAGACCGGCGGATTCGCCGTGGGGGAAATTTCAACCAGATCGACGTCGTGTTCCCCAGCCATACGGAGTGCATCCATGAGGCTGACGACACCCAGGGGTTCGTTTTCGGGGCCAGAGAGTCGGACTTCCGGGGACATGATCTCCCGGTTGAGGCGGTGTTTGCGTTCTTCGCGGTGACGACGGTCACGATATTCAGTAGCGATGGTTCATTCCTTTTCAATGATTTGCCGCCCGAAGGCAGCCACAGCCGACGCACCACGAGCGGCACCGAAGGCCGCCGTGGTGAACCACGGCAGTTCAGTGGGTGTTGTCGGCGGCGATCTTTTCCAGGAACGCTTGCTGAGACATCACTCCGAGGTCAATATTGCCCCGGGCTCGCACTGCAACGGCACCAGCCGCCTTTTCCTTGTCGCCCACGACAAGGATGTAGGGCAGCTTTTGCAATGAATGCTCGCGTATTTTATACGTGATCTTCTCGTTACGGAGGTCCATCTGCGCCCTAACCCCCTGGTTTTGCAGCGCTTTGACCACATCACGCGCGTAATCGGCCTGCGCATCGGTGATATTGAGCACCGACACCTGCACCGGTGCGAGCCAGGTCGGCAAAGCGCCGGCACTCTCCTCGATCAGGATGCCGATGAAACGCTCCAGGCTGCCGACGATGGCCCGGTGCAGCATGACCGGGTGCTCACGGCTACCCGCCTCGGTCACATACTCGCCACCCAGGCGCTCGGCGGTATTGAAGTCCACCTGCATCGTGCCGCATTGCCATTGGCGGCCGATGGCGTCCTTGAGCGTGTATTCGATCTTCGGCCCGTAGAAAGCGCCCTCGCCCGGGGACACGATGAACGCGCAGCCAGAGCGGCGCAAGGCCTCCATCACCGCGAACTCGGCCTTGTCCCAGAGTTCGTCGGCGCCGACCCGGTTGTCCGGCCGGGTCGCCACCTTGTAGATGATCTCGTTGAAACCGAAGTCCCGGTAGACCTTCTGCAGCAGTTGCGTGTAGGCGACACATTCGTCGAGGATCTGGTTCTCGGTGCAAAAGATATGGCCATCGTCCTGCGTGAAGCCGCGCACCCGCATGATGCCGTGCAAGGCACCACTGGGTTCGTTGCGGTGGCACTGGCCGAACTCGCCATACCGCAGCGGCAGGTCACGATAACTCTTGATACCCTGCTTGAAGATCAATACATGGCCGGGGCAGTTCATCGGCTTGAGCGCATATTCACGCTTCTCCGACTCGGTCGTGAACATGTTCTCACGGTAGTTGTCCCAATGCCCGGTCTTCTCCCACAGGCTCTTGTCCAGAATCTGCGGGCCCTTGACCTCCTGGTAACCGTTGTCGCGGTATACCGCTCGCATGTATTGCTCGACCTGTTGCCAGATCGTCCAGCCCTTGGGATGCCAGAACACCAGGCCGGGAGCCGCCTCCTCCATGTGAAACAGGTCGAGTTCGCGCCCGAGCTTGCGGTGGTCGCGCTTCTCGGCTTCCTCGAGCATCGTGAGGTATTGCTGCAGATCCTCCTTGCTGGCCCACGCCGTGCCGTAGACGCGTTGCAGCATCTCGTTGCGGTGGTCGCCACGCCAATAGGCGCCGGCGAGTTTCATCAGCTTGAAGTGCTTGAGTTTGCCGGTGCTGGGCACATGCGGGCCGCGGCACAGATCCTCGAAGTTGCCTTCGCGATACAGCGACACGTCCTCGTTCGACGGGATGCCGGCGATGATCTCGGCCTTGTAGTGTTCGCCCAGGCCCTTGAAATAAGCCACGGCCTCGTCGCGCGGCAACACGCGGCGCGTCACCGGCTCGTCCTTGGCGGCCAGTTCAGCCATCTTCTTCTCCATCGCCACCAGGTCTTCAGGGGCGAAGGGCCGCTTGTACGAAAAGTCGTAATAAAAGCCGTTCTCGATCACCGGACCGATCGTGACTTGAGCCTCGGGAAACAACTCCTTGACCGCGTAGGCCAACAGGTGCGCTGTGGAGTGGCGAATCACCTCCAGGCCGTCGGTGTCCTTGGCGGTGATGATGGACAAGGCGCTGTCGGCCTCGATGCGGTGGCTGGTGTCGACGACCTGGCCGCCAACCTTACCGGCCAGGGCCGCCTTGGCCAGACCGGAGCCGATCGATGCGGCCACCTCGGCCACCGTGACCGGGCCGGGAAATTCACGTTGCGAGCCATCGGGCAGTGTGATGTGGATCATGGTTCAGTTCAGGATGCGAAGCGCGCACAAAAAAGCGCGACATGCCGCGCTTGCTTGATGAGAGTGAAAACAGCCGGGCGCACGGAGCGCGCGGACGTGGCCCCGTGAGTTAAGGAAGACCGGCGGTGCTAGTTCGCGGTGTCATAACCAACAATGCCTTTCTCGCTCTTACATCCGGGTTGAAGGTGCCCCGAGTGTAACCCAGGGCCATCCGGTGCCGAGAGCGTGAGAGGCAATCGCTTGAGGCCGTTCAGTGAAACTGCTCTTCCTCGGTCGAGCCGGTCAGCGCAGTGACGCTGGATTTGCCGCCCTGGATCACCGTGGTGACGTCATCGAAGTAACCGGTGCCCACTTCCTGCTGGTGCGACACGAAGGTGTAGCCACGCTCGCGGGCACCGAATTCAGGTTCCTGCACCTTCTCTACATAGGCCGACATGCCGCGCTTGACGTAGTCCTGCGCCAAGTCGAACATGTTGTACCACATGGAGTGGATGCCAGCGAGCGTGATGAACTGATACTTGTAGCCCATCGCGCCGAGTTCGCGCTGGAACTTGGCGATGGTCGCGTCGTCCAGGTTCTTTTTCCAGTTGAACGACGGCGAACAGTTGTAGGCCAGCATCTTGCCCGGGTGCACCTTGTGCACCGCGTCGGCGAACTTCTTCGCAAACGAGAGGTCGGGTGTGCCAGTCTCGCACCACACCAGGTCGGCATAACGCGCATAGGCGATGGCGCGCGAGATCGCCTGATCGATGCCCTTGCGGGTCTTGTAGAAACCTTCGGCGGTACGCTCACCGGTGATGAAGGGCTTATCGTTTTCGTCGTAGTCGCTGGTCAGCAGGTCGGCGGCTTCCGCATCGGTACGGGCGATCACCAGCGAGGGCACGCCACACACGTCGGCCGCCATGCGCGCGGCGATCAGTTTCTGGCAGGCCTCGGCAGTGGGCACCAGCACCTTGCCGCCCATGTGGCCGCACTTCTTGACCGATGCGAGCTGGTCTTCCCAGTGCACGCCGCCAGCGCCCGCCTTGATCATGGCCTTCATCAGTTCAAAGGCATTGAGCACGCCACCGAAGCCGGCCTCCGCGTCGGCCACGATGGGCGCGAAGTTGTCGATATAACCCTTGTCACCGGAGTCGATGCCCTTGGAGTGCTGGATCTCGTCGGCACGCCGGAAGGTGTTGTTGATCCGCTCGACCACCGTGGGCACCGAGTCGACCGGATACAGCGACTGGTCCGGGTACATGGACGCATAGGAGTTGTTGTCGGCGGCAACCTGCCAGCCCGACAGGTAGATCGCCTTGATGCCAGCCTTCACCTGCTGCATGGCCTGGCCACCAGTCAGGGCGCCAAGACAGTTCACATACGGCTCGGTATGCAGCAGGTTCCACAATTTTTCGGAGCCGCGGCGCGCCAGCGTGTGCTCGATCGGGAAGGATCCGCGCAGGCGGACCACATCGGCAGCGCTGTAGCCGCGCTCGATGCCTTTCCAGCGCGGGTTGGTGGCCCAGTCTTTTTCCAACGCGTCGATTTGCTGGGCGCGGCTGAGTTGCTCCGAGAGGCTTTGTGGCATGGCTTCACTCCTTGGTTGATTGAAAGACGACAGAAACAGGTGCACGGATCGACGGGTTGGCATTCGCATCAATGGCCAACATGCTTCCTGCGGCTGACGCATTCTAGGTCTTATAGAAGAGTTCTTCAATTCTTATGTCTTATAGAAGACTAAAAACTTTCCTATAAAAATCAACAAGATAGAAACTTATTCCGCATTAAGAAACGATTTTCTTCATTACGGCAAATTTTGACGCGGCGCAGCAAGCCACTCGCTCGCATCGCGAAACGATAGGCGGCAATATGCAAGACGACGCAGATTGCTGCCGACGACCCAGACCTCTCACGCTCATGAGGAACAAAACTGCCAAGTCATTGATTTGCCATTAACCAAATGTGTTTCTCCCCGAACAACGCGGCGCGCCAGGGCCATGGGATGCTCTCAGGCCAATGCAGTCGTCTCGGCGCGCATCGCTGCGGCGATTTCACGCTCACGCCGGCGGGTCTGGCGCGCGACCCAGACGCTGTAGGCAATGATGACCGTCGTGACCGTCACGATCAGCAAGGTGGCCGCCGCATAGATGGTGGGGTTGATGCCACGCCGCGCGTAGCCGAAGATGACCTGCGGCAAGGTATTGACACCGGGACCGGACAGGAATTCCGAGATCACGACATCGTCGAACGACAGCGTGAACGACAACAGGAACGCGGCCAGAATGGCCTGCGCGATGTTGGGCAGCGTGATCAGGAAAAACACCTGGTAAGGCCGCGCGCCGAGGTCCATCGCGGCCTCCTCGATCGAGCGATCCATCTCCATCAGCCGCGACTGGATCACGACCATCGCATAGGCCATGCCCAGCAGCGTGTGGCCCATGATGATGGTCAACATGCCCCGCGGCGGCCAGCCCAGGAAATTCTGCGCCCCAACCATCAGCAGCAACAGCGACAAGCCGATCACGACTTCGGGCATCACCAAGGGTGCGTTGACCATACCCGAGAAAACGGTACGCCCCGGAAAACGCCGGTAACGCACCAGCACAAAGGCGGCAAAGGTGCCCAGTACAGCCGACAACACACCGGTGACGGTGGCAACCTTCACCGACAGCCAGAAACCATCGACGATGCGTGAGTCGCGCGTCAGCGCCTCGTACCAGCGCAGCGAAAAACCGGTGAACCGCGCGTCCTGCCGGGTATCGTTGAACGAGAACAGCATCATGAAGAACAAGGGCATGTACAGGAACAGGAACACCATGCCCAGCCAGAGCTTGCTGATATGTCTGTGCAACAGGGATGTCATGGCGGCCCCCTATTTGCGGTTGTCGGCCGATTCGCCGGTGGAGTGGTAGTAAATGGCGAGCGGCACCACGATGAATGCGATCATGATCACTGCCAGCGCAGTGGCGCGCGGCCAGTTGTTGCTGGTGAACATCTCGTCCCAGACGACGCGCCCGATCATGATGTTTTCCGGGCCGCCGAGCAGCGAGGGGATGACGAACTCACCCACCGACGGGATGAACACCAGCATGAAGCCCGCGATGATGCCCGAGCGCGACAACGGCACCGTCACCAGCCAGAACGCCTTGAACGGCGAGGCGCCGAGATCGTACGCCGCCTCGAGCAGCCGGAAATCCATCTTCACCAGCGTCGCATACAGCGGCAGGATCATGAACGGCAGGTAGACATAGGTCATGCCCACCAGCATCGACACGTTGGTGTAGAGCAGGAAGATCGGCTCGTTGGTGATGCCCAGCCACATCAGGGCCTGGTTCACGATGCCCTGATCGGCCAGGATGCCCTTCCAGGCGTACACACGCAGCAGGAACGAGGTCCAGAACGGCAACATGACCATCATCAGCAATGCCGGCCGCAGGCTGGCTTTGGACCGTGCGATGAAGTACGAGAACGGGTAGCCGATCACCAGGCACAACAAGGCCGTGCATAACGCGTACCAGATCGAGCGCAGGTAGGCTTCGATGTAGATGGTGTCGAATAGCGCATCGTCCTCGCTGCGCCGGAAGATGGACCAGTAATTTTCGTATTTGAGCTTGAGCACACCGGTCTCGGTGTCCCAGATCGGCTTGAACGGATGGATGTCGTTACCCATGTCCACGAAGCTGATGTACAGCAGGATCAGGAACGGCAACAGGAAAAACAACACCAGCCACGCGTAGGGGACACCAATGACGAATCGGCGCCCTGGCATCGGAAGTGAGAACTTGGCCATGGCGCCTTTCACGCTCTCAGTCGCGCAGCACGATGCCGGCGTCGTCTTCCCACCAGAAGAACACGTCGTCACCCCAGGTGATGCCGCTTTGGCCGTGGCGCGAGGTGTTGGACTCGGTGATCCTGATCTGCGACCCGTCGCTGACGCCCACGATGAAGGTGTTGTAGGAACCGAAGTAGGCGATTTCCCGGACCTTGCCGGTGAACAGGTTCTTGTCCACCGCCGGCCGGCTCTTGCCGATCTGGATCTTTTCCGGCCGCACTGCCACCGCCATGCGCATGTTCAAGGTGCCGCTGACGCCGTGGCCGACGTGGATTTCTCCGATGCCGGTTGTCGCGGCGCAGCGATCGGCCTCGTCCACACTGAGCCGGCCTTCGAAAAGGTTGACATTGCCGATGAAGTCGGCGACGAAACGATTGGCCGGGTGTTCGTAGACCTCCTCGGGCGAACCGACCTGCAGTACCCTGCCCTTGCTCATGACCGCGATCCGGTTGGCCATGGTCATGGCTTCTTCCTGATCGTGCGTCACCATGACACAGGTCACCTCGACCGACTCGATGATGTTGACCAGTTCAAACTGCGTCTGCTCGCGCAGCTTCTTGTCCAGCGCGCCCAGCGGCTCGTCCAGCAGCAGCAGCTTGGGGCGCTTGGCCAGGCTGCGCGCCAGCGCAACCCGCTGCTGCTGGCCACCCGAGAGCTGGTGCGGCTTGCGCTTGGCAAAAGGCCCGAGCTGCACCAGATCGAGCATCTCGCCAACACGCTGCTTGATCTCGGCCCTGGGAAGTCCCTCGCGCTTGAGGCCGAACGCGACGTTCTCCCAGATGTCCAGGTGCGGGAACAGCGCATACGACTGGAACATCATGTTCATCGGCCTGTCGTACGGCGGGAACTGTGCGATATCCTGCCCTCCGAGCAACACGCGGCCGGCGGTCGGCTTTTCGAATCCGGCCAGCATGCGCAGCAAGGTCGACTTGCCGCAGCCGGAACTGCCCAGCAGCGCGAAGATCTCGCCGCGCCCGATCGACAGCGAAACGTCGTCCACCGCGAGTGTCTCGTCGAACCGTTTCTCCAGTTTCTCGGTGACGAGAAATCCGTCTGGCGGGTCATTGTTTGCCATCCATAGCTCCAGCTTCGGTTAGGCGACGTCCCAACAAAAAGGGCTGTTCATACCAGGTACAAACAGCCCATGACGCGAACACGCGGGACGTTTACTTGCCCTTCTTGAACCCGTTGTAGGCGGTGGCCATGGCTTCACGCGCTTCGTTGGTGAAACTGCCCGGAGGGATCATCTTCTCCAGATAGGCCGACTCGACAAAGATTGTCTTGTTGCCCGCGATCTCCGGCTTGATCTTGTCCATGGCCACCTTGTTGCCGGTCGGATAGGTCATGTCGTTGGCCATCGCAGCCGCGTTCTCGGCCCGCAGATAGAAGTCGATGAACGCATGGGCATTTTTCGGGTGCTTGGCGTCCTTGGTGATGCCCATGGTGTCGAAGAAGATCAACGCGCCGGTGCTGGGCAGCAAGGCTTCGATCACATCCTTGGATTTGTTCTCCTTGGCGCGACCGGCCGCGATGTTGATGTCACCCGACCAGCCGATGGCCACGCAGGCTTTGCCGCTGGAGACGTCGTCGATCATCGTCGAGCTGAAAAGACGCACATCCTTGCGCACCTTGGCCAACATATCCGCGGCCGCCTTGTAGTCGGCCGGATCGTTGGAATAGGCGTCCTTGCCGATGTAGTGCAACGCCACCGGGATGATCTCGGTCGGCGAATCCAGGTAGGCAATGCCACAGGACTTGAGCTTGCTGGTGTATTTCGGATCGAACACCAGATCCCAGCTGTTTTCCGGCATCGGCATCTTGCCCAGGGCCTTCTCGACCTTGGTCTTGTTGATACCCACCGTCGTGAAGCCCCAGGCCCAGGGAACCAGGTACTTGTTGTCCGGGTCGGCCTTGGTCAGCGTCTTCATGATCGCCGGCTCCAGGTTGGCCAGGTTCGGGATCTTGGACTTGTCCAGTGGCTGCATCAAGCCACCCTCGATTTGCGGCTTGGCGAATACGGTGCCGGGAACGACGATGTCGTAACCCGAGTTGCCCGCCACCAGTTTGGCATGCAGTGCCTCGTTGGTCTCGAACGTGTCGTAGTTGACCTTGATGCCGGTTTCCTTCTCGAAAGCGGCAACCATGCCTTCGGGAATGTAGTCGGGCCAGTTGTAGATATTGAGAACTTTTTCCTCTTGCGGCTCAGGTGGCGGCGCCGGAGCGGCCGCCGGGGCGGCTGCCACCGGAGCCGGTGCGGGAGCAGGCGCCTCTTCCTTCTTGCCGCACGCGGCCAACAGGATGGCGGACAGCGCGAAAGCGCCAATGACCTTGATCGAGAGTTTCATGACTCTTGCTTCTCCGTTGAAAAAGTCTGCCGATGTCTGCCAAACGCACCGTCGGGCAGCCGATGGCGCGTGGGAAATTATAGGAGCGCATGTTCGCATGCCGCAGAAGGTGTTCCACAGTCGGGATCAACCCCCCACAACCCTTCAGGATATCGCAACATTCATGCCAGGCCCCTGGTCCTGAGATCCTTGAGCGTCAGGTCCAGCGCGTGGCGGATCAGCCCGATCATCTCGTCGATCTGGTCACTCGTCATCACCAGCGGCGGCGCGATGATCATGCGATCCCCCACGGCGCGCATGATCACGCCATTGTCAAAGCAGTGGGTGCGGCAGATCATGCCCACCCCGGCGCTCGCGTCGAACAAGGCCTTGGTCTTCTTGTCCTTGACCAGGACCAGCCCGGCGACGAAACCGCAGGCCTCGGCCGACGCCACCAGCGGATGGTCGCCCAGCTCGGCATACCGGCGACCGAAATAGGCGCCCAATTCGCCCCGCACTTTTTGGGGCAATTGTTCGCGCTCCATGATGGCGATGTTCTCGAGTGCCACCGCGCAGGCCACCGGATGCCCGCTGTAGGTATATCCATGGTTGAATTCTCCGCCTCGCTCGATCAGGACCTTGGCGACCCGATCGCCCACCATCACTCCACCCAGCGGCACATAGCCGCTGGTGACCGCCTTCGCGAACGTGACCAAATCCGGCTTGTAGCCGAATTTCTCGTACGCGAACCAGTGGCCCAGCCGGCCAAAGGCGCAGATCACCTCGTCGCTGATCAGCAAGATGCCGTATCTGTCGACGATGCGCTGGATCTCGGGCCAATAGGTGTCGGGCGCAATGATCACCCCGCCCGCCCCCTGCACCGGCTCGGCAATGAAGGCGGCGACCTTGTCCGGCCCGACCGCCAGGATTTTGTCTTCCAGCCAGCGCGCCGCGCGCAGGCCGAACTCGTCGCGTGTCTCGCCGTCCTGGCCCAGTTCGAAGTAATACGGCTGCTCGATGTGCTCGATGTTCGGGATCGGCAGGTCACCCTGGGCGTGCATGCCACTCATGCCGCCCAGCGATGCGCCGGCCATGGTGCTGCCGTGGTACGCATTGCGGCGGCTGATGATCATCTTGCGTTGGGGCTGGCCCAGCAAATCCCAGTACCGGCGCACCATGCGCACGTTGGAGTCGTTACTCTCGCTGCCGCTGGATGAATAAAACACGTGTTCGAAGCTGCGCTCGCCCACGCGCGGTGCCAGCTCAGCCAGTTTGGCCGCCAGTGTCGTCGCCGGCACGTTGGTGGTCTGGAAGAAGCTGTTGTAGAACGGCAGCGTCATCATCTGGGCATGTGCCGCATCGGCCAGCTCGCGCCGGCCGTAACCCACGTTCACGCACCACAAACCGCTCATGGCGTCGAGCAACCGGGCCCCCTCGGAGTCCCAGACATGGATGCCCTCACCGCGCACGATGACCCGCGAGCCCCGGCGGGCGAGGTCCTTGAAGTCGGTGAAGGGATGCAGGAAGTGATCGCGGTCCATCTGCTGGATCCTGCGGGTGTCGACGTTGCTGTTCACGTGCAGACTCCTTTCATTCAACGGCGCCGGCATCAGACGTGCAGCAACAGGTGCTCACGCTCCCAGGGCGAGATGACCTTCATGAACTCGTCGAATTCGAGCTCCTTGACCTCGGTATACACGGTGATGAACTCCTTGCCCAGCACGTCGTGCAGGTCGGACTCGCGGCGCAACCAGTCCAGCGCCTCACCCAGACTGCGTGGCAGCGAATACGGCGACAGGTAGGCGTCGCCCTTCATCTCCGCCTTGGGCTGGATCTTGTTCTTCAGGCCCAGGTAACCGCAGGCCAGTGTCATCGCCAGCGCGACATAAGGATTGGCGTCGGCGCCGATGACCCTGTTTTCGACCCGGCGCGCCTGCGGCGAGGAGATCGGCGAACGGATGCCGACGGTGCGGTTGTCGTAGCCCCATTCGATGTTGATCGGCGCCGCGGTGTTGCGCGAGAGCCGACGGTAGCTGTTCACATAGGGCGCAACCAGCACCATCGCCGCCGGCACATACCGCTGCATGCCACCGATGTAGTGCATGAAAGCCTGTGACGGCGTGCCGTCCGGGTTGCTGAAGATGTTCTTGCCGCTGGCCTTGTCCAACAGGCTCTGGTGCACATGCATCGAGCTGCCGGGTTCACCCTCGATCGGCTTGGCCATGAAGGTGGCGTACATGTCGTGCCGCAAGGCCGCTTCGCGCACCGTGCGCTTGAAGAAAAAAACCTCGTCGGCCAGCCCCAGCGGCGACGCGTGGAAAAAGTTGATCTCCATCTGCCCGGCGCCGACCTCGTGGATCAGCGTGTCCACGTTCAGCTCCATCTTGTCGCAGTAGTCGTAGATTTCCTCGAACAGCGGGTCGAACTCGTTGACCGCGTCAATGCTGTAGGCCTGACGCGAGGTTTCGGCCCGTCCGCTGCGGCCGACCGGCGGGCGCAGCAAGGTATTGGGGTCGGTATTGCGCGCGGTCAGGTAGAACTCGAGTTCCGGCGCCACGATGGGCTGCAGCCCCTCGGCCGCGAACAGGTCGCACA
>Ga0163154_10008158_pt1 | contig 12290 bp, 4 predicted proteins | sample OliLakLV19MP9P1_FD_148649 | JGI IMG/M metagenome (GOLD analysis project Ga0163154, IMG submission 148649) | Freshwater microbial mat bacterial communities from Lake Vanda, McMurdo Dry Valleys, Antarctica - Oligotrophic Lake LV.19.MP9.P1 | ecosystem: Environmental > Aquatic > Freshwater > Lake >... | reverse complement strand
CATTAACGACATTGCCGAACAGACCAACATTCTGGCGCTGAACGCCGCAATTCAAGCAGCATCCGCCGGTGAGGCGGGACGTGGATTCGCGGTGGTTGCCGACGAAGTCCAGCGACTGGCAGAACGCTCCGCGAATGCGACCAAACGAATCGAAACGCTGGTACAGACGATTCAATCGGATACCAACGAAGCGGTAAGTTCAATGGAACAAACTACCGCGGAAGTGGTGGCGGGCGCACGCTTAGCGGAAGACGCAGGTTTGGCGCTCGGCGAGATTGAAAAAGTTTCTAACGATTTGGCCGATTTGATTCAAAACATTTCGCAAGCAGCACGCCAACAGTCAGCTGCTGCGACAAACATCTCGGCAACCATGAACGTCATTCAAGAAATTACGACCCAGACTTCGGTGGGCGCCAGTCAAACGGCAGAGTCCATTGGAAATCTGGCCCAGCTCGCCGCCGATCTACGACGTTCGGTAGCTGACTTCAAGCTACCGAATTGAGTAACGGATGCGATTCTTGAGCACCAAGGCGAAGCTGCAGGCCAAATGCTGCAGCGCGGGTAGCCAGCGCATTGAAAAAGCGCGGCGAAGCCGGCAAACAGGAGTCCGCGGATGAGGCTTCAAGACGACATCGACTTCACGACGCTGACCTGGGTCAAACAGGAGCTGGACGACACGCTAAAACAGGCTCAACAAGCCCTTGAAGCGTACGTCGAGGACAGCAGCGACAAGAGCCAGATGCGCTTTTGTGCCAGTTACCTGCACCAAGTGCAGGGTACGCTGCGCATGGTGGAACTGTACGGCGCCGCCATGGTTGTCGAGGAGATGGAGCGCTTGGCGCTCGGTCTGCTTGATGGTCAAATCAAGCAGGCGGATGATGCCTATTCCGTGCTCATGCGCGGCATGGTGCAATTGCCGGATTATCTTGAGCGCTTACAAAGCGGTCATCGCGATATCCCGATCGTTTTGCTGCCGTTGCTGAACGATTTGCGTGCCTGTCGCGGCGAGAAACTGCTCAGTGAAACAGCATTGTTCTCGCCTGATCTGGGTGCAACATTGCCCGCTTCAGCCGCTGGTGCCAAAGTTGCCGTTGCGCAATCGCTGATCGCAGCGAACGCTGGCAGGCTGCGATTGGCCTTTCAGTTTGGCTTGCTGAAATGGTTCAAGGGCGATGATGTCGACGGCAATCTAACTCGCCTCATTGCCATTCTTGACCGCGTCAGAACGATGTGCGTCCAAATTGACGCGCGCCGGCTGTTTTGGGTTGGTGCGGCAGCGCTAGAAGGCGTGCTGTTCAAGGGGCTCGACGCTTCGGTTGCGTTGAAACTTTTGATTGGTCGTGTTGATCGGGAATTAAAGCGACTTATCGATGCCGGTGAGTCCGCATTCTCCTCCGCACCCCCGAACGATCTAACGAAAGGTCTACTGTATTACGTTGCGCAGTCAAAGGTGGCTTCGCAGCGCGTTGCTGAATTGCGCCAAGTCTACAAGCTCGACAAGCTCATGCCGAGCGAAGCCGAATTGGCTCATGCCCGCGGCGCGCTGTCTGGGCACAACCGCGCGTTGTTGGAAACCGTTGGCACCGCGATCAAAGAAGATTTGCTGCGGGTCAAAGACGCGCTAGACCTCTATTTGCGCACCGGCAGTGCAAATGTGGACGATCTCGCGCCGCAAGGCGAGGCACTGCATCGGGTGGCCGATACCCTTGGTATGTTGGGTCTGGGTGTGCCGCGGCGCGTAGTGCTTGATCAACAGGATGTTCTGGAGCGCATCGTCCGCGGTCGACAGCCCGCCGAAGAAAGCGCGCTATTAGACATCGCGGGCTCTTTGCTTTATGTGGAATCTTCGCTGGATGACCATATTGAGCGGCTAGGCGCCGACAACCGCGAAGCGGCGCCGCCATCTACCGGATTTGAGCTGCCTCAGGCAGAAGTTCGGAAGATTCTGGATGCCACCACGAAAGAAGCTTCGGCGAACATTCAACAAGCCAAGCAGGACATCGTTGCATTCATCGAGTCGCCGTGGGATCACAGCAAGATCGAACAGCTTCCGCGTCTGTTGGATGAGATCAGCGGCGCGCTGCGGATGCTGAACCTTCCGGAGCCCGCAGCCCTATTGGGCGGTGTTGTTCGCTTTGCGGAAGTGGAGCTTTTGCGCCACCGCCGCGTTCCCTCAGGAGACCAACTTGATTTGATGGCCGATGCGATCGCCAGCATCGAGTTCTTCTTGGAGGCTGTAAAAGAAGGACGGCGCAATCGCGATAAGATTCTGGATGTCACCCGACGCAGTCTTGAGGCTTTGGGCTACTGGCCTTTGCCAGTGGAAGGCAGCGAAGATCTCAGCGTCGCTATAATCCCGGAGCCGATAATCGCGGAGCCGGTTGTTCCGGCGGTTTCTGAGTATCCGAGTTTTTCTGAAGACTTCACTGTTGAACGCACGCAGCCGCCAATCAGCGAGCCCACCACGTATGTTGTTGCCGTCGATCTGCCGGACGTTGGGCCGGTTGGCGAAGACCACGCGGTGGATGCGCTCATTGCAAGCTTCACCAGCACAAACGACGACTTTGATTCCATCCTTTCAGCCGATCACTTTCTATCCGAACTCGATGACGCCGCGCAACTGCGAACGGCTGTCGAAATTGCGCCAGGAGATAATCTCGACGCATTGGTTGTGGGCGAATTGGCAGATACACCCAGCGTTTCATCGATTCACGACCTGGATGATTTACGCATCACCCATGCGGATATCGAAGCTCCTGAAAGTCTATCTGCCGACTTGACGTCTACGTTCATTGAGCTAACGCCGATGACCTTCGACGACGACGTAGCAGAGCCTTCCGGTACTGCGTCGTTAGAGACGCTTGTCGATCTGCTTCCGGAGTCAGTTGAATTCGAGCTAGAAAACACGTCGCTGGCAAACGATGACGAACTGTCGTCGTTCTTTGTCGAACCAGAGTTGGCGCCCAGCGAAGAGCTCGTTGTGGTTGCTGAATTCGGCGAGCCCCTCATCGAAGTCGCGTTGGCGGCGCCAGAGGTTGAGCCGCTTGTTGAGACGGCGGCCCCGGAGCCGGTAACGGTTGATCTTGGCGTTTCCGCGCCTGCAGCAGTGCTGGTGCCAGCGCCGCAGTCACATCCTGGAATTCACCTTCACGATGTAGGGTTCCATTCCGTTGCGTCGGACGAGATTGACGACGAAATTCGCGAGGTGTTTGTCGAGGAGGTCCAGGACGAACTGGATAATCTAAATAGGCAATACCCAGCTTGGAAAAAGGATTTAGGAGATTCTGAGAAATTAAAACCTGTCCGCCGTTCATTCCATACACTGAAGGGAAGCGGTCGATTGGTGGGTGCGTTAGCGATTGGTGAATACGCCTGGCGAATTGAGAACCTTCTCAACCGAGTTTTGGACAAGACAATTCAGCCGACCCCCGCTGTGCTCGACCTGCTCGATCACGCCATTGCTGCGTTGCCAGGAATGCTGGCTGCGCTCAAGGGAGAGGGACGGGCTGATCCGAACATCGGAACGATCATGTGGGTGTCGGAACAACTGTCGAGTGGTCAGGAGGTTTGGCTCCCAAAATCCTCGCCCGCCCCGGGGGTCACGGCTGATGTAGAGCCGGCCTCGGCGGCGGGCGCGGCTTTAATCGCCCACACTGAAGTCACCCACGCGTTGTCCGAAACGCCGGGGAGCAGCGCGGCGATCTCGGACGCTCAGACCAACGCTGTGGCGTTGGAAGAAGCATTGCCGGAAGTCACCACTCAAAATGCGCAGACGCAGGAAGAACAGTCCGAGTTGACCGGCAACGATTTGCTGGTGGCAGAAGAGGGCACTCGCGAAAACGAAGGCGAGTCGGAAGCCGTCAATCTGAACGTGGCGCAAGTGGAAAACGACGAGGTCGCGCGGGAAGACCATTTGCAGGCCGCGGAGGCAACGCAAGCCTCTTTGGCCCCTCCAGACGAGGGCGAGGTTCCGGCGGCGGACATTGAAAGGTCGCCGCTCGACGTCGATCCGATGCTGATGGAAATCCTCAGTAGTGAAGTCGAATCGCACCTGGGCACTATTCGAAGCTATTTGCGAAAGGCAGAAAGTGAGGGCTCTGCCCCGGTGACGGAGGAACTGCTGCGCGCGGTTCACACGTTGAACGGTGCACTGTCAATGGTTGATCTGCCCGTCCTTACTCGCGTGGTTGCCCCGTTGGAGGGCTACCTGAAGCGCTTGCGCGCGCGCGGACTAGAGCCGTCCGTTGATGGCGTTGCCGCGCTGACCGAGGCATCGGAGTGTATCGCCGCCGTTATGTTCGCGCTGGAAACGCAGAGTCCGTTACCAAGCACCTCGGCGCTCGCTGATCGTGTACTGGCGCTGCGCGATGATCTGCCGGCGCCGGATCATCCTTACCACGGGTTTGGCATTCATGTTGCGGACGAAGGCCGCGACGATCTTCGCGGCGTCCATTCAGAGCCTGAGGTAGCCGTCGCTGAATTGCGACCCTGGTACGAAGCAGACGAAGAATCGGCAGTTTTGGTCGAACTCACTGGCGTTTTCGACGCCAGTGACGAACAGCGCGATGTTGAGCTATCACCTGAACAACCCGCAAGCGCTGGCGCAGAGGCGGATAACCAGACGGTCGTCTTGGCGGCGGCTGATGCGCAATCAGACGTCGTAGCTGAATTTGAGCAACTGGATGATCTCGCTGGCGTGACGTTGCACCCTGATCAGTTGCCCGACGAGCCAGCGATGTTCCTTGCCGAATCGGTTGAGATTGGCGAAACACAAAACGAACTTGTTGGCCAATTAGACGGGGAATCGCCGGACCGCGAGCAGACCGAACTCGCTACTGACACTGCACATGCAGAGCTGACGGTTGACCATCAGCAGACGGCGGAAAGTGCACCCATTGCTGAGGCGGCTACTCAGTTTACGGGGTCAGAATTAGAGCCGGCTGGCCAAATTAAGGTGAGAGACGACGCCGTTTTTGCGGAAGAAGTCATTGAGCTGGATTTTCTGAATGCCATTAGTGACGAGCCTGAATCGGTCAGCGAACAGGGTTCTGGTGAAACAGCTGATTCCGGCGTTAGCGCGGTCGAGCCGCTGGCAGACGCGCTGGAGTTGGCCGAACCAGGGCTTTTAGCGCCCGATTTAACGGGCTCCGCGAATGTTCCGCACAGCGAGATTGAGGGTGAAGTATTTGTATCAGGTGCTGACCATGAAGAGGGTGCGCATACGGCGCTTGCTTCCGCGGAAGTCCTTGCCTACCGAGCACCTACCGAACAGAACCCGATCATCCCTGAAGCCGATGCCTTAACTTCATTGGCCGATCTTTCGGAAGCGGAAGTCGAAAGTCTGCTCGTTCCGGCGCGCGAATCACTCGCGATGGAATTAGCGCAAGCGGATACGGGTGAGTTCGAAGATCTGTTCGGTGAAAGTTTCGACAGCGATTTAACTTCAACTGAGCCGAAGGATGAGGCGCTTGCAGCAACAGGCAATTCGCTAACCTCAGATAATAAGACAAGCACGGCGCAGCTTGAGCCATTTTTACTTTTCGATCCGCAGGCTGAAGCCTCCGACCAAATTGAGATCACGCCCAGCATTGATGCCGTCGAGTCCGATATGGCAGCCGCGGATGAGGTGGCCCAACCTGTAGTCGAAGAAAATACGCCCTCGGAACTGCTCGATTTCCCGAGTGCGGACTTTGCGCTTTTTGAAGCGGAAGACATTCACTCAGCCGATGAGAACCCCGAAGTAGCGACAGATTCGAACGCCGATGTTGCCGTCGACCTTTCCGATCTGTGGCCCAATGAGGACGACACGCCTGCCGAAGGCGCGCTAACGTCGATTGACTCTGACACGGCAGAAGAAGCCACTCAAAGCGCAACTGAAATCGTGGACTTTGAGTTGGTTCAGCCTGAATCAGCAGAGCTCCTGAACACTGCGGAAACTGCAGCTGCACTTGAAGATGTACCGATTCTGGAGCCGATTCCCGAAGTTCTTGTCGAAGTAGCAACAGACAATCGCGGCAGTGAGCTTGCCCAGCGGGGACCAGTCGACATCGACCCGCCTGGCCCACTTGATCTGCCAGATATGGATGTTGAGCTGCTGGATATCTTCGTAGAAGAAGCTACCGACATTCTTGATCATGCCGATGGAATGATGGCGCGCTTGCGTGAATCGCCAGCGGATCGCGAGCCAGTAACGTCCTTACAGCGTGATTTGCACACGCTCAAAGGCGGTGCGCGTATGGCTGGGTTGTTCCCCATCGGCGATCTCAGCCATGCGATGGAGTCGCTGTTTGAAGCCATTGTGCACGGCGAACGCGAGGCTTCACGGCCGGCCATCGAAGCACTAGAGAAAGCGTTTGATCGCCTGCATGCATTTGTGCAGCGCGTTCGCGCAAGGCAAGCAATAGCGCTCCCAGAGCACACCATCGCAAGGCTGGACGCGATCCTTGAGGGGCGCGAAGACGAATTGCGAGTTGAAGTTGTCGAAGTATCAGCATTGGATATTCCGATCGTCAAGGCCGAGTTGCCAGCGCCAGCAACGGCAGACGCGCTAACCGCTGAGCCGGCCACGCCGGAGGCGCAAACGCAGGTAGATTTGGCTGAAGTCCCGGCCAAAAAGAGCATCCCGGCGCGGCCCGGATCACGAAGCAGCGCACAAAAACGCACTCAACTTGACGACGACGAGGCCACTGCGCGCAGCGCGCAACATGAGCTCATCCGCGTACGTGCTGACTTGCTGGATAACTTGGTTAACTTTGCTGGAGAGGTGTCGATTTACCGTTCGCGACTTGAAGCGCAGATGGGTGGTTTCCGCTTCAACTTGGTCGAATTCGAACAAACGGTTGCGCGTTTGCGAGAACAGTTACGCAAACTGGAAATGGAGACGGAAGCGCAAATTCTGTCGCGTTTCCAACGTGAAAGTGAGCAATCAGGCAATTCAGAATTCGATCCGTTGGAGCTAGATCGATTCTCGACTTTGCAGCAGTTATCACGTGCGCTTGCCGAGTCCGTCTCTGACTTAGTTTCCATTCAAAACCTGCTGGACGACATTGCTCGTCAGTCAGAAACTTTGCTCTTGCAACAATCGCGCGTCAGTTCTGATCTGCAAGAAGGCCTCATGCGCACACGCATGGTGCCCTTCGAGAGTTTAGTCCCGCGGTTGCGCCGTATCTTGCGTCAAACTGCCGCGGAGCTGGGTAAGAAAGCGCAGCTGAAGGTCGAAGGTACACAGGGTGAAATGGATCGGACCGTGCTTGAGCGCATGACTGCGCCGTTCGAGCATATGCTGCGAAATTCCCTGGCGCATGGCATTGAAACGCCGGAAGCGCGCCAACTAAGCGGAAAGTCAGAAGAAGGCACGGTCAGCATTCGAGTTTCTCGAGATGCGACCGAAGTTCTAATTCAAGTGACCGACGACGGCTCAGGCATGAACCGCGATGCAATTCGCCGCAAGGCGATTGAACGCGGTTTGATGAATAAGGACGCCAACCTTAGCGATCGCGACATCTTCCAATTTGTCCTTGAAGCCGGTTTTTCGACTGCCAGCAGCGTTAGCAAGGTTGCTGGTCGCGGCGTCGGCATGGACGTGGTGGGCAGCGAGGTTAAACAGCTCGGCGGATCACTTGAGATTGACTCCGAACCCGGCCTCGGCACGCGGATTACCATTCGCTTGCCGTTTACTTTGGCCGTTGCGCAAGCAGTTATGGTCAAGCTGGGTGAGGCGCCCTACGCGATCCCGATGTCTTCTATCACTGGCGTCACTCGAATGCCCCGCAAGGAATTCGATCGTCGCCAGGAGCAGAAACAGCTAGACATGCTCTACGGCGGCGAGGTTTATCAAATCTACGACTTGGGCGACCTTTTGAGATCACCGGTCAGCCACGGCATTGATGAAACGCAGGTGCCTTTGCTGATGAGTCGCACGGGTGACCAACGCGCAGCGGTGCGCGTCACGCAAGTCATTGGTTCCAAGGAAGTTGTCGTTAAGTCGGCAGGTCTGCAGTTAAGTATCGTCCCCGGCATTTTCGGGGCGACTATCATGGGCGACGGTCGCGTTGTTGTGATTCTTGATTTGGCACCACTCGTTCGTCATGGCGTCGCCTTGCGTCAAGCGCCGGAGTTGGCGGCGCAACTCGAATTGCTGGAGCCGGTGCCAGAGCCAGCACCACGCCGTCAGCCATTGATTATGGTCGTCGACGATTCCATCACCATGCGCAAAGTCACAACGCGCGTATTGGAGCGCAGCAATTTCGACGTGTTTACGGCAAAGGATGGTTTGGATGCTGTCGAACTGTTGCAGGACAGAGTGCCGGACGTCATCTTGCTGGACATTGAAATGCCCCGCATGGACGGCTACGAAGTCGCCACCTATATCCGCAATGATCAGCGCCTGAAGCACATCCCGATCATTATGATTACTTCGCGCACCGGTGAAAAACACCGTCAGCGAGCGCTGGAAGTCGGCGTTGATCGCTATTTGGGTAAGCCCTACCAGGAAGCAGATCTGCTTAAAAATGTGCAGGACGCATTGACGGCGGGTCATGCAAATGTCCACTGATATTCGAGTTGCGCTGGTCTATGAGCAAGATGAAGGAGCACAAACGCTGCGTGTCGCGCTGGCCAATGCGGGCGTAACGATCGCCGTTGAGTGCCGCGCCAGTGCGCTCGACGCGGCCGCTATTCTTAGGAGCAAGGTCGACGCCATCATTGTAAACCTCGATTCCGATCTCGAGGATTTGCTTGATGAGGTGGCCGACGCACTGGATTCTGCGACCCAACCCGTGATCTTCAACGACCCAGCCGCGTCTAGTGATCTCAGTGGCTGGGACCGAGCGCGTTGGATGCGCCATCTTGCTGCGAAGATGAAAGGCAAGAATGACGTAACGCCGCCGGCGCCGCCGGGGTCGTTTGGAATTCCTACACCGCCACCGAAAGTTAAGCCGGCGCCTATCGCGCCCATAGCGGCCGCTGTCCCGGCTCCCGCGATCCATCCTCCAGCCGCACCGCTAGCGGTTGCCATTGCGCCAACAACGACAGAACCCACTCTTGAGCTATCGCTCGCAGATCTAGACCTGATGTTCGCCGCTGATGAGGTGGAAGCTCCTGCTTCAACGCCTGTTACGACGTCGCTGACCATCGGTGAAGATATTGGAGACCTAGACGCTTTGTTTGGGTCGGCAGTCAACGACGACCATTCGGGCCCTTTACCGAGCGGGCCCGAGTTCGCCGAATTGGATCTGGACACCTTGTTCGACGCCCCCGCACGGCAACCAGCCAAAGCGGCTGAAAGCCCGGATACCTTGGAGTTTGACTTAGACGCCATCTTTTCTGGCGGGCCTGAGAACTCAGAACCGAAATCTACTCATGAAATTAGCGCCGTACCGTCCGAGTTAACCGATCTTGACGCGTTGTTCAAAGAATTTGCGGACAGCCAGGCAAAATCGATGAGTAGCTCAGAAGGCAATACACGCATTGAGGCACAGGCGGCGGCAGCACCTAAAGAGCCCGCGGAGTCGGAAGCCTTCACACTCGACTGGTCGTTAGAGCCGATCGAAGCGTTTGGCGCGGAAAAGCCGGAACCGCAGAAGCCCGTCGTTGAATGGCGGCTCGACGTTCCGAGCAAACCTATCGCTAAGGCCCAGGAACCTGTGGCTGTTTCGCCAGCTCCCAGAGTCGCCCCGGCGATTCCAGCTGCGCTGCAGGAATCGCTCGCGCTTTCGGATCTCAAACTGCTCGACCAGGATGACTTCAGTTCGGACAGTGGCAGCGGGGAGGCATTAGGCGAACTTGAGGCACTCGACTTATCGTCGATCGATCTCGACGCGCCAGCGGTGCCTGCCCCTAAGCGGTTACCTGAGTCGAATGACGATTTGGCATTGCTTGACCTGGATTTTGTGCTTGACTTGGAGCCAGCGACCCAAGCCGGGCCAGCGAGCCAGGAAGTTGGAATCGACTTCTCATCAGACTTCAGCGAACTTGATGCGCTGTTCGAGCCGCTATCGGAGCGTTCCTCGCCTAGCGTTGATCTGGCTGATCTCAATCGCGTGTTCGTGCTAGGTGCGTCGATCGGCGGCCCAGAGGCCATAAAGGCTTTTCTTAGCCGTCTACCGGCAAATACGCAGGCGGCATTCGTGGTCGCGCAACATATGGGGGCGGAGTTTTTGGCGATGATGGCGACACAGCTTGATCACGCCACCGCGCTGTCGGTTCGCTGTCCAAAGTCGGGTGAGCGCTTGCGTCACGGTGAAGTCATCGTTGCACCTGCCAATGAGCAATTGGACGTTGATGCGACCGGGCATGTTCAACTCAGCTCTACCAGTTCGGGCTCGCCGTACAATCCTTCGATTGACCACTTGGCCCGCGCTTTTGCTGATCGCTTTGGTGACCACGCGACACTCATTTTGTTCAGCGGAATGGGATCCGATGCCGTGGAAGGCGGGCGTTATCTCACCTCCCGTGGCGGACAGGTTTGGGTACAAGATCGCGCATCTTGCGTGATCGCATCCATGATTGATTCGGCAAAATCGCAAGGTTTAGTGCGCTTTGAGGGTACGCCGGCCGAATTGGCGGATCGAGTGCTCCAAGTACTGACTTAATCGGGCAAACATCTCCCATACACGGGGCGTTTACGGGTTGTACGGCGCGTTTATGCGAACACAGGCGGCATCATGATTGAACAAAGTGAAATCCGCGGTTTGATGATCCCGATCACCAATGGTCGGGTGCTTCTGCCCAATGCCAGCGTTGCCGAAGTGATCACTTTGTCGAATCCTGAGAAAATTGCCAACGCACCTGAATGGTTGATGGGCAGAATCAACTGGCGCGGTTGGCGTTTGCCGTTGTTTTCGTTCTCGTTGTTGTCAGGTATGGCGCTTGATGAAGGTTCGCGCGGTACGCGCGTCACTGTACTCAAGGCGCTCAGTGGTCACGTGCGCATGCCATATATCGCGATGCTTGCGCAGGGATTCCCGCGCTTGACTACGGTGTCACAGGAGGCTTTGGTTCCATCCAATGAGTCGGTGCCTACGCGCCCCGGCATTTTGATGAACGTCATGTTGCGCGACGATCTAGCCGTCATTCCAGACTTGGGCCAAATCGAACAGTTGATCAGCGAGTGTCTGGCCGCAGCGTGAGTCCTATTCAGTGCGCATACTGCAGCCCGAACAATTGCGTAAACATGTGACGGATCGCCTACGGGCGGCCTACTTGGTGATTGGTGATGAACCGCTTCTGCAGCAGGAAGCGGTGGATCTGATTCGTTCAGCCGCCCTCGCTACGGGCGCCGAAAGACTGGTTTACCATGTTGATGCGCGCTTCGATTGGGCGGAATGGCGGTTAGACATTCGGTCGATGGGACTGTTTGCAAAGCAGCGCGTCATCGAGCTGCGCCTCAATTCAGTGAAACTGGGCGCCGATGCGAGCGCCGCGATTCTCGAATTTCTGGACGATCCCAACTTAGATGTTTTGATTATCCAGGCCAATGAGTGGACTCGTACCGTTGAGAGCCTGCCGTGGGTGGCCGCCGTCGACCGGCTTGGTGTGATCGTTCCGATTCGCACGATGCAGGTGGACGAATTGCCCAGATGGCTCATGCAGCGCGCGAAAATTGTGGGCTTGAATTTGACCGACGATGCCATCGAAGAACTGGTGGCGCGAGTGGAGGGCAATTTGCTTGCTGCACACCAGGAGCTATCGAAGCTCGCTTTGTTAACGCCCGGCGAAAGGCTGGATGCTGCGGCCTTGGTTGACTTGGTGGCCGACCATGCTCGTTTCGATGTTTTCAATCTGTTTGACGCGGTACTCGGCGCGCGACCGGAACGTGTGCGCCGCGTGCTGTCTGGACTGCGCGCGGATGGCACTCACCCTGCTGAATTATTTGGCTATCTGATCTCGCAAATCACCATTCTGGCCGGGGCCGATGAGCTGCGCAAAAGCGGAGCTGGTTTGCATAGCTATTGGCCGGCGCAGCGCGTCTTCGGTGCGCGAATTGCAACTTATGAACGAGCCCTGGGTCGCGGCTGGATGGCTCGATTGCGTGAAGCGTCGCGAATTGACTTGGTTTGCAAAGGGCGAGCGGCAGGAGAACCTTGGGTGGAGGTTGAGCGCTGGCTGCTGCGTGGCACGTTGCCACCTTCACGCGCGCTGCGCTTTGCCGCATGAGCAGCTTGGCAATCCTCGGTGGCACTTTTGATCCAGTACACGTGGGGCACTTGCGGGCTGCTATCGAAGCGCGTGAAGCCTTGGCAGCAGAGGAAATTCGCTTGCTGCCGTGCGCGATGCCGCCGCATCGCGAA
>Ga0163154_10008155_pt1 | contig 12291 bp, 25 predicted proteins | sample OliLakLV19MP9P1_FD_148649 | JGI IMG/M metagenome (GOLD analysis project Ga0163154, IMG submission 148649) | Freshwater microbial mat bacterial communities from Lake Vanda, McMurdo Dry Valleys, Antarctica - Oligotrophic Lake LV.19.MP9.P1 | ecosystem: Environmental > Aquatic > Freshwater > Lake >... | reverse complement strand
GATCAAATTGAAAACTCGAGCCAGGAAGTAGGCGAGAATGGCAAGGCAGATTAACCACGGACTCCATAGCTCTTTTTCCCGCCTGGTCATGGCGGGTAGCCGATGAATTTTTCAATGTCGGGAAGGCGAACAGCCACGCCGTCTTTTTTCATTTCGCATACCGTTTGCGAACCCCACTCAAGTTTCGCCTGCTCGCAAACATTTTCGAAAAGCGGCACCACCATCGAGAGCACTCCGCGCTTTTTCGCCATGCCGAGAACTTCAATCGCGAGACTTGTCCCGGCGAGCTTTCCGTCTCGTTCAAGCGGCGGACGGAAGGGGTTGTCTCGGCACCATTTAAGTATATCACTGCGCAGCCGCTGGGCCACTTCTGGCTTCGCTGGACGGAAGGGGTTCTCTCGGTAAAGCTCGAACGGCCTCGCCGCGGCTCGCTGGGTTATCGGCAAAAGCATTTCTCCAGCGTCGTGGCGAATGACGATCATGTCCCGATTGCGCTTGAAAACCTTAGCGGTCTCTCCCAGCTCCAGCCGAGCAACGACCGGAATGCGCAGCCCGTAATCGTTTCGCACTTCCTCCAGCCATGAGATGTCGGAGAGCAGCCAGTAGCTGCGCACCATCGCTCTAGTCAGAGGTGCCGGGGTTATAGACCCGCTTGGGTCCGGTTCGTAGCTTGGAGAGGTCGCTCTTGGTAAAAGATCTTTCAGCATGCTTTTCATTATACGGACCGATCTCTTTCAGCTGAAGTTTCTCAGCATGGTAATTCATTCTGATCGCCGAATTGTTTCGGCCATAGCGATTCTTCAAAGTTTTGATTAGGTAAATTGGACCGTCATCAGTGTCTCGTTCTTCGTGTTCAAAGAATCTGAAAACAGTTGTGGCCACAAACTTTGCTCGCTTCGAGGAGGAGATGTCGCCGCCGTCTCCCTCCTGTGCCAGAAGAATAATGTAGCAATGCAGCTCTTTCGCGAGATCCTCGAAAAACTTCGTAGCGTTCTGCACGGCCTTCCACTCCTCGTCGCCGCTTCGCAGGTCGATCTTTTGGTCATAATCGACCACCATGAAGTCGAGCCCTGTTTTCTTTTTCCGAATCATTGCCTCCGCTTTTATTTCTCCCAGCGACAGAGCGCGACCATCGGAAAAATAAAAATCACGGTTGACGAGAGCTACCTCAGCATCTCCGATTTGGTGCGCATACTTCCTAGGGTCCTTGATCAGGTCGTCGTAGCGAATTCCGGTTTGCGCACAAAGCGCTCGTTCCATGAAATCCTGTTTCGACATTTCCATGTTCACATAAAACACCGACATCGTCTTCGAGGCAGCGAGCGAGAGGTTAACCAAGGCCGTGGTCTTTCCGAATCCGCTTTTCGCGATGAACAGGCTGAACCGCTCCGGGTTGAAGCCAGAGACCATATCCGTGAGAAAGGGGTAGCCGGTGATGGGACGCATCGTCTCGCCCCGATCTGACCTTTCCACGAGGTCCCGAAGAGTGTTCTCGATCTCGTTTCCAAGGTGGTAGAGCTGCGAGCCAGAAGTTTGCGCCTCCTCGAACGCTCGAATGTGGTCGCTCGCTCGGTCCGGTTCGGTTTTCAGTTTGCCGATCAGCAGCTCGACCAAAAATGTTTTCTTTCGTTTGGCGAAAACCGTGCGAAGAGCATCCGCATCGAAAACGATCTCCTCGTGGTCTCGGAGCGAGAGCATCTCGCCGTGCAGGTGCGCTACAGCCGCACCATGCGAATCCTTCACTCGGTAGCTGGTGTATGCCTCAGCCAGCGTTCGCGCTCGTCCCAGCGGCCACAGGTCGGGAGCGAGCTTTGCTTCTAGGAACACTCCGTAAAACGACTCGTGCGCGATGAGGTTGAAAACTAGGCCTAGTAAGAAAATTTCAAATTGCATCGGCACCCCTCTCCCGCAGTTCCATGCTCAGGTTGGCGAAAACCGAAGCACCGTTAATTTTATGCTTAGCCTTCTCGGCCACCTTAGCCTTGTGCTCTGCCCAGTCGAGCAGCTCCTCAGCGTTAGCGAAACTCGTGGAGCAGCGAACCGCCAGGTTCCTGCTGTTGAATCTCGGGTAGCTGAAGTCTGTTGCCATAGCATTCAGCACAATTGCAAATGATTTTAACTTTTCGTTATCGAACTGCGCGGCATGGTTTCGGTAGTTCATCGGAAGAGGTGGCGAAATAACAGGCAGCTTATTTTGATCCGACTTTTCCACAATCCCTTCACTAAATTTTTCAACTGGCTGTTGCTGTCTCTCAACATCTCCACCTGATTCTCTCCCCTCCCCTTCTTTAGATTTAGAGTAAGAGTAAGAGTAAGAGTAAGGAGGGCAGCCGCCGCCTAGCGACGCTAGGTTTTTTTCTAGCGTAGCTAGGTTTTTATCTAGCAACGCTACGTTTCGCTGTTTTGCCTTCTCAGACTTTGCAGCACCACCTTTTTCTAGCGTAGCTAGGTTTTTTTCTAGCGTAGCTAGGTTTTTATCTAGCAACGCTACGTTTCGCTGTTTTGCCTTCTCAGACTTTGCAACACCACCTTTTGAGCCAGCTTCTTGCTTTTGTTTTAACCATTCAAACTGATCCTCTGCGCCTCGCATGTAGATTTTTGAGCCCTCGCGGACAGCAAAACCAAGTTCAATTAGTTCTGTAGATAGCTCTTGCTCGATCCATAACGACTCGGGAATCATCGCCCGTGGGTTTTCATGCCAGTGGACCAAAGACTGAGCTAAGGTCCAAGCTTCAACAAGCGCTCCGATTGCGGTTCGGCGGTCTCCAAATTTAATGCACAGCTTTATAAATCGCTTATCTTTGTAGATCGAATCTTCAATATTTATTCTTGCCAATTGTCCCCCCGGACGTTGCGTTTCCCAGGAGAGCAAGTTAAATATAACTCGCGCTCCGTGATGTTAGTTCCAAAGCTGATCGCACCCATGCGAGCCACCCCTCGCATTGTGAAGTTCCGAGGCTCTAACCTCTGACCTTCCGAGCAGGCGGACCAGAAATGGCCGCCCAGCTCGCTGACCAACAGGCCGCAGCACACCAGAGAATTCAAATAAATTTTTATGACCGCGCGAAAATAGCGCAGCGGTTCAAATTAGTCCTGGGGACAAACCTGGGGATAAGCTCGTGGGTGGGTGGCCAGATCACGGACGAGACGGTTGCCTGTTTCAGAATTCAAACTCTTCAATCGTCAGAGCCGTTTCCGTTGCGACCCTGGGAAACCTCTTCAATCCATTCTTGAACTTTTTCGGGACAAGGAGTTTTCCAGTTTTGAATTTTTCCTGTTTCGAAATCAATCTCGAGAATAACATAATCGCCGTGATGCTCGCCAGGCATGAAACTCGGCACGTAACCTTCCTCCTGCTCTGCAATCTCATGGCCTCGGTCGTCCAGCAGCCGACAGGAAAATTGATCGCTCACCTTTAGGCAAATTTTCAAAGTCTGCGCTACTACTTTCGACGGTTTTGTAATTTCCAATTCAATTCCCATAAGATTCTTCCTTTTTTTAATTTCTCAACATTCACGAGCTTGCCCCTGTGAGTGTATTGCACGCTCTTTGGTAAACCTGATCCTGCAAACGAGGGCTCGTCTGCTTCCTCTAATAATATCCACGGCGCATCCTCGATCTGCTTTTTCAGCGCGGCGAGTTCATCGACAAGGGCCTTTTCGACCCGCAGGGACTCGTCGAGTAACGCTCGGTGTTCGCCTTCAAGCGTGTCGTATGCAGAGGCTTCGACATATTCGCCATCATCACGCTCTGCTAAATAAGCATTACACTTCTCGGCATCACAATATCCTGTTGCTAGATAGTACCGTCTCGGCTTCGTGTCGCTCATGTGCCTTCCTTCGGAGAGTTCTTTTCGGCCCATTGGTTTAACACATGAGCTAGACAAAGCATTGTTGCGTAGTCCAGCTTCATCGTCGCGTGCGTCGTTCGCTCGTCAATCTTAATTACCTCCGAGCCGAATCCCGAGCATTCGAGGCGAACAGTAGACGAGTGTCTTGACGCCGTGAAAACTTCAAGTTTTGTCTGGCTACAGCTAGTGCTCAAAAATGGCTCTGTGTTTTTCACGGCGTACCTCTCTTTGCTAAGACTTCAAAATCTGCAATCGTCTCTAGGCAGTCACGCAGCAAAGCTGACTCGCCACCGAGCGACTGTTCTGTCTCGATAATCTCGTGGATGCGTTTAAGTCGCACCGCAATTCGTTCGTCCCTGAGTGCCGCTCCAAATTCAGCGCCTTTTTCAAAGAACACAGTTAGATCGTTGGGATGATAAACCGCAGTTGGCCAAGACTCACAGAAATGCCGAGCGGCTTTTTTTATTGTGTCGTTCATTTCGCGCTACCTTTCCTTGCGAGCACAGGCATCACCCGCTCAATTAGTTCTCGGATTCTCCACCCCGAAGGCCCGCCAAAGACCTCTTGCCGATGAAGATTCGTTAAGACCTCTTCCAAGTCCGCGATTCTGGACTTGCTCTCTTCTACCGCATCAATGAGTTCTCCCCTCATTTCTGAGGTTGGGGTATTGTTAATATATTCGGCTATGATTTCTTTCAATCGTGCGTCGGTCATGGCGTACTACCTTTCAAAAGATCCAGCATCTTTTTAACGAGTGATGATTTTCTCTCTTCAGCAGGGAATTCGTCATACCTAGGCCAGCAGACATCGCAAACATAAAAACGACGAAGGTGGGCTTCACCTTGCTGCGGTCTGTAAGACTTAGAAAAATAAACTGGTGCGAAAGTTTTCGGTTTGCCAGTATCGTCGGAATGCGTGACGGCTTTACATGCGTCGCATGTCCAATCAGAACCAAGATATTTTACGCTCACTTCGGCCCTTTCTCGACGATGGCGTCTAGGTCGAGCACATCGGCGTTCATCTCTAAAAATTTAATCAGCTCCAAAGCGATTCTCAAATCAGTCGGGGCGTTAATTATTAAATCAGCCTCTTGTCCGCAGGAGTTTGAGCGGTAGTCACCGATAATTCTGACGCCGCGAACGCTTGCTACGTCGTTAAACTTTTCAGGCCAGTCCGACTTTAAAATCGGCGCACGACGATAGTTCGGTGTCGCAGCATCGAGCCGCGCTTTCACAGCTTCGAGCCATTCTTTGAATGTCATTTCTTCACCGTTTTCTTTCGAAGTTTAGCCGTGTATTTCGGCGCACGAAATGCTTGGAACTGCACATGATCGACAACCGTCTTGCCATGCTTTACGCTCTTCGATACGCGGAAGTTTATACGGTGAGCTAGCCCGCAATCGCAACAGGCCATAAGATAACCTTTCATTTTCGGTTGAACCCACTCACCGTCGGTTTGTCTATGAAAGCGTTTTAGTTTGATGGCCGACCTCCTTCAAAATTTAATAATGCGAACTCACCGTGCAGTTCTCTCGCGGCAGTGTCGTAAGCCAAAGCGGCAGCTTCTGCCGTGGCGAAGTAGCCAATGTGGTGTATCTTGCCGTCATTCTTGACCCTGGCGCGCCACGGGGTTTTACCATTGCTGCGCTTGTCGAGACACACTCCCTTATAACCTGACGTGCTGTTCGCATTCTTCCTACGATTGCGTATGTTCTCGGCATTCGAACAAACCCTCAAATTGACTCGCCGGTTGTCGAGCGGGTTTCCGTTAATGTGATCGACATGAATGCCGTCCCCAGGAGCCAACCCCATAAGGAAGCGGTGGAGCAATAGCATCTTGCCCTTGTGCTCACGGACCGCGTAGCCGTTGCCGCAGTACCACTTAGACTTCGACACGAGTTCAAAGTCTTCATCGTCGACCATGGTAGAATGCCCGCGCGTGAGTTTAATCATCTTCATTTAAAACCAACATCAGCATAGGCGATGAAGAAAAGCGGGGTCCTACCGCGAAGCCCGTCTTTAAATGCATCGCGATGAAATGATTTCTGTCGCTTCGAGCAGATAACGAATATGTCGAATTCGGGCGAGTACATAATGTAATGCTTCATAGCTCCACCTTTGTCGAAAGCTTTTCGACTAACGCTTCAAACTGACCTGAAAGTAAAGCGACCGAATCATTCAAGATGCGGACGCCGGAATCACAAGCCTCGTACTGCTCATCACCGTAATGCTGGTAATCGCAACCGACTTTCACAATCGTGCTTCGGTTTTCCGGGTTGAAGTGCTCTTGATAAAAAGTCACGCCACGATGGAAGTCGAGTTCGCCTAAGACACTTTGGTCGTAGTCAAAACGCTCCCCACCTAGGATAAAAGCTTCAACAAGCGGAGGCGATTTTATCTGTGGGAAGGCTTCTTTGTGGAAATGCAAATAAAGCGTATTCGACCACTTGTTATAACCACTCACTCTTGACCTAGCTGAAAACCAAAACTTTTTGCCGTCTAGCCGGACGCCTCTTTCGATGGTTGTTTTCATCTGAAACACATTCATCGGTGCCCTACCTGCAAAGCGGCCCAAACCAAGAACATCGCCCCGCCGATTGCCAGCGTCGTGGCGATAATTGCAACCAGCGCAATTGATCTTGTACCTATGTTCACGTTGCACGTCCTTTCATAGCGGCTTCTTCTTCTTTCGCCATCGCATCCAGCCAATGTTCGTGCTCGCGAAGAACTTCGGCTGCCGTAGTCCCGTTCATAGATGCAATCTTTAAACGAGCGCACAGTCGCATGTAAGCTTTGAAGCAGACGGCTTCAACGTCCTGCGAACCGCCTTCCTTACAAAGCGCAACAATTTTTTCGACGACTTCCTGCTGTTCTCTCATAGCCATGTGATCAATTTTTAAACTCACTTCTTTTTTTTCCACCCTGGAACCCTCTTCATGTTTTCATTTTTACGCTTGAAAATTTAATCTCGCGAACTCACCGTGAAGTTCTTTCGCCGCAGCGTCGTAAGCCAGAGCAGCCTCTTCCTTTGTTTTATAGTAGCCGAGGCGGTGGTGACGGCCGTTCGTCTTGATCTGCGCTCGCCACGGTTTCTTGCGGGGCGTGTCCTTCATGAGAAGGACACCTTTGAAGCCCGAAGTGCTGTTGGCATTCCTCCTACGGTTGCGCATGTTCTCGGCCTTGGTACAAATTCTCAGATTGGCCCGTCTATTATCTAGCGGGTCACCGTTGATGTGATCGACATGAATGCCGTCCCCAGGAGCCAACCCCATAAGGAAGCGGTGGAGCAATAGCATCTTGCCCTTGTGCCCCCGGACCGCGTAGCCGTGGCCGCCGTAGCACCACTCCGACTTCGATACCATATCGAAGTCCGCATCGTCGATCATCGTAAAGCGGCCTTTTGTAAGCTTAATCATTTCGATCCCCAATCTAAAATATACATAGCGATATAAGCTCCAGAGAAACCGCCGATAAATACGTAAATAACGAAAAGTGCGAACATTAAAATTGTTTTCATCTGAACAGCCCCCTGTCGCCTGAAATTAAAAAGGACCGGACAACAAATGCCAATCCTCCTATGCAAATAATAATGAAAAAGAAAATAACGAAGAACGGAACGAAGACAACGTTCGCCACCGATCTTCGAAAAAAGGTTTTAAACGCCCGTATGGTCAAGTCGCGTCTCTTGACGACTGGGCCAACTTGATCGCTTCGCCCGGAGACAGACCCTCAACCGCGTCGATCAGTTCGCGGAACTCTTGATCGGAAAGCTTTTGAGTCGAACCGACATTGTAGGCCGCTTTTATAAACGAAATAACGTGCTCCTGAGACCATCGGCGCGTCTTCATAATAGGAATTAGCGACTTTCGGTCGAGACGAACTGGTCCGGGCTCCGAAGGAAGCGCCGCGATTACGGGTTTCGACGGCGGTAGATCAAAGCTCTCTTCAGGGTTAAACCCGATTTGTGGCTGATCGGCGGGGCCAAGAGGCTTTTCGTTATTCTCAAGCTCGGTGGCGGCCTGAATAGGGCTGGGTTTGACCACAACCGTGGCTGGTTTGATCGAAACGGGCCGAGCCATGGTTTGCGCTGGCTTCGCGTCTAAGGTTGGCAGCGGGCTTCCTGCGCTTAAAAGCCAGGTCCTCAACTCCGTGCCGGTTTCTTTCGTTACTCGAAACGCCTTTCCACCGAAAAGTCCGGTTCTATCTTTCGACGCTACTGCCTCGTGGTTCATCGCGATGTCCAAAACAACTGTGAACTCGTACTCAAGACCTTCTCTTTGAACAGGAGCGAGTCCGACTTTTATCGGCGCCTGCTTCCCTCTCGAATTTTCTTGCAAAACATAGTCTTGTTTCGAGCGCATCGTTGTGACGATGTGAATCTTCGAATGAAGGATTGCCGAAACGAGCTGCTCGTGTAGCGGCGTCATCTTTCCCCAGTTCGTATAGGAGTTTCCGCCCCTCGCATCCAGCTGCTCTTTTTGTTGAAGCAGTCCGCCTTCGCCCGACCATGCGTGCGAAAGAGAATCGATAATTAAAACGTCATATCCATTTTGTTCAGCGAACCTAATGGCTTTTATATATTTGTCGGTAGTAAATGGTGGATAAATCGGAGCGGCATCGAAATGATGGCTGTCGGCGTAAAGCGAAGCGGAATCGTTTTCTGTGTCGATCAACGCGAAACGCCCGTTTGGCACCAAACCCTCTGCTAATAAAAGAGCGGACTTCGTTTTTCCCGAACCAGACGGACCGGTCAAAGCGAGCTTCAGCTTTACTTGGCTTCGAGCGGCGGGTTTAAACATTCTCCACCTCCGCGTCCGGTTCGGACTTCGATTTGTCTTTCGGTTTCGGTAGTTTCTTTTGTTTCAGCGGAAGATTCGCAGTCCCAGGTTTCGCGCCGTAGAAACGAATCGAAAACCCGCCTTTAATACGAGCGCCCGGCACTTCTTCCATCTGATCCAGCGCTTCACGAATTTTCGTGTTGTCGATGACGCTCGTCGTGACCTGCATTTTGTACTCGTCGGGGATAAGAGAGGCGTCCGTGATCTCAAGTGAGCCCGGAGTCGCGGTCAAAACAACACGGTGATTTTCGCCGCTAATTTCTTGGATGCCGGACATCTCCATTGCGTTCTGAATTCCAAAGCGAAGACGCTTCGCCACCGCTTCGCACGCCTTTTGAACAGCGTAAAGCGTGTCTGCGTTTTCTTTATAGTAGGAAGCCTCGCTTTTCATCTTTTCGATCATCGCGTGATAGCCGTCGATTTTGTTTTTTGTCTTTACGTCCAGATCGGACAAAAGCTTTTCTATTTCCGGAGTAATTTCCCCTCCGGATTCAATCAAGAGCTCAACAACTCCTGCGGATGCTCTGTTGATTTCGATCAAGGTCATTTTCTCTTTTATTTCAATTTCCATACGGCTTCTCCATTCGTCTACGATTGGCGAATCGTTTATGCGTGCGGTTCGAAAAAAGCGAGCAAATTAGCCCTACAAGTAGCGTTGACTATGAAATAAAAAGTTGCCAGCGTTCGGGCATGAATAATTTTAAAGGTGCCTTTTACATTGATCGGCAGCGGATGGCAGATTTTTCGGTTCAGATTGAAATGGGATGTGATCCCGAAGTCTTGCGAATGTTTTCCGATTCGATGATTTTAAAAGGTTCGCACCCTGACCTGACCGTCGCGGTCATCGAAATGGACGAGTTTTCATGGCGTCAGACCGAGAAAATGTGGCGAAGTAAGGAAAGATTCACCCGCGAAACGAGCCCACTCTTCCATTGACTGCATAAAAATGCAGGGTCCGAACATTTTCGGCACAGCTTGTGCATTTTAAAGCTCGTCAAGCCCAGATTGTTCTGACAAGATGAGTAAGGCGGAGGTGCGTCAATGGAAAATGTAATTACAGAAGTCCCTGTTTACGCTCAAACCCCACCGCGAGAGAATGAACAGCGCATTCTTTCGTTCGAAGTTGAAACAAGCGCGACGGAACAAAAGCATTTCTCTGGGTATGGCCTGAGAGCAGTCAGCTGCTGGTCAGACGACCCGCACGGACGGGTGCGCCTAGATGAGAAGGGTGATCTTTCCTACCGCGTGCAGCCTGGCTCGCACGTCTTCGCGATGGTCAAAGTCGCTTAAGTCCGAATTCGGAACCTAAAACGGGGCGTGCCTGGCTCTCTTTCTCCAGCTTCATCACCACAAACTTGATGACGGCTAGGAAAGAGCGCTGGGCCTCCCCTTCGAAAAAGCTCGCGAGCCGAGCACCCGTCAATTTGTTCGAAACCAGCCAGCGAAGAATCTCGATTTGCCGATTGTGCTGATTTACCTGGAAAAGAAGCGCCGCTAGGTCAGCTCTTCCGTCCATTACCGCGAGGTAGAGGTCTCTTTCCATCGGATGCATTCTCTGTTTGGTCATTCCGAATGGTAAGCGTGAGCGGCTCCGCGTTGTCAACCGGCTGCTCCCAGGCTGCGCGAGCGTTATCTAAGATTGAAAGCAGCGTCGTGAGAACCGTGCTGTTCGCTCCCCAGTTTCGCGACTTTATCAGCGCTTCGATCTGGTTTTCCATTCGTTCGTTCAGGATGAGAAGCTTCATTACCGGATTCGGACCCACGTGCCCAGCGAAATCATAGTGCTCTTCGAAGCCAGCGGTGTTCGAGCTGGCATCGACGCAGAGTTTAAGTAGCTCGTCTCTCGTTAGCTCTCTTTTCATTCTCAATCTCCGAAATTCTTTTTTCGAGGTCTGTGTATTTCTGCCAGTTGCGCTCGATGTCGCGCTCGTGGTTCGCCTTCATTGCTTTCATTGCATCAAACTCGCGAATAAAATCTTCCTGGAGCTTTGTGACTCTAGCCGGTGTGCTGATCGTGTTTTTAAAAAGGTTTAAAGCCGCATCCCAGACCATTTTTCCGGCGAGGCCAGCGAGCATCCAGAGAAATTGCGTCAGTTCGGGAGAAATGTCAGCCGTCATAATAGCCTCGCAGAGATCATCGCAACATCCAGCAGCCTTTTCAGCCAGCCTTCACCGAACGTTTCGAAATTGTTTGTTGAGAAATACCGCTTCAGCCGCAAACGCACGTAGCGCACGAGAACAATCTCTAGGTTCTCATTCGCGAGCGCTTCCAACGTCTTCAGGCCGACGAGCCCGTCAGGAGCGACATAGAGTGCATTCTGCAGAATGGAAATAGCGGTAAACGGTCCTTGGTTTACGGCCGTGTCGAAGACCATCAAGCGAAGCGGAGGTGGAAGCAGATCGAGCTTGATGCTATCCCAGAAGTCTCTACGGTAGAGCGCCGCCGCCGCTGCTCGGTTGAGCGATTTGATCTCAAGAAACGGGTAGCTGCGCTTCGAAATTCCGAAATTCGTTTCACCGCCTGGGTCTTTTTCATTCCAGACGTACCCGCCTTCGAAGCGAAGAATGTGCTCCACCGCCTCTTCGAAGTTCATGGCTTCCAGCTTTCGCAGCGGTTGATTTTCTCTTCCTGTTTTTCGTGGTCAGCCGAGGGAGTGCAAACGAGATCGTGAATTGCCTCGTCTTCGACCGAGATCCAATGGCCTCGGAAGTTTACAAATTGAGTTTTGCCAGTGTCCTTCGAATGCTCGGGATCGTAGGCGTAAAGGTCCATGCGAACCACTGGCTCGACGCCCTTGTGGATGCAGGCGACGAGGCTAAGGAGAACGATCAGTGCCGCTAGAAGAATCTTCACCAGATATTGCGTCTCGCATTTTTTGTAGTGCCGCAATTTTTCCCTCCGACGTTCGGGTTGCGCGAAGCTCCGCAGCGCCTTCGCGAAATTTCTCCTTGTTCCTGGCGTTGGCTCGCTCGACTACCATCTCCGAGACAATATCAAGCAACTGCTGAACGGCAGCCACGAATCTGATAATCTCGACGATGGTCACTTGGCTTCTGGTTTCTCTGCGGTCAATTCAAGCTGGGTCTCTGCCGTGCCCACGCCTGGTATGCTTTTTTTCTGAATTGTCGGAAGTGGCGCTGTGGCCTCTTCGATAGCAACGGCAACAATCTTCTGGGGAACTTTCACCGAGGCGACGAAATCAAGAACCCACAGGAATGCTCTGTAAGCTTTCGAGCGCTCGACGACTTCGAGAACCTCGTCGTCTCTTTTTGTTGGCGTCACCTCAACCAATTTGTGCAGGAATGCGAAGAGCGGTTTGTTAACGACGCGAAGAGCGCCGATGATTGCGAGGAGCGTGTAGAGCAGCGGTATTTTCTCGAAGATGATCGCTGAAAGTTCTTCCATTCGACGGGCCTCCTGTTTATGTGGACGACCCGCTTATCGGTTTGTTTTTCACTAGACTGAAATCTCAATCAGACACAGGACCTAGAATGTTTCTGTAAAGAGAACGTAGCCGCCGCCACCCACTCCGCCAACAGCCGCGCTTCCACCGCTGCCTGCGGTTCCGGCAGCACCGCCAGCACCAATGGCGTAGGTCCACGA
>Ga0163154_10008150_pt1 | contig 12292 bp, 14 predicted proteins | sample OliLakLV19MP9P1_FD_148649 | JGI IMG/M metagenome (GOLD analysis project Ga0163154, IMG submission 148649) | Freshwater microbial mat bacterial communities from Lake Vanda, McMurdo Dry Valleys, Antarctica - Oligotrophic Lake LV.19.MP9.P1 | ecosystem: Environmental > Aquatic > Freshwater > Lake >... | reverse complement strand
GGGCGGCGGTAATATTTTTAGAGGAATGCAAGGGGCGGCGGCAGGTATGGATCGGGCGACCGCAGATTACATCGGCATGATTGCGACCGTAATGAATGCTTTAACTTTGCAAGATGCTTTAGAACACTTAGAAGAGCCAGTAGAGACTAGAGTGATGACCGCGATCGCCATGCAACAAGTGGCAGAACCGTATATTCGCAGAAGGGCAATTAGTCATTTAGAAAATAAACGTATTGTCATATTTGGGGCAGGATCGGGAAATCCATTTTTTACAACCGATACAACTGCGGCTTTGCGTGGGGCAGAAATTGATGCAGAGGTAATTTTTAAGGCAACTAGAGTAGATGGAATTTACGATAGCGATCCGAAACTCAATCCCAGTGCTAAACGTCACCATACTCTAACATACGCGCACGTCTTGAGTCATAATCTCAAAGTTATGGATACTACGGCATTTACCATGTGTCAAGAAAACCATATTCCCCTGATCGTTTTCGATCTCGGTGTTGCAGGTAACATTCGTCGTGCAGTTATGGGAGAATCAATCGGTACTTATGTAGGAGAAAATTGTGAAGTTAACTGATGTAGAATCACGGATGCAGAAAGGGATTGAAGCGACGCAACAGAACTTTAATTCAGTCCGTACAGGTCGGGCGAGTGCGGCTTTACTGGATCGGGTGATGGTCGAGTATTACGGCGCGCCTACACCTTTGAAATCTTTAGCAAATATTACGACCCCTGATTCGACTACGATCGCGATCCAGCCTTTCGATCGCGGTAGTATGAATTTAATCAGCCGTGCTATTTCCGAATCCGATGTGGGCTTAACCCCAAATAATGACGGTACAAGTATTCGTCTCAATATTCCGCCTTTAACTAGCGATCGCCGCAAAGAATTAGTGAAATTGGTAGCAAAATTAGCGGAAGAAGGCAAAGTGGGGATCAGAAATGTGCGCCGTGATGCGATCGAATCGGTGCGTAAGCAGGAAAAATCTAAAGAAGTCTCTGTAGATGAATCTAAAGATTTACAAGAGCAAATTGATAAAACTACGGATAAATACATTAAAAAGCTGGAGCAAGTTTTGGCTGAGAAAGAAAAGGAAATTTCTACCGTTTAGTTTTTAAATTTAATTTTTAGATTTAATTTTTTAGAAGAAATATGAACTACGGAATTCTCTAGGTTAGCGAAGAGGTAAAAAATACATTTGATGCCAGTGGTGCCAAACTACATATTTCTATTGCTGGAGAAAATTTTATATTTGGTAATGCCGCAATTGAAAAATCTAATGATGTCAAGATTGCCGTCAGTAGACTCCAGATAATTGATGAAAATTTAAATATTTCGGTGGATTCCGTTGTCATAAAGTCTGAAACAGGATGGTTCGTTAAAGGATCCAAAGGTCTCTACCGCTTAACTGTTACCCTTAGCGATCTTGCCAAAGCCAATGATATTTTAGGGGCAGTAATGGAATTAAAAAATGCTGATATGGAATCATTAGAGTGGATTTATGATGAGTATCAAGCAAAGATTATATTAATTGAAGAGGCAGTTAAAAGATGTAAAGCCAAAGCTGAACTAATGGCTTCAGTGTTGGGAGAAACGATCGTTGGCGTAAAATCCATTTCAGATTCATATAATGTTCCCAATGACAATAAGTTATTTCAATCTGTAGACGTTGCATCCCCAGCCCGTAATAGGTCATTCAAGAAATCTGATGCGCTTGCTGATTTTGGCACTGAAGTAAGGGGGAAAATAGAAATATCGGCGATCGCCACAGTTGAATTTTTCTTGGCGAATAATGCTGTTCCCTAGAAAATTGGTTGTGCCTATGAATATAATTTAGATTATGAACACAAGCCTATTAACTTCACTTTATGATTTGGATTATCAGCAGTGGTTGGAGACAACTGTTACCTATCTGAGCGACCGCAATTTTGAGCAAATTGATTTGGAGTATTTAGTTGCAGAACTTGAATCTATGGGTAAAAGCGAAAAAAGTGCTTTAGAGAGTAATTTAGTGATTTTACTCATGCACTTGCTGAAATACAAATATCAACCGCAAAAGCAAAGTGATAGCTGGCGAAATTCAATCGTAGAGCATCGGCGGCGCATACTGAGATCGTTCAAACATAGCCCCAGTTTGAAGAGGTATTTCGATCAAGTTTTTGATGAATGTTATATAGATGCCAGACAAGATGCGAAAACTGAGACGCAATTGCCGTTAGTAATTTTTCCAGAAATTTGTGATTTCTCTGAAGAAGAAGTTTTAGATCCAGATTTTTTACCTTAATATTGACAAGTTTTACAAATTTTTATGGATTGGCAGTTATTTTTCTTAACCTTTGGCACTGTGTTTTTATCAGAATTAGGCGATAAAAGCCAACTAGCGACGCTCAGTATTAGTAGTAATTCCAAATCTTTACGCTACGTGTTTTTGGGTTCGGCTTCGGCATTATTATTATCGAGCTTGATTGGGGTATTACTGGGCGATCGCATAGCGGAATTAATTCCTACGCAGTTTTTAAAAGCGATCGCGGCGGCAATATTTGCAGTTATGGCGATTAAAGTTTTGTCCTAAAATTAACTAGAACAATAAAAAATGAAGATGCTCATCAAAAAGAAATCTGTTTAGAAATAATCTAAAACTATGGTGAATGGTATTTACAAACCTTTTTGGCTGGATGGTGAAAGCTTGGTAATTATCGATCAGACGAAATTACCGTTTAGTTATGAAACCATGCGATTAATAACTCCTGAAGACGCAATTTCTGCCATCAAAACCATGAATGTGCGCGGGGCTGGTGTAATTGGTAATGTCGGAGCATTTGGTGTTTATTTAGCCGCGATCGCTTATGAAGGAAATCTCAAAAAAATTAAATCTATAGCACAACAAATTCGAGTAGCTCGACCCACAGCAGTTAACTTAACTTGGGCAGTAGATCGAGTAATTAAAGTTTTGGAATCTCATAATTCCTCTCAAAATTCTGGTAAAGATTTTATTAGTATTGCCAGACAAGAGGCTATTAAAATTTGTGATGAGGATGTTTTAAATTCGGCAAAAATTGGGTTATTCGGCTGCGATCGCCTGCAAGAAATTAGTAATAGAAAGTCAGGTAAACCCGTTAATGTATTGACCCACTGTAATGCTGGCTGGTTGGCGATCGTAGATAGTGGTTCTGCCCTTGCTCCTATTTATGAAGCACGCGATCGAGGTATAGATATTCACGTTTGGGTCGATGAAACTAGACCCCGAAATCAAGGAGCTTTCTTAACAGCATGGGAACTACAACAAGCAGGAATTAAGCATACAATTATTGCCGATAATACGGGTGGATTGTTAATGCAATATGGCATGGTGGATATGTGTATTGTCGGTGCCGATCGCGTAACCCGAAAAGGTGATGTGATTAATAAGATTGGCACTTATCTAAAAGCATTAGCAGCAAATGATAATAATGTTCCCTTTTATGTGGCGTTACCGAGTTCTACATTTGATTTTGATTTAATTGATGGCATTAAAGAAGTAGAAATTGAAACCAGAAATCCAGATGAAGTTTTATACATTCAAGGAATAAACGATCGAGGAACTTTAACTAAAGTAAGAATTGCTCCCGAATCTTCTCAAGCCATAAATTACGGGTTTGATATTACTCCCAACCACTTAATTACAGGCTTAATTACGGAAAAAGGAATATGTAAGGCTAATCAAGAAGCGATCGCCCAGACTTTCTTGTAACTGCTTTAATTGTTGTTCGTAATCAAGTCAGGCGATCTCAAGGTGTTAAAATCGAGAAGGTTGCTAATCAACAAGAAGTTAAGATGGTTACCCTTGCTGCAAAAAATTTAAATTTTGAGGATGTCGAGCATCTACTAGGCTTTCGTGAGTCTGGAAATATGGGCGTTTTTTCTGATTACCTCGAACTAGAATCTCTGGTAAATCCAGAGCAAACCGAACTAACTGAAATTTGCACCAATTTTCGTCGATATCTCCTATCAGGTAAAGTTTCTGAAGGACAGATTAAGTTTCTTGCGCTTGCCCCTCTGATGAATCTGGCAGGTTACTATAACCAAGAAATCGAACTACTTTTAGAAGAAAATATTCAACGTATTGATATTCTCGAAGCAGATGTAAGCATCACGGGTAGATATGATATTCTCGCGGTAAAAAAATCTGGAACTTCTAACCTAACTAAGCTTTGGGTGCTAATAGTTGAGGCGAAGAGAGCAGGAATCGAACCTTTTACGGGTATCCCGCAGCTGTTGACCTATGCCCATGAGTCTTTAATCTCTCAGCCTTCAGTTTGGGGGTTGGCGACAAATGGTTTGCATTTTCAATTTATCCGTATCTGTGCGGGAAAATTACCGATCTATCAGCTATTTCCTTCGCTATCATCGATCGAGTCCGAGCCGTCTATAGTGATTTTAAAGGTTCTCAAAGCCATCTGTAAATCGTGATTTAGCCGTGATGGTAAGTAATAAGCGATCGCCCAGACTTTTGTGTAGCGATATAATTCCTAAACTAACTTAATCATGAATCGCATTTAGCAACACTTCTTCAGAAGATTCTTTAAATATCTCGCAATAGTCGAATCTGCGCCAGAGTAAAAATTACAGGAATAATCCGCGCATAATTTGTCGCGATCGCCCGCCAGCCTAAATCAGCAAAGAATACACCCCATAATGCGGGAGTTATAAATGAAAATGCCGTTCTCGCTACCGCATATTTTGCCGCAGTTGATGCCATTCCATACTTAGCTAGATTCGTCGAAATATAAACTTGGAGCTTATTAGCGATCGCGGTTCCACCTAGTTTAATCGCCTCTTGACCCACTTGATAAGTTGCGAGATGAATGGCAAATTGCTTGGCTAAAAGACTCATAACTGCGGGTTGAATTACCGTACTCAAAGCGATCGCGCTAGAACCTTTTAGCACTAAACCTAATGGATCGCCCCGAAAACCATTGGGCAAACTTTTTTGCAAATCTGACTCGGTTAAAGCCATCTGCATCGAATCGCTTAAGCGGTTACGTTCCTTCGGGGATAGTTTTTGCCAAGACTTTTGGATTAATCCTAAAAATAACTCAGCTTCAATTTCCGCTACAGTTTGCGACTGCGAATAGGGAATAGCTAAATGCTGGCATACCCGTTCTAAAACCTGACGATAACTGATTTGATTGGATTTACCCTTGAGAACTGTGAACCCATCGGCTGCCAAAAATTTAAACCTTTGGGCGATCGCGGCGATTAGCTCTAATCTATCCCTACTTTTAAGCTCGATTACCTTTGGAATAGTCAAGTAGTCAATAGGATTAAATTTACGCCTAAACAAAATCTCCGCACAGTAATGCAGTTCTGCTTCAGTTGCTAACTCTAATGCATCAGTTAAATCATCCATAGAAATATTTATAGCTTAGAACTATTCCCTATTTAAAAAATTTAACCCCAAAATCTAACCTAAAAATTTATCTTTTAGTAACAACAATTACCAAAATCACAATCAGCAATACCACTGCCACACCAACTCCGCCTAAAATCAGAGAAATCAATGACTGTTGCTTGCGTTCTAGTGTTCTAATTTTTTGTCTGTGTTCATTGTCAATTACTTGTAACTCTTGTCTTAGTTCTTGAGTAGTTTGACTAATAATTTGTTGAAGCTCGCCACTGTCGCCACCAGAGGGTGATATAGCTTTTTGTACCAATTCAGATTGAGCATTTGCTACTAAGCTACTTAACGATCCAAATTGTTCTTGAACGAGAACCAACTTTTCATCTATGTGCCGAGCTTCAGCTTGAAGTTGCTGAAATTGTTGGCTTGCCGATTTAATCTCTTCTAAAGTGTTTAGTAAGCTCTTATGCTCTTTTTGCAAAGCTTCAAAGCCATCTAAACCACCCAACTCGCCCACCGTAGCACCAAAAACATTGGCAATTTGCTCAATATCAGCCTGAACCTCAACTACTTCATAAGCCTTGCGTTCGGTGTGTAATGTTAGCTGAGACACCAGCTTAGTGTTTTCATGCAATTGAGCTACGGAGCCTTCTACAGTCTCTGCCCAAGATTTGAACTGTGTCTCCAAGTTTTGTAGTCTTTCTTCAGCTTGAACAGGCACAGACCTCACCGATACGTTGGCTTCGGCTAATTTTTGGTGTAATGCATTAATCGCTTCCTGCCCACCAATCTCTTGAACTGCCGCTAAGATAACCTCACGGTGCTGGGAAACTTCTGCTTCCACTTGCTGCGATCGCGCTAAAATCTCCTCAGTTTTAGTTATACCACTGGCAATCGTTTCCAAGAGTTCTTGCAGTTTTTCTGTACCGTCTGAATTTATAGGTTCTGTCACTGACTAATCTCCACATCTTCAACAAAGTTTGCAACCCGAAGCACGAATGCATAATACCAAATCTTGCTTAGTAATTTAGCGCATATCTGAGCAAATTTATTAGGCAACTACAATTAGGGCCAAATTATTCATACTAAATCTCTACAAAATTGCAGAAGTTAATTGAAATAGAAAATAAATCAAGTAATTAATGTAATTAAGCAATTAATATTTACATTTTGTTACAAATCATATATAATTAAAAAAACAATTAACTGAAAAAACTATGACTACAAATAAAATCAATTTGGCAGAAACCAATGTCAATCCTACTGGTCAGGGCGTATTTGGATTTAGTAATTTTGCCGAAGATTGGAACGGTCGCATGGCAATGATTGGATTTGTTGCAGCCCTTGTAAATGAAGTATTAACAGGTAAAGGCATTCTAGGACAAGTAGGCATTAAAACAAGTGGCGGAGACATTTTAGTAGCTCTCTTTCTAGTTGGATTTACAGCAGCCGCTATCATTGGTTATTACGCTGTCAAGCTCAATAATGTTCAACCCGTAACGACTGAAGCCAAGTAGATTTAAACTTTAATTTTAAAAACAAGATTCCAAATTACGATCAGTTTTATCGAAACCTCTCTAACTTAAATGTAACGAGAGGTTTTTTATTGGGCTTGCGATCGCATTATTCATAACTTTATTTCCCAGTCATTATTTCTCAGTGTTAGGTAATATCTACAAATGTAAAGTTATTTTTTGAAAGGAAACTATGCTGACATTAAGAAAATCTGAGCAAAGAGGGCACGCTAATCATGGTTGGTTGGATAGCTACCACACTTTTTCATTTGCAAGTTACAACGATCCTAAGCACATGGGATTTAGGTCTTTGCGCGTAATTAATGAAGACTTTATCCAGCAAGGTATGGGCTTTGGTACTCATTCTCACAAAGACATGGAAATCATTACCTACGTGCTTGAAGGTGCCTTAGCCCACAAAGATAGTATGGGAAACAGTTCGGCGATCTATCCCGACGAAGTGCAAAGACTGAGTGCAGGTACTGGGATCACCCATAGCGAATACAATCATTCTCAAGTTGACTTAGCCCACATTTTACAGATTTGGATTTTGCCAGATCGCTTAAATATTGAACCCAGCTACGAACAAAAAACCTTCACCAACGATGAAAAGCAAGATCGATTAAGGCTTATTGTATCCAAAGATGGCAGAGATAATTCAGTAACAGCCCAGCAAGATGTGAATATTTATGCCGCAATTATCAGTCCTAAATCTGAAATTACCTACACCGTACCCAAACATCGTTATGCTTGGCTTCAAGTTGCCAGAGGTAAGGTGGTTTTAGGCGATTTAACCCTATCGGCAGGCGATGCTGTGGCAACCCATTCTTCTGAAACCTTGCATTTAGTTGGGCAGGACGAAGCTGAGATATTAATTTTTGATTTAGCTTGACTTTATCTGTCTAGCATCTCATCTATTTAATTCTATTCACTAGCAAGCGTTCTAAGTTGATTACTTGCCTGCATCTGTGACTCGCCAGCTTAATTTGAGGTTAATCCAAAAGTTCCAAACTGTAACTATAGCGATCGCCAAAAAGTTAGCAATTAAATAGTGAATGTGCAAAATATTAAAAAATAGATTTAGTAGTGAAATATTTAAGCCCAATCCAATCAGGCAAACCAAATTAAATTTGATAAATCGTTTTAGTTTAAATTTCCATGCTGTCTGCTGTCCGCTCAAATCTTTAAATGTCCACGCATCATTCCAGAAAAAGTTGTTGATTATGGCAATTTCTCCTGCAATAAACTTGCTGCGGGTTAATCCCCAGCCTAAAGATGACGGATCGTGAAGTAAATAAAGGACAGTCATATCGACAAATACGCCGCTCAATCCTACTAAACCAAAGCGCATAAATCGACTGAATTGTCCCAAGGATAAACGCAGTCTGACTAAATGGCTGATATATTCTACATATTGCTTCCAAGTGACCTTGCTTTCTCCTTCTTGTCGTTCTTGAAATATATAGCCTACCTCCGTAACTTTAAAAACTTGCCCCCTTGCTAATACCTCGATCAAGATTTTGTAGCCAATTGGACTGAGCGGGCGATCGCAAATAGCATCACGTTTGACTATGAAATATCCACTCAAAGGATCGGATACCTTGCCGATTACTCCGGGTAAGATAATCAGCCCTAACAACTGCGCCCCTCTGGATAAAAACCTGCGCGCCACATTCCAGTCACTTACTCCACCCGTATCCACATGACGACTGGCAACTGCTAAATCTGCTCCACTTTGAATCGCTGCCAATAGTTGCACCAAACGCTCGGGTGGATGTTGAAGATCGCCGTCAATTACACCTAGAACTTCCCCTCCAGCATTTTGCCATCCTCGGATTACTGCGGTTGATAGTCCTCTTTCGCCTTTACGCCGTATAACTTTAAGGTGAGGATAATCAGAGGTTAGAGATTCGGCAACTTCCCAAGTGCGATCGGGGCTGTCATCGTCTACTACTATGAGTTCGTAGTTGCGAGGTAAGTATTCATCCAATAGCTTGCTCAGGGCTGCAACCAAGTCTTTAATATTTTGCGATTCATTATAAGTAGGAATAACTAGAGAAAAGTAGAGCGATCGCTCGTTTAGGCTGGAAATTTCTATAACGGAAGTTAAATTGCTGGTCATTAGGGCTTTCCTAGCAGATTTGATTTTTAGAGAACTTTTTAGAGGAATGTTGCTATACGACTTTTTATCACAGTGCGTAGGATTATTTGCGATCGTTATTTTTAAGTGATAGAGATGTAATCGTCCGCATTCCCAAAAATATCCAATTATTCTTATTAAATCGCAGCAATTCTTACAAATAGTGGTATTATTTATATCGGATTGTTTTTTTGTTACATAAAAAGTGAATAAAGCTATTATCACCATTTCTTGTGGCTGGCATCTAAACATCAAGTTAGATGAGAAGAGGCAGTCTGACCCCGCACTCTCTTGGGACGATACCTGTGAAGGTCCCAGTATGGTCTGATCGACCTGATAACTATAAGGGTTGTTAGAGTAAAAAAACTAACGTACAACCTTGGTCGATCGCTTCTTAAACAGAAGAAATAAAAATTTCAATCTTAAATATTAACCAAATCGAATAATCGGTAACTGTATTTTACTGTTCAGCAAAAATCTATTTTTTGTGTAGCTGAATTTACAATGTAAAACAATGCAAAAGTATGATAATTAATGATTTCAATCATTTTTGTCTCTCCGATTTATACCGTTCATATCTAATCCTCTCAAGTAGATCATTTCAAAATCACCTCGAAAAAATATCAAAATAGGAAAACAATCATGAAACGTGAAGTATTACTCAACGAAACCGTAGAACATATTGACATTAAAGCTTTTGATGTTGTGGGCTTAGTGGATGCTATGGGGCAAACTGCTTTTCAAGGTAGAAATCTTGGTCGTGCGGCGCGTATCTATGACACTATGATCGCCGATCCAGACTGTGCGATTATCTTATGTCTGGCTGGTTCTTTATTTAGTGCTGGATTAAAAGGCGTTGTCTACGATCTTATTGCTAATAATATGGTGGATGCGATCGTCTCGACTGGTGCCAATATTGTCGATCAAGACTTTTTTGAAGCATTAGGTTTTCGTCACTATATTGGCGATCCTCTAGCTGACGATACTATTTTGCGTGAAGCTCATGTAGATCGCATTTATGATACTTACATTGATGAAGATCAGTTGCGAGTTTGCGATATGACGATCGCTGAGATTGCCGAAACTTTGCCCCATCGTCCCCATTCTTCCCGTGAGTTTATTCATGCCATGGGAGCTTACTTGGATTCTAACGCCCGTAACCGTCATTCTGTAGTTTTGGCAGCTTATCAGCATCAGGTTCCGATCTTCGTTCCTGCTTTTAGCGATTGTTCGGCTGGGTTTGGTTTAGTCCATCACCAATGGTATTCGCCCGAATCCCATGTCACCATCGATTCTGTCAAGGATTTCCGCGAGTTGACTCAGTGTAAGCTGGCTTCTGCTCACACAGGCTTGATGATGATTGGTGGTGGTGTTCCGAAGAACTTCGCTCAAGATACAGTCGTGGCGGCGGAATTACTAGGATTTGAAACTGCTATGCACAAATATGCCGTTCAAGTTACCGTTGCTGATGAAAGAGATGGAGCCTTATCTGGTTCGACCTTAAGAGAAGCTCATTCTTGGGGTAAAGTAGATATCGCTACCGAACAAATGGTGTTTGCCGAAGCAACTCTGGCTGTTCCTTTAATTGCTGGTTATGCCTATGGTAAGGGTAACTGGCGCAATCGCGCTCCTCGTAATTTCGCAAAATTATTCCAACAGCCCCAAGTTTTGGTTACAGTCTAAACTGAAACGGGGTTAAGGGGCAGAGCCTCTTCGTGGGGGCGAAGCCCCCACAAACCTATTCACTTAACAATTATCGTTAATCCGCAAAGTATTAGTGCCTCTGTCCATTCCACAACTGCTCCGTAGGTATCTCCCGTGTGTCCTGAAAGTTTATGATTGAAATAAGCTCCGACTAAGACAGCGATCGCTATCCCCAAACTAAAAACTGATACTGCCAAAATCCATTGCTGAGGATGAATAAGAATCTGGGCGATCGCTAGGGATATTAATAATAAAGTTGATGGAACTAAATCCCAAATAGATATAATGGATTCCTTATGAAATGCGCCTTTGCCTTGCGATCGCAGATAGGGATATCTCAATATTGCTAACAATTGTCCCCATCTTCCCCATCCACAGACTGCCATCATTAAAAAGAGATAATCTATCGCATTCTTTAGACTTAACTGCTGATTCAAATCATAAATCGCGGCGGTCTTGAGCAAAATCACCATTACCCCTGCCATCACTCCGAATGCTCCCGTCTTACTATCTGCCATCACTTCCAAACGGCGATCGGGGTCAGTAACTGCTAATCCATCGGCGGTATCCATCACTCCATCCAAATGCAATCCACCCGTTATCAATATCCATAGTCCTACGATTACAGCAGTACTTGTAAAGGCGGGCATTCCTAAATAATTCACTCCCAAGGAAAATATTCCTAAAAAACCTCCAATTAGAAGTCCCACTAAAGGCGCAAAACCTGCTATTCCCTCAAAAGCGATCGCCCAAGTTTGGGGAATTGGTAAAGCAGTATAAAAAGTGAGGCTACCCCAAAATCTACTAAAAAAGTTTAAAAAGAATAAGGATATTTGAGTCAAGGTTGTTACTGATTTTGCTCCAGATTGACTAGATGAGTATTAGTTGCTTGCACAAATTCAGCTACGATATTCACCAGCCGTGCCAGATCTTGACGAGCTTCGGATGCCAGATTAGCAGTTGCTTCTATACTTCGGGCATTACTATTAGCGATCGCTGCGGTTTCGGCATTACTACGCGCTGTGGATTCAGCTAATTCTCTCATTTCTAATATCCAACGGTCGTGTTCGACTAACTTATTGACGATTTCTTCAGGTGTCATCGTGATTTATTTAATAAGGTTATTTTTTAGAAGTTGATAAGGCTATATTAACGCGGATAGATAGGCTATTTAGAATTCTCCGATGAAGGTAAATTTATCTTCTTGGGGATACGTATTCATAAAGTCTCGGATAGCTACAATCATGTCAATGTAGTATTCATCATCTCGATCGCTATTGTTAATTTTAAGATTAGCTTCAAGTATTTCTAGTTGGGTATTTAGCTTTTCTATATCACTTCGCATCAAAATTAAGATATCTCCGTCAACATCTTCGCTTTGCTCGTCAATATATTCAATGGTAGGGGTTTCGTCATATTCTTCATCATCTTCATCTTGGTTATAAACGTATTTAATTAAATGATATTCGCCAATTCTAAGCTCAGTAGAGATTCTATCCATCTCAGAAGGTTGATCGCCCAATGCATATTTGTAGACTTCGTTAGAT